>Ga0116231_10002437_pt1:0-37500 | contig 38862 bp, 32 predicted proteins | sample S1TSphgellanicum_2_FD_89695 | JGI IMG/M metagenome (GOLD analysis project Ga0116231, IMG submission 89695) | Host-associated microbial communities from peat moss isolated from Minnesota, USA - S1T2_Fd - Sphagnum magellanicum MG | ecosystem: Host-associated > Plants > Peat moss >...
AAGCAAGCAAACAGCTAGTTGTCCCAACATTGGTGGTGTGTCACCCTCCAAAGCATTCAGCCGTTTTTCTAGGCCATCTATGAAGAGGCCAAATAGGAATGGGCTGAGGGGGCATCCTTGCTTCACTCTGATGTGACAGAGGAAAGTGGGCGTGAGCCCCTCCTTTGGACGGTGCAGGCAGGCCTGGTCTTGATGGTACATGGAGCGCAAGCACTCCAGTATCCGCCCACTGATGCCAAATCCCTCTAGCACCTGCCACAACAAGTCCCTTGGTATTATATCAAAGGCTTTTTTGAAGTCCACAAAACAAGTGTATAGCTTCTTTTTCTAAAATCTGGCTTGTTCGGTCAAAGTGCAAAAAATAAACAAGTTATATGTTGTCCTAAAGTCCTTTATGAAACTAGCCTGTCCCTTTGCGCGTAAATCATTAGTCTCCACCCATTGACTCATGCGGGATTCAAAAATCATTACAAACACCTTGGCTAAAACTGGTCCTACTGTGATCCCCCTATAATTGTCACACTGACTACAATCACCCCCTTTGTACAGTGCATGTATGATCCCAATAGAGAGTGATTCACAATAGCCCTCGCGCAAAATTTTGTTAAAAGCAATCAATAGTGGTTGTTGCAGGGCAGCAGCCGCATCCAGAAGGAACTCTGGTTTGATGCCATCAATGCCTGCAGCTTTGTGTCATTTTAGCTTTTTGAATGCTTGTTGTACTTCAATTAGTGTGATGTCAACATTCAACTATTCGCAATAAATACCATTGGGTGGAAAGGAAACCACCTGGGCTTGAATAGCAACACCTATCATAGCTCCTGCTGTGGCTGATGCCGCCGGAGGCTGGAGCAGTTGCCGGAAACCATCCCTGAACACTTCGCTAGTGATGCCATTGACACCCTCAACGCGCTTACAGTACCACTTCCAGAATGTTGCAGGATCTGCCTTCGCTAAACCACATAAATGTTTAGCCTTCAGCACATCATAAGCACGTTTCTTCCTTTTGTACAACTGTTTCATTTGCTTAAGTTTGACCTGCCTATATGGGTGTGCATGTGATAATTTAGCAAACTGGCTTTTGGTCTGGCGACATTCTGTGTCAAACCAAGGTTTGTGGCTATGCTTTATTGCTTTTCTTAAGGCCATTTGTCTATTTCCAAACACTTCTTCTGCAAATTGTGTGATGCATTGTTGTAATAGATTGACTGTTGTTTGTACGTCAGATGCATCAAGTACATCTGGGCTTGCCTAGACACCAATGTTATGTTGTACACTCCTGCTAAACTCGGTTGCTTTGGCAGTGTCATATTTGAAACGTGGTAGGTGTTTGAATGTCTTTTGCTGAACAGGAGGGGGTTGCCACTGTTGTGCGATTGTAAGTACCAATGGTGTATGATTAGAGTGCGCATCTTTGTGACCTGAGTACTTTTCATCGCAGTTAACTTCTAAGCACTTGACACCCTCTAATTGGTCAAATGTCGTAAGAAAATAGTCCACATTGCTAAAACCTTTATTGGATAGGCATGTGTACTCCCCTTATATGTATCCTGGTGTGTGGCCATTGAGGATGAACAGCCCAGTAGTTCTGCAGAGATCCAGGAACTCACAATGCCAACCAGCTATGACGGTGTCGCGGTTCTGGCGCTCCAACATATCGTTGGGCAGGGTGTCCTCAATGGCTTATGGCACCAACAGCACATCTGCTAGTTGACTGCAATCAATGAAGTCAGTGTTTGTGCCTGTCCTTGCATTGAAATCCCCAGCAAGAAGCACACCGCCTAAGCTCATGGCTTCTCCAACCTCTTGGCATATGTGTTCAAACAGGCTACTGTCCGCATATGGCGAGCCTTGTGGAGCAGCATATACTATGCACAAGAACAAAGGCCTTTGGAAAGCATTGCCCAAGCATAGCCAAATCCTAATCCCATCCCTTGCAGTCTTCGAAATAGTAGTATTATTTGCCCATGTTTCCCTGATTAGTACCGTAATGCCTCCACTGTGTTTTCGAACGACACCTTATGGAGTCACAAGCCTGGCAACATCAAAACAGCAGAACCGCGATAAGACTAGGAATGTATTGCCCGGGAAGTGATGTGTTTCTATCAAAGCAACAACGTCAACATGTTGAAATAGGTCAAGCAGATGTTCATGTGTTTCTAGCTTTGTGATAACGGCCCCATGGATGTTCCACAAGCACACGCACAAGTCTCTCTGGCCCCCGCCCCCCTATGCAATAGGAGAGTTTACGACTTTGTGGTTGATGTAGAGATCGACCCCACACCAGTAGACCCGTTCGCCAGCCTCTTTGGCCTCCTTGAAGGTGGCCCAAGTAGCTCGTTTCTGGGCCTACTGAGCGGGAGTTAGGTCTTCGTCGAGCCCAAGCTAAATGCCCTACAGGCCTTTACGAGCGCGCAACATCGTGAGCTTGTCATGTATCGATGCCAGCGTGATGATGACTGTCATTGCCTTGTCAGTGGCCTTATCTAGTTGCCCCGACGGCATCTATTGGTGCACCTTTTGCACCTGCACACGGTCAACAATCTTTAACTTGTCGAACAACTCTGTTTGCACCAACTCCATAAGTTGTTTTGAGGTTTCCCCCTTGCTCATGGTCAACCCAGTGATCTGGATGTTTGCCTCCCTAGCCTTGACCAAGTCAGCATCCGTTGCCCGGTCCACCTTGTTGGCAACCTTGTCAACCTTCCTACCCACGACCTCCTTCCACTTCTCCCCACTGTCCTGCATGGTATCAAAGCTCTTAGCCATTTCATCTACTTTATTTTGCAGCGTTTCAACTTGGCTAGTAACAATCACAATCTTAACTTCCATTGCTGGAACCAGAATGTTTTTCGCAACCTGCTCCATAATGACCTCAATAGCATTGTGCACATCATGTTTCGTCACCACATCGGCCCTAGGGACCATGAGATGGTTGACGATGGCTGCTGCAACAACTGCCTTGCCGGTCTTGGCAGGCTTGAGGTTATAGCGTGTAAAGAACGCCTAGAGTTTAGCTGCCTACATCTCCATGATCGTCAGTGAGTCCTTGTTCCATTCCCATGCTTTAGCGTCGAAAACCGTGGCAATCGTCATTAACCAAAACCCTGTAGGAAGCCTGAGTATGTATACCTCTCTGCTGTTACTGTTGTTGCTGGGATCTTTGCTAGAGGATTAGTGTTTTTTTGTTTTCTTACAAAATGGCGCCTAGATCAGTTTGCTAGTGAGACACACAAGGAAAAAGGACAGTTTGGTGACTTTCACCACAATTGCAAACAACCTTGTAATGAAATGATCTTGCAAAGGATGGCATTCGAACCTTTGATCCTGAGATTTGATGATGATGATGCTTTCCTGCTTGCATAAACAAAACTGGAAAGCAAATTTACATAGAGCCAAAGCTCCCTACCATCATCAGCTTCAGAAATTAGGGTTTGAAGCTCTGTACTTGCCCTAGTGTACCCCAAGCTTTGTAACAAACAAACAGAGCTGGAAAGCTAAAAGAAAAGAACCAAAGCTCCCTACCATCATTAGTTTCAAAAATTACAGTTTGGAACTCTGAACTAGCCCCCCCTATGCTTTGCAACAAACAAACAAAGCTGGAAAGCAAAAAGAAAAGAGCCAAAGCTCATGACCATCATCAGCTTCACAAATTAGGGTTTGAAGCTTTGAATTAGCCCTAGTGTCCCCTAGGCTTTGCAACAAACGAAACAAAGCTGGAAAGCAAAAACATAAGAGCCAAAGCTTCTTGGCATCAACAGCTTCGCAATTAGGATTTGAAGTTCTGAACTAGCCTTAATGTACCCCAGGCTTTAACAAAGAAACAAAGCTGGAAAGCAAAAACAAGAGAGCCCAAGCTCCCTACCATAAGCAGCTTCACAAATTAGGGTTCGACACTTTGCACTGGCCCTAGTGTGACCAGGCTTTGCAATAAACAAACAAAGCTGGAAAGCAAAAGAACAAAGCCCAAGCTCCCTGGCATCATTAGCTTCACAATTAGGGTTTGAAGCTCTGCACTGTTGACTCTACCTGGACCAACCTCTTTGATGAAGAAAATAAAAAATCTTAAAGATCCTTCCAAGAAAAGAGCAAAAAATCCGACAGCCATAAGCATAACCAAGTTCAATTTAGAATTTAAGACAACATGCAAGTGGGAGCGGCACAAAACTCTGGGTGGCAACATTTTTTTAATTCAATTTTGTCATGTAACTAAAGGCGACAATCATTCCAAAAATTAGTTGACCAGATTTGGCAATTGAAAATTTTGAAAATAAAGATTTTGAAGCCTTCTTCTATATTTGTGGCAACTTACTAGGCATTAGTGTAGCAATTGGTGACATTTAATATTTTTTCAAGAAAATTTTTCACATTTGGCAATTTTTGGAAAAAAAACCCAAAAAAATCACCATTGGACAATCCTCGTGAAGCTTATGCTTTTAACCTACTTTTGGAAAAAAAAAATTCTCCCCACAACCTCCTTTCTAATCTTTGTGATTTAGGCTACTTTGGGGGGGGGGGAGGGAAATCCCCACAACCTCCTTTCTAGTCTCTACAATGATCTCCTCTAGCAAGACCATGAGCTCCTCGTCCTTCAAACTTCGACATGATACTCCTCTTGCTCCAAGACAATGATGTTCTTGCTCCTCTTGCTCATGCTTTCTTAAGAAATAATCAAAGTTGTAACAGATCTTTTGCTCATGCTTCCTGCAGTGCGGTTGCTTCAAGTTGTGATGTTTCTCCTACTAGTGCTACCAAGCAGTCCAATTGCTCCAAAGCCATGATGCTCTTCTTGCTCCTCTTTCTTGGCAATCCAGTTGTTATAGTGTCATGATGTTCATATTTTTCATGTTTTTCAAGATGTTCCTCTTGCTTGTGTTTTCCTTGATGTTCTTATTGCTTGTGGTTTTTATCATGCCCCTTTTTGTTTTTGCTTTTATGTGATGTTCCTATTCTGCTTACTAGCAATTTAATGGCTCCAAGCCATGATGCTCCTATTGCTTGTGCTTCTTGATAGCCTAATTGTTCTAAGTTGTGATGTTTTTCTTGCTTGTGCTTCTTGGTAGCCAAGTTGTTCTAAACTATGATGTTCCTTTTACTTCTGATTTTTGTCACACCCCTCTTGCTTTTGCTTTTATGTGATGTTCTTGCTCCTCTTACTATCAATCTAGTGGCTCCAAGCCATGATGCTCCTTTTACTTGTGCTTCTTGGTAGCTTAGTTGTTTTAAGTTGTGATGTTCCTTTTGTTTTTGCTTTTATGTGATGTTCTTACTCCTCTTACTATCAATCTAGTGGCTCCAAGCCATGTTGCTCCTTTTACTTGTGCTTCCTGGCAACTTAAGTTATGATGTTCATTTTGCTTTTGCTTTTATGTGATGCTCCTACTCCTCTTACTGGCAATCCAATGGTTCAAGCCATGATGTTCCTCTTACTTGCGCTTTTTGGCAGCCTAGTTGCTTAAAATTGTGATGTTCCTCTTGCTTTTACTTTTATGTGATGTTCCTACTCCTCTTATCGACACTCCAATGGTTCCAAACCATGATGTTCCTCTTGCTTGTGCTTCCTAGTAGCCTAGTAGTTTAAAATTGTGATGTTCCTCTTGCTTTTGCTTTTACATGATGTTCCTGCACCTCTTAATGGAAGTCCAATGGTTCCAAGCCATGATGCTTCTTTTGTTTATGCTTCCTAACAACCTAATTATTTTAAATTGTGATGTTCCTTTTCCTTGTGATTTTTGTCATGATCTTCTTTTTAGCAGTCCAATGGTTCCAAACGATGATGATTTTCTTGTTCATGCTTCTTGGTGGTCTAATTGTTCCAAATTGTGATGTTATTCTTGATCATGCCTCCAAGTGATCTAGTTGCTCCAAGCCATGATGCTCCTATTGCTATTATTTCATAACAGTCTAGTTGTTATAGGCCTCTGATATTCTTGTTATTTTTTCCATGATGCTTTTCTTTCTCATGTTTTTTCTACAATGTTTTTGAGCTCATGTTTTCCTACCTATCAAAATCATAGCAGCTATGATCCGCTCTCGCTTCCCCCCACTTCATGTTCATTCAATTATGAACTTGGTGGGTCTAAACGTACTAAAACATGTTCATTTGTTCGTTGCCTTGCCATTGTTGCATGTCTAGCAACTTGTTGTGCCTTTGTTGTGAATCCACAGTTCAAATCCAATATCCCAATGAGTGTGCACACCAACCAATTTGGAATTTATTGTGGAAGGTGTTTCCTACAATTTTTATTGTTGTTGCAATCCAAGTTACATCAAATCAAGCCTTTGCACGCTAATTGGTTACTCTCTATGTTGCAACCACCAGTTTTTTTTTTTTTCTAGCTTTATTTTCCTCCTTCTCCCTTTGCTTTACTTTATTGTGCTCTTTTGCTACTTTGTCAAAAAAACAATTTGCAAAATTCCCAAAATATTCAATAGAGGTCACTACATGTGATCTAGAGTAATCCATTAACGGTTCTCTACCTTGTGTAGGTCTTGTGGGTAGACGAGGAAAGGCTAGCAAGTTATGTAATTGCATTATTTTTTGAATTATTTGTGGTGGGAATATCTTCGAGCTGAGTTGTTTTAACTATGTTGATTGTTTCCATCATTTTCTTACTATGAACCCTCAATAACCCTATAACCAAACACAACATTCCTTGTGGTGGTTCATTGTTGAAACCCCAAAAACCCCACCTTTTCCCAAGAATAAACTTTTTTTATAAAAAAATGGGACACAAATAACACCCATATCCGAACACAACAATAAAAAATTTGAACACAAAAAATATATATATGGACAAAAAAGTTCATTTTGTGGCTGCAAGGCATAAATGTCCAAACACAAAAGTTTATTGGGAAGCATTCAGTCATAGGAAAAAAATTGAACACTAAAAGGATTAGGGTTCCATTGTTCATGGGTCATTTTCTAAACATAATGGGCATTCACCTATAGATGTGTGTTCGCTCATAGGTGTGTTTAGCCTAGGTATTTTTCAGAATTTTGGTAATTGAAAAAATAATTAATTGGTGCCTAAACCAGGCTAGGTACTGGGGTAGCATAAGAAACTTGGTCCAAAGTCCAAACATTGCCAAAAGGTCCACAAGTGCCTAAAAGACCATTGTTGGGTGGGAAACCAATTGGGCTAATTAGATCCGGCAATTTCAATTATGGTTAGTAAAAACCAAACTGGAACCAGAACCGCAGTTCCATATGTTTGGAACTGGAACTAGAATTTTTGGATTTATTTTATTTTATTTTTTGAAAAAAGATACTTGAACCAGGGGCTAATTGAACCACTAAGATCTATACAAGATTGGTAAATACTAGTGTTGTGTGGGTTTTTTGGCACCCTGATATACCCACAGGGTATATACATGGTACATGGTATAACCTAATATATTTTCTTAAATTTGATATATTAGGCATGCCCTTTTTTCACATACAAGGAATTAAAAACCTATTCATACTTGTCTTGCATGTGTTTTACTTAAACATATAAGGGACAGATACATTTTAGAAACCAAATATATAGGTATTAGAGTTAATAGGGTTTATAACTATATAACCTATCTATTACCCATATATACCCTATAACTTAACCTTACCTATATCTTTTTCTAAAAACTCATAGTTAGGAAGAGAAATTTGATCTACATAAGAGATGTTAGGATTTCAGTGAGTAATTCAAAGGTACTAGCATATTATACTCAGTGCCTAAGTTGTGTACATTGTGCATTTGCATTCTGACATTTGCAAGTGAATTGTTTCTGGTTTCTACATCTTAACATCCTAACTAGGGTTTCTTTTCTTTTCCTTCTTCCATGATATGATATTGAAATTTTGGCAAAAAATTTCAAAACATTAGCAAAATTTGTCGAATTTTCACTAGAAAAAGAAAAAAGCTCCAAAAAATATATCCACTATTTTTTTCAAAAAAACATAAAAATTTATCAAAAACAAAATCATTGATCCTAACAATCTCCATTTGGAAAAGAAAGGGTAAAATGAACTATGAAAAAAAATCCCATTGGATTTGGAATTTTTAAATTATTTGAACAAGTCCAAAATGCACACATTTTTTTCATTATCTAACTATATATATATATCATCTTTATACCCTAAAAAATGGTATATGATAGGGGGAGAGTACCTAGACACTACCTTAATCTTAAAATTTAAAAAGCTTTTACATGCAAATCCTACCCTAATGGGAAAAAAAGGATAGGTAATATACCCTTATCAGAAGGATAATAACAAAAACAATATACCTGCATAACACAGTTAAAGACTTGTTCTAATTTTTTTTAGCGTAATTGGAAGGCATTTTGTTTTTCAAATCCCCTCACACCTTATATATATATATGTTTATTTTTTATTTTTTTAATTCCCATGATAACCTGTTGGGTATCACAAGGAAAAAAAGAAAAAAAATCAGAGTAGGTCTTTATGCTTGTGAAAGTTCACATCCTTAGGCTTTACTCTACACATAGTACATACTACATACCCATGTTGGGTGGCTATGGTCTTTTTAAAAGACCAACTAATATAGGCATCAAAATTTTCAAGAGAAAAAGGAGAGTCAAGTGCTGATACACAAAGGGTCTCCAAAATTAGAGCCCCATCCATGTTGGTGTGCATGTTCAACTTTCACTTAGTTACAAACTGGTAAAAATAGTAATAAAATTTCTATTTCTATGCCAGCTTAAGATCAATATTGATTTGTTATTGACTAAAGTCATGGTATGTTAATGCTAAATGACTCATCCAAATTGAGAAAATTCACAAATCCAACCTTCATGGAATTGGAGGCCTATTGTGAAATCCAAATTGAAACATAATTTCCCAAATATCCCACTTATAATCTTGCATATATTTTTGTCAATTATTCAATTTTGTTGGTGTATCAAACAAGCCTTTAACATATGTAATGTCTTTAGTATCATCTTTGAAGTTAGGTCAATTATACTAATAATAATTCTTTGCTTGTGTGGTATGATGCAATTGATGTCACTATCTTGCAAGTGATCCCTTGTGACACTTAAAAACCATTGGTTTTTTTATCTCATCATGATGGTTCACTAATTGGATGTTTCATTGTAACTTGTCTTTCCCATATATATATTTGTTTGTTTGCAATTGGTTTTCTTAATTCAATGCATTGGGGACAATGTTGTACTTGCCTTCTTTATGTTGATAGTAGACAAATGTATTTGTGACCTTTTTCACCTTGCCTACCAAGGCAAGCATATTGTGTTTAGATTCATTATAGAGTAGTATAGTAACTTAAGGGATTTTGGCCCCTAGGTGATACAATAGGTCTATTTTTATATGAGGATTTTTGAAAGATGATATTTTGGCTTGTGTTGAAACTTGAGATTAGTTATAGAGATATGATATCTTGAAGGATTTTGGTTTCTTTTAGAGGATTTTTTTGAAGATTATATTTTTGCATGGTAAAATATTTGAGTTTCCATAATTCTTCTTTTGCCCTAGGATACTTTTTAATGTAAATAGCAAGGCCACAGTGTGACACACCTTTTTTTTTTTTTTTTGGGATGATTTAACAAGTTGGCTAAGCGGTGAGATAATTTGATATGATGATGATCAACATCAGAGCATCTAAACTGATGTTGGCCAGATATACTCGGGGGTGCTAGTTATCGGCATGCATAAATCTCTGATATGCATAAATGCATATGTAGATTTCTGCCATCTCCCATATTTGGTGCTATAGGTAATTGCCAAATTTCAGTCTTATCAAAATATGTATGTGTATATACAAATATATCTTCATGAAAACTTTTGTTATGTATATCCATTGCTAATATTTTATGAGATCCTAGATACATATCCTATGCATATTTTGTTTATAGTGTTTAGTGGTTTGGATATGTACATGTATATGCATATCCTAGTTTGGGTTTTGGGTTTTTAGGTTTCTTTCTTACAAGCTACACTCTATTAAGGTTTAGGGTTTTCAAGGTTTTTTCATATGAATTAGGAACTATGAACAAGCTTTCTATCACATCTTGCTTTTCTAAACAAGCTTTCTATTGCATCTTGTTTTTTTGGAAAGGATTTTGACATGTTCAAACACCCAAGTGTTCAAATACCCAAGCACTCAAGCACACAAAGGACATGAACTTGTATATATCCTAGTTTGGGTTTCTTAGGTTCCTTTCTTACGAGCTACATTTGTTTAGGGTTTAAGGTTTCCAAGGCTTTTCCTTATGAATTAGGAACGATGAACAAGTTTTATGTCACATCTTGTTTTGCCAAAGAGGATTTCAACACACTCAAACACCAAACATTCAAGTGCACAAAAGACATGAGTGTTCTTCTCATGAAAGGTATGAGTTTCAAGTTTGTTGCATGTCATTTTGTTTTAGGTTAGAGGTTAGAGGTCTAACCGAGAGAGGTCTAAGGTCCAAGTGTGGAGCTTTAGATGTTTTGTGAAAGGTGTGAGTTTGGTGGGAGGTTTGAAAAAGGTTTGAATTTTGTGTTTTGTTTCAAATTGTTTTGTTGTTAGTTGGAGCTTTGTCACAAGTTTGTTGTAGTCATTTTGGATAATCGCATGTTGCACTAGATAATTTATAATTTTAAAATTATGACATGGATATATGAGGTTCCAAATTAATATGATATGGAATAAAGTGCCACATCATCATACAACTTTTTCAAAAAAAATTTGATTTTTTTTTTCTTTTTTTATGATCATGGAGTCACCAATTCTATTTTTTTCATGACACACCATGACAAAACTACATGCCATGATTTTATTTTATTTTTAATTTTGTCAAAAGCAAATTTTGACATCATTCACCATGATGTACATGTTCATACATTGCATTTATACAAGATACATGAACGCACGCATTCTTCAAGGTTTGAACTTATGGCCTCATGAAGGCACACCAAAGTTTTATCCATAAAACCACATCAAGATTTTATTGGCTTTATCCTATAGAGGCATTGTGGGAACACCTTCTAAGCGGGTATAGGGGTCAAAGAATCACAAGTTGGTTGAATGGATAATGTTGTAGGTTTATGTGTAAGTTTTTTATTGACCCAAGCTAATGGAAGCCCCTATGTAGATTTTGGGTGCACCCATCCAATTGATGGGTTGTTTTGAAGTCTACCCATCTATTTGTTGGATTTTTTTTCAACATATGAATGTTGGGTAACTGAGTGAATCATGTTTCTATATCATTTTACTTTTTGGGTTGTCACTTGCGTTTTTGTATCATGAAGTTTCATATCACTATGAAATATAAAAAACAAATCATATGATTTTTTTTAATGAAATTTGTTTGATAAACATTCAAATAATTAGCTTCAATTCCTTTAAATATTATTTAAATGAGATTTGAAAGATTATGCAATAATTGATTAAAATAAAACACATCAATATATATAAGATATAAATTAATTTAATTAATTTGATGTTATTGGTAAAACTTCAATAAGGCTTTGATGAAGATTTATAACAAAAATCATAATGAAATTAATTTTTAATTGATATTATTTTGCTATTGTTGTTACATTTTATATTATAAAAGTTTATTATTGCCTTAAGATAGGAGACATGCATGTATGATTTTAGGTTTTACCAAACATGCATGGGGGCAAACACAATTAATCTATAAAGTTAGGTGGGGTATAGTGGGGTTTATAGGTGAAAATGTAGGGAAAACAAAAAGGTTAAGGTATTTAATTTGTTTTTCTATTTCATGGGTTTGTTTTTTTATTATGAAGTTTCAATAGGTATAAGGAGTGGATAATTCAACTAGATTGAAAGAATTACAAGTTGTAAGTGGAGTTTTAAGAAAAGGGGATGAGGGATTAGAAAATTTGTTTCTTTTTCAAAAGGGTTTCTTTTGGGTGAGGAGGGGAAGATGGATTAATTCCACCCCTTTCCAAAGGAGTTTTTCTTTCAAGGGATTAGGATAAGTGAATTTTGTTTGGGATGGGGATTAACCCAAGGGTTGTTTTTTTAAGTGGCATGGGAGAAAGAAGTTTGGTTGATTTTCAAGGTGGGAGGGCGGGGTTTTAAAAAATTTCCAAAAAAGTTTTTTTGGTGGTGTGGGATGGGGTGGTTGGAAAAAGGGGTGGGTTTATTTTTTTGTCTTTTGTGACATGGTGACTTAACGAAGATTTTTCTCAAGAAAATATTTTATAAAATTAATATATATTTTTTGCGAATGGAAATTTTTCATCACAAAAATTTTTATTTAATTTTTTAACAATTTTTTAAAAAAAAATTGAACACTTAATACACCAAACCAAAAAAAGGAAAAAAATCAATTTTGATTTTTTTGTGTGTCTAAATTTTCTTATGTACATGATAAAAAAAGTTGATGTTTAACAATAATAATAATATATTGATTGAAAATGAAAATAATGGTTAAATAGTGCAGAAAATTTTAAGGTTTATGTATTAATATTTTTCAAATCTAGGTTGAAATATTTAAGGTTCGAATGTAAGCATGAAGTGCTTAATTAAAATTCATAAAATGCCAAAGATATTGATGTCTTGTTCATTATTAGACCATAATCTAGCTACCAAACCATGGCTCATCAATATCCATGGTTAATGGTAGATATTTACCATAGTCAAAGTTATTAAAAGTCAACAATTAAAATTTATAAGATGCCAAGGGTATTTATGTCTTGTTCATTATTAAACCATAATTTAGCTTCCAAACCATGGATATGATCCTTTATTATTAAGTTAAAATCTACCATAGTCTAAATTATTTAAAATTAATACAAAATAAAAAAGGTTTAAGGTCAGGTTTAAAATTAGGTTTAGGGTTTAAATTAGGTCTTTTATCCCATATAAATATAACATTGTATGTTTGTTGTCCTTTTTTTTCACAATAAGAATAATGTGTTTGGTTTAAACTTTCATCATTTGTTGACTATTTTTTTACTTCCTTTGTAAGTGTGTGATTTTGCAAATGTATGTTTTACCAAGTATGTGTTTTTTCAACTGTTAATTTTGTCTAATGTTATTTCTTTTTTTTATTGTCAAATTCATTTTGGTAAGTTTTGCTTCTTCTTTTTTGCACAATGGTTGTTCTTCTAATGAAGGAAGTTAAAATAGTTGTTGCGATGGATGATTTGGATTTTAAAATTAGAAATGTTGCATTTGAAGCAAAGGTGTTCAATAAATATGGCACCTTTGATCAAATTCCAAATAGGAACATGGAATTTCCAAGTTATGCATATTTACATTGTGATTTGTTGGACATGTCAACTCTGACCACAATCACTTTAAAAGTGAAATCACCACATATAGAAATGCATGAACAACATTTGCAAAAAAACATGTTTGTGAAGGTGAAATTTTTTGGCATTGAATCAAAGTTTTTAAAATGTTTTGAAAAAAGGGATATGCATGTTGTCATTACAATTGAATCAACAACCATTGTGTCATCAATTCTTGCATTCCAACCAAAGTTAGTTCCCATGTTTTTCCACATGGATTCGATTAGAAAATTCTGAAATTCTATTTAGAGTTAAAGGTTTGCAACCAATACTATAATTGTCATTGGTGTAAAGGGAGTAGGGGATAGCAAATTAGAAAAACAATTGTTGATTGCAAATGGAGAAGGTGAATTTTACAAAAATGTTCTTGCTCTTGGTAACAATTTCAAAATAGAATATGATCAACTGCTTGAGGTGTACAATGGAGGCCAATGTGTTATGTTATTGATCAAGAATGTAACAATAACATCAAAAAAATATCGATATGTAAGGGCACAACATTACACAATTTTAACAAAACTTGTTAACAAAACAACTCAAACTTGTGTTCTTGAATTACACAACAAATTATCAAGTGCCCAACTTGCATTGAGAGAGGTAAGCCTTTTTCCTATCATTTGCATAATTCAATGTTTCTTTCAAATTTACATGAAAAATATCAAATAGAACAAAGGTTCATCTCATGGTCAACTACGTTAGAAAAGATAATGAGAAATAACATAATAATGTAAAGAAAAAGTAAAAATTAAAGTTTTGTAGTTGAATGCCAAGGAGGATGGGTGCTTGTTTCATTTTCATTTTCCTTAAGAGAATGAAGCGGCCGACCAATTGTTTTTTTTAAAAGGAACATGAAAATCAAGTATCTACTCAATTTTCTTCTTCCTAAAGGAAACCTAAGAATTGAGCGATCGCCCGATTCTCCTTTACAAAACAAATTTCAAGGTTTTTTCTTGCATCAACATTTAGGAAAATTGAACGGCCACCCAATTCTTCTTTTCCTAAAAATAGAACATGGGAATCAAATAATCGTTTGATTCTCCTTTTTTTAAATGAACATGAAAATCAGGGAGCCACCTGATTATCCTCTTCCTAAATGAACAAGAGAATTGAACAGCCGCTTGATTTTCCTTTTCCTAAAAGAACATGAAAATCAAGTGGTCGCCCAATTTTCTTCTACAAAAAAAATTTTCAATTTTTTTTTTCCCTAGGCAATGAGGAAAATCGGGCAGCTACTCGATTCTCCTCTTCCTAGCCGCCTAATTCTCCTCTACACAAGAAATTTAAAGTGTTTTTTTAATTTTCGGGCCCTAAGAAGTCATGAGAATCAAGTGGCTGCCCAATTTTCATCTTTTTAAACAAACATGAGAATCGGGCGACCATTCGATTTTCTTCTTCTTAAGGAACAGATTCCTCTCTTTTAGAAGAAGAGAATCAGGTAACCACTCGATTCTCATGAAAAACTTAACTCTAATGAAAAAAAAACCCAACCATTTGATTATTTTTTCACTGAGGAGGGGAAAATTGGGCAACCACATTCATCTTTTTTACTAGAATGGTTTATAGAAAGTAAAATTACATTGAAATGATTTTTTTACTATAATTGTTTTAATAACAAAAATAAACCTTCCATTGCATATTAGACATTGAGTACAATGTTGTTACCAAAAGTGAAAATTTTGTGTTTATATAGTCCATTGGAATTCTCTTTGGGGAAATAATATGGGATAAAATGTTTGGAATGTGTTTGTTCAAAGAAAAACATATTGTATATTTAATATGGTAGGTAAACAAGTATGTTGAAAACCTTTGTAAATAAAGTTTCATAACTTTTTCCACATTAGTCCATGGCCTTTGAACATTGAAAAGAGTTTATAGCCCCTTTTTGGTGCATTGAATATCACAGAAATTACTAGAATTAGATTTTAAATGAAAAAGATATGGCTTTTGGAAGTGAAAAGTTTTTGTTTTAAAGCTTAAAATGTATGTATATTGGTCTAATGTTTTTGCACTTTAAAGATTATTTTGAAACTTCAAATTTCACACCCATGGTTTTTTAAAACATTCAAAACAAATAAGAAATGAAAGAGATATATGGTTGGAAAGAAAGGGGTAGATGTTTTTTTTCGTGCTTAAATCACCTTTTCTTCTTGTCATTTGTTTTGTTGTTATTAATTTTTTATTTTGTTCCTTGTCTTTTTTTTAAGTATTAAATGTTTAAATTATTACATTTCCATAACATCTTTTATTATGCACTTCTTATGCATTTCATTCTTTTTATTTACATATTATGTGTATGAATGTACATGATTTTATTTCTTTTTTTATTGATGCACCTTTTTCACATTTACCCTTTGTTCATGTTCATGTTCATTTACCTTTTTGTTTTAACATTTTTATTTTTATTTCCAGGTGACCATGTGTTGTCCATAGCTAGCTCAATTGCGCCTCCATTTCAAAAAGTATGTGGAAATTGTTATATAGCAGATGTCATCATTTCTCCAATGGGTAGTGTTCATTGTAACGCTTGTCATTCAAAATCAACGATTCATAAATCATGCTTTCTTCATGGTTCCATTGCAACCAATGATGAACTTATGTTATTGATTATTGAAGGCAAATGGCTTGAAGTAATTGTTCATATTACAAGTTCAACTCTTCATTTCAATTCACATTCATGGTAAATTTCAATTGTCGCCCACATTTGCCCTTGTTGGCTTTCAAAAAGACATCCAACAATTTATCCCACAAGGGGAAACCAAGGTTTGAAGTGCAAAGGTTTAATTGTTTCTTTAGCAATTGTTCATAGTGACAATGTTCAATGTAGTGTAAAACACAAGCTTGATTTTGATGAATCAAAATCAATTTCTAAATAATAACCTTATTAAAGATTAAATTTTTATGTGACCTTTCTATAGTTACCTTTAGTATACAAATATTTTATATATGTGGAACCTTCTATCAAAATTTTGGTTTGAATAACCTTTATTATATAATCATTTTCATAGTTTTTTTTTTAGAGGAAAAGGAAATTTTTCATACATCAATTTTACATCAAATTCTCGACATAATTTTAAATGCAACGTTTTTATATGTGAAATAGTTTTTCAATGCAAGCAATTTTTTAATCAAGTAATTTTCCAATGTAAGCAGTTTTTCAATGAAAAGAATTTTTTAATGCAAGAAAATTTTCAATGCAAATATCTTTTTAATCAGAATGTTTTCAATGCAAGTAATTTTTTACATTTTTTTTCCATTTAAATTTTTTTTTCAATATAATTTTTTTTTGAATGCAAAGAAATTTTCCAAAAAACAAAAAGTAAATATTCTTGAATGAATCATTCATCTTTTTTTTTAAATGTGTTTATTTGGGACCATGTTTTTGTTTATATAAATATCCATTAAATTAAAGTTCATGATAATGGAAACAAACACTTTTATTAAATTTTATTGATTCATCATTTGAACATGTATTGCATTCATATGGCCTTCATTTAGTTTCAACATACAAATATGAAATAGGCAATTGTCTTTTTGATTCTATATCTTAATTATTAGATAATCATTTATCATCTTTTCAATTGAAGCAAAATAACATGGAACATTTAAATCAATGTTTATTATAGAATACAAAATAAACCCAACAATGTCATATTTGATAATTAAATCCAAGTTTTTTGTGTGATTTGCATCAAAACATGGTCATAAATGAACATCGATATGTGACAAAAATGGCATTAAATGCTAATATGGGAGGTTTATGGGGAGATTTCACTGTAATATTTTGGATAACTAAATATCTACAAAGGCTTATTTACATTTGGAATAAAATATCAAAATGCATTATGTCTCAATGTGGCATGGATTTTCAATCTATCCCCTTACATATAGCATACAATTCTCAACATTTTGAACAAATTCAATATGTTAATGGTTTATTTAAGTCTTTGTCTATTTTTCAAATTAATGATCCCAAAGTTACCCTAGATTTAGATGATTTTCCATCTCTTTCATAATCAATGGTGTAACAACTTCCTATTCAATTATTGCAACTAGTTACACATTTTTATTGGAATGAAAATTTTGATGATGCATTAATGGACATTTTGAAAGATAATTGGGATTCACCATTGGAATATGTTGTTTCATTATTCAACAATTCTTGTAATACAAATATTACTAAAAAATAAATCAGAAATCGTATTCAATATTTACAAAACACTTTGAAGAACAACACAAATGTACCTATTAATGAAATTTTGTTTAATCTGTTCATTTCAGTTTCCTTTACCAAAGTTAAGAAAGATCTCAAAATTCAAATGGAACACTCCCATTTGATTGTTGAACCTAATGTGACACACAAAATAAAAATAAAGTATTTTGATTGGGCATTTTATGACAAAAATATTTTTGAATTATTGAAAGTTTGTCCAAATCTAACTTATTACACAAAAACATTTAAATTCATCAACATGTTTCCAAATATTAAAAAAAATTGTATCACAAATTATGAATCACATGAAATATATATATACTAAAAGATCACAAGAATCTTTCATAAATGACAAAGTTCATTCGTCATAATGCATTCTAGAAAAAATTACACAACCAATTTTCACACAACTTTTTGTGGAACATGATGTTCAGTCAAATAAAATTGAACATAATGTTAATATAAAGGAAAGTACACATGATTCAATATACATTGATAATTATAATAAACAAATTTAAGATGTTCCTATAATTCCAAGTTTTAGTTGTGAAAGGTTGCGTTTTTTAAAACAAATTAAATGTTTTTCAAATCAATTGTCAAGATAACTTCATATATATTTCAAATTCAAATACAATTTAGTTCAACATCATACATATGTCAAGTTGTTTACATAATATTAGTGAAATTAAACCACCCTTATATCAAATAGTAAATAAAATTTTTAGAAACAAAATCATTCCATCAATCCAAAAATTAACACAATTAGAAGATCGTCTTATTTCACCACATTTAAATCAAATTTAGTGGCACATAAACCTATTGATCCATCAAAAGGTATGTGTTAGTTCAAACACTACATGTCCACCACAAAGAAGTATGGGCCCATTAGGAATTGAGAAAACATGAAGTAGCCCATGACACATTGCCACTTAAATCTCTTTTTATTTTCATTCACTTTCTCAAGCCTTAGGCTACTTGCACAACGAAATTGCATTCTTTCCTCCTTTATTACTAATTTGCATGTTGAATACCTCAATTTGCATTCTTTGCACTTGTACTTCCAATTTGTATCCTTTCTTTTTCAATCGTGTGTTTGTAATCATATTAAAACCTCTCTACTACAATGGCAAAAAGAAAATTGTCACCAATTGTCACACCAAACACCTTGGAATCTATGATTGAATACATGTTAATCTCAAGCATACTAGCTAGATAAAATCTATGAGATGACAAAATAATTGTTGGAATATCCAAGAGATGATACCAAACTATACTCGCTCTAGCATTTGCTCAAAATTAGAACAATATGGGGAATTGAAAGGAAAAAAAATTTGACAAAACATATGAATGGGTGGCATGGCGATAGGCAAATGCGAAGATAGACAAAGAAAATAATTCCATACTCAAACAAATTATAAACATTTCCAAGGAGGATATGGAGGACTATAATTTGGCTATGTTTACACATGCAATGGACTTCTTCAAAGAACAAACAAGTTTTTAAAAGCCGATTCTAGAGCATTTTTTCACAAGCTTACTAAACGATTTGTTGACAAAATACTTGGTAACACTTGGGAACTTGTTATCCACAGACTTCATGAAACCTCAATGACAACTCTATGCAACTCCAAGTAAGCAAGCTTAGTTGCCACAAGAATTGAAAAACAAATGTAAAAACAATTGGTTAATTGTCAAATGATAGGGCTAGCTACCAACCATGAAATGTGTATGACAATTTTTAAAAATGATGAATTGAAAATAAGAAACAAAAATCCCATTCTTTACATTAAATTATAGTCAATAAACATGTGAACATGAATATTTTTTCAAAGTATGTGATCTTGAAAGGAAATATTTAGTTATGAGGAAACAAAATAAAATTATGGTTGAACTTGAGCAATGTAATTCCTTGTTGAACAAATTCATAATGATTGTTTAGACAAATAGTTAATGAAAATATCATATCATAGTAATAAATGATAAACAAATACATGATTTTGTGGTTGTTTAAACACCCTACTGGTTTGGTTAGGGTCTGATTTGTCATCCTAAGGGTATAAGGTGTAGGTTTTGAAATATGTAATCCTAATTTTTTCCTTAAATCCTTAGTGATAATGTTGACACCCAATCCCCCATCCAATAGGACATCCTCCACTATGTTTTCCCCCACATGCACCTGGAACACTACCATGTGAGGATCTATGGTGATTAAACCTACATCAAAAGGTGGACCTTGAAGATGAATTGGTTAGCTACTAGGAGATACTCTAGAAACCACATATTGTATTAAATCAAGGGCCAAATGCATGAGTTGACCAAGAGTAAGAGTAAGCTCACTATTCATTAATTGCTAATTGATTTCTTGGAGCATGTTTTGTTTTCGATATTTGCTCCATTGTTAGCAATTTCCTTCTAGCTTTATGCCTCCTTTTGGCCACAACCCATAGAATTGAGTTTTGGTGTTTCAATGAACATTTTTTATAATATTCTTATTTTTGTTTTCTTCAAACTTTTCCATTTGTTTTTTCCAAGCTATTGCCTTTTCGTATTGTATATATATCTTTTCAATGTTGCAAAAAAAAATTGAGTACTCAAAGTTTGTTGTTGTGAACTATCATGTAATTTTTAGTCTAATTTTTCACCACATACAAATGTGTGAAATCCAACTTTCTTGTTGCCATCGAGGTGTTGTTTCAATTCAAATGCACTTGAAGATCAAGACATGCATGTTTGAACAACTCTCCAAACCATTGAAAATGGATGTGATTCAAATTTTTTTGTTTGATGTAGATTGTTTGAATTTTATGCAAAATGTGGCAGCAAGCAAATGTGACAAACTAATTATCCATTGTTTTTGGATCAAAAACATGTCTTTGGATGAGGAAATACAACATTGTTGTGATTATTTTCAGTTTTGATTTTGAAGGTGAAATAGGTTGTTTAGTTCCATTATGTGTACATGAGACAGAATGTGCTTGAAAGAAATATGGGTTGAGTTTAAGTGTTTCATTGAATTATTTTTTTAATATTCTTGTTTGTGTTTTCTTGAAGTTTTTCCACTATTTTTTCAAGCTATTACCTTTTCATATTGTATCTTTTCAACATTGTAATTTTTTTGTGTATTCAAAACTTACTATTTTGAACTATGATGTAGTTTTTAAATCTGATTTTTTACCACATACAAATGTATGAAATTCAACTTTCTTGTTGCCATGGAGGTGTTGAATGTGTGTGTTAGCTTAGATGCACTTAAAGATCAACACATGTATGAACAACTTTCTAAACCATTGAAAATGGATGGGATTTAAATTTATTAGTTGGATGTAGGTTGTTTGACTTCTATGCAAAATTTGATGGCAAGAAAATGTGAAAAAATGATTACCCATTTTTCTTGGTTCAAAAACTTATCTTTAAATGAAGAAATACAACATTGTTGTCATTATTTTCAATTTTGATTTTGAAAGTGAAATGAATTGTTTAGTTCCATTATGTGTACATGAGAGAGAATGTGCTTGAAAGAGATATGAAACAAAATTTTTGCAAGTTAAAAATGACTAAAAATTGTTGTTTTCCCATATTTCTTGAAGAGAAAAGTTTTATTCCCTTAAGTTTTAATGTAATTTTTGAGTTTGATTTCTCACCATGTATAAATTTATGCAACCCAACATTGTTGTTATGGGGGTGGGTGTTAAATGCATGTTTTCACATAAATGCATTAATTCAAAATCAATGCAAGTATGCTTGTGAACAAACCATTCATAATACTTATGGATAGGATTCATGTGTTTTTGTTGCAAGTAACTTGGTTGACCTATATGTAAACGTTCACTATTGGAAGACTCTAAATGCCAATAGAGAAAATGAACATGTATGCGGGCTATTTATGCCCAATTACGGGAACCAATAGCATTTGGGATGCACACCATTAACCTACTTCATGGAGCTACATGTATCATCTAACTTGGGTGTTGTATGCTGCAAATTATTATCTTATTGTTGCACTCCCATAAATAATACAAAGTTGTTAGGACAAAAGGTGAACTTTCATCCCAAGTAATTAAGTATGACATGTTTTGTTGTGGGTAATCATGAAACATCATTATATTGTGATTGATAGGAGCTTGAAGGGGTTGCACATGAGGTGGAGGAATAGGACAAGGATGTGCAAAAGCCAACAACATAGGTATTGTCTCTCAAACCTTCATGTGCATGTTTTAATGTAATGATTTCAATCAACTTTAAAATACAATCAAGGTATGGTAAATGATTTAGGCATAAACGAACATCAAGTCCAAGTGATGCAAGCCCTAGCGATAAGGAATATGTTTTAAATGACGTAAAACTCAATGAAATAGGCCCAATTCACACAAACCCTATTGACATATAAAAGCCCTAATAACATTTACATAAAACCAAAGTGACAACAACCTTAATGATATTATAAACTTGAGTGACATAGGCCTTAACATGGGCCTTAGTGGCATATGTTTTAATGACACAATACACCAAGTTCCATTTGAAACGAACCTTAGTGATATAAGCCTTCATGGCATAGTGATTAATGACATATGATTCCATAATGATACAAGTTGTAGTGACAGACCCAAGTCCTGGTGAGTGACATAGGTCACTAGTGATATTATGTGCCATGCGTTGAATGACATAAGCCACCAATGACATAAACATTAATTAAACTAACCTTAATGGCATACATCTTAGTGATTGAATTGGCCATAATGACATAGTTCTTTGGGCAAAATGTGTTGTATTTTATAGGGGCTAGCATATGTAAACCATGATTGAATGAGGAGAGGGAAGGGGAGGAAGAGGTGGCTCAAAGCAAAGGGGCCAAGAAAAATTAGCACCATTGCACCTTATTCCAGAAATGCATGTAAGCAATACATCACATCAAATTGATTCAAGTTATTAGGAGAAGACATCAGTGAAACTTAGAGTGAATGGGAATTTAGCAATAGCAAGTCGAATGACAAGTGGGTGGCCTTGTAATGACATTTGCAATGGTGGCATTTATTAGTGTTCCACACCTAAGTGACATTCTAAAAATTATAGCTTAGTGGTATAATTGTACAATGAAATGGATTAGCATAACTAGTATGCATTTGTTTAAAAAACACATGTGTTCAACACAAGCTTGAATGAAATAAGTTAGGTGTGAGTGCATGATGAGAAACATGTCATGAATAATGATATTGAATGATATTATTTGAATGAAAATATAATGATTTGAACACATGGATGACATTATAGGTCACTACCATGTGTTTGGATGTGTTATATATATAGGCCAATATTTGTGATTGGGAGCTTGTATCTTGGTCTATCTATGGTAGGTAACCATCCTAGAAAAAAAGAAAAAAACCAAGGGTGTAGTCCAAAACCAACAAGTCATAATGTTTTATAATGGATTAGGCTATTTGGGATAGCATGGAGGTGACGGTTAGTGGCTTGCCAGTGAACATAGATGAAATCAAATACTTACTCCTTCAAAGTACGGGAGGTACATCATGGCCCTAATTCAAGAAACAAGATGGTCAAAGTGACCATGATTTAGTGATACAAAGGCCAATTTACAATATGAAATGAATGACATAATGTTTGGTGATTAAGGCAGATTGTCACCCTAGTGAAGGTAGTGTATGGACCACCTTGTTATGTGAATGAACACATTTCATTGAAAAACAATAGAGTGACATGTGCCAAAATGACCAATCTTGCTCATGGAGATTAATGACCATGTGTTTGTGTTATATATTGTAAGCGCACCCTCAAATAAACTACACATGGTTATCCAAGGTCAATAGGTGAAATTGGACATAGTGCACATACCATATTATACCTTGCATGCATATGCCCACACATGCACTTAGGATGAATGGGTTGTGTCTTAGTTCCATCCATTGCTATGTTGTAGATTAGTGGTGTAAATAGAAGCAAAATAAATAAGTTTAACTAATCTTTTAAAATTCTTTTTTAAAATTGTAGAATCAATGGTAAACATATCCATTCACCTTCCACTAAGGTATTCAAGAAGAGGGTGTTCCCACAATTGCCTTCCACGTGTAAATTTATGGTGGAATGGAACAAGTTCAATTCCACCTAAGCAATAATGAAGAAGGTGGCATTGTTATCATTGCATTCCACTTGCATCAATGCATGATGGAATGGCATAAATCCCATTCCACTTAAGCAATAAAAAAGGGTGGCATTTTCATATTCCCTTCCATTACAACCATTGTACATTGGAATGGCATGAGTCCCATTCCACTTAGGTAGTAAAAAATGTGGCATTGTCATGTTCCCTTCCACTATAGTCAACGTATGGTGGAATGGCACAAGTCCCATTCCACTAAAATTGGATTTGAGTGGAAGTGTTAGTGGTGCAAGAACTAGTTTCCTAGTAGTTATCATCATGATCAGAAGGCTCTGGTGATAATTGTTTAATACATACCACCTTCAATGATTTCGCTCAATAAATTGGAAGACTATTTGTTTTTGTTGTGGAGGCCATTTAGGAGTTTTGCACATCATAAAGGAAGTTTAATGTTGTGTCAAAGACTTAAGGAAGAGGGTGAGTAAAAGAGAGGGAATAATTGGACTTGACTTGTAAAGAGGTTTTCAATGTTTGATATTTAGAAGCAAAAAATTGTTGGTGATATGTATGTAGGAATTTAAGAGGAGAGGATGACATTGTGAACCAAGGATTGTCATTAGTTACATAATGGAGTGCCAATCAATGTTTGCAGTTGTTTTGATGGAAATTTATATTGGTGACATTTGGTAGGAATCTTTTGCTTTTGTTCCTAATGTATAGTTCATGCAATGTGTGGATTACTTTGTTCATGCATTTGTCACTGTTACAAAATCCCATTTTGCTTGGAACAAAATTCTTTGCGAAAGTCTTCCATCGCGAAAACAATTGAAGTTAGCCTTTGTCTAGGGTCAAAGACTTTATTTCCATACTTTCTTCATTATGGATGATGACCTTCAAGTTCATCATAGCATGCATGAGTTGTTAATCCTTTACAATTTGAAGCTTTCATAGGTGTAGTTATTATTGGGACCATTAAACTTAATTCTACCTATTGGGTGGTATGCATAATGTTGATTAGTGGTTGCAATACCATTAATGGTGTCTTAAGTTTTTTTGGAGTTACTATAGATATCATTTTGTGATCTATTAGAAGGTGTGAGTAAGATGATGGGCGACTAATTTTCACAAAGGTTTGATGAAACACTTTCAAAGTTCATGTTGTGGATTTTGAAAAAGGTTTAAAGGATTCACAATCCCAGTAATCAAGATCTCACAAAGGCTCTAAAATAACCCCCAAACCTTTTGGGAAAACAAAAATAATTTCATGTTATTCTCCAATTGGCATTTTCCTTCTATGTTTTTATTACTTTTTATCAAACAACTTATTTGCTTTGGGTAGGTTTGGCAAGAAGATTGTTCTTGTTGAATGGTAGTCTACCGATTAGGGTTTTCATAAATTGTTTGTTGTCTTGTGTTCTAAGCAGGATTGGGGTGAGTATGGTGGAGTTATCCTAATAAACATCCATGATAACGCAATTATCTTATGTGTATTATGGATTCTTTTTTCCAATTTGATAAATACCACCATCTAGAGTAGCATTTATGGTACTTAATTAAAATTAAAAATTCATAGCTTGTCACTTTGAAAGACATTTTGCATGTTTGTTAGTTAAGTAGTACCAAAATTTTCATTTTGTGCAATGCAATTGAATGCTTGGGCAACATTTTTTACAACCAATGTAAAATTGGGTAAGGAGAAAATGAATGTATAAAGAACAGGTAAAGGTGGTGGTGAAGGAGGTGACAATGAAGGAAAAACATATACGTCGAAGCTTAAAAGCAATGAGTTCGTAGCTCAATTTCAGTAAAGTGCGTGGAGCAAAGGGTTGGCATGACAAAAGGGCAAATGGCAAAGTGGGTAAACACTCTGCAACATTTATGGTCAGAGCACTTTGACATTATGGTTGTACTGGGCAAGGATGTTGGTGTGATGTGCGCAAAGATTACAAATGTGAGACATGTTTAGTAGTATTTAATAGACTAGTGAGGCCTTGATTTTGACACATTGTCATACAAATGTGAGATATGTTTAGTAGTATTTAATAGACTAATGAGGCCTTGATTTTGACACATTGTCATGCATTTGTGTATAGTGGCCAAGACTCTTGCTTTGCACATAACAATAGATCAGGGGCTTGAAAAAATACCTTCAATTAATGGGCATAAAGGTTGTTTCTCTTGCTTTGAATGTAAAGAACATAATTGTTGCAACTATTGTCCTGATTGTATCAACATGTGCTAACACATTACCTATTGCTACACAACTAGAAGTTCGTGACAATGTTGTGAAGCCTTCCACAAAGATACAATAGTCATGGATTAGGTTGTTAATGCTTGCTCCTTTATTGTATGAAAGAGGTTTAAAACAATGTTTTTCCTATCCATAGACATATTATGCACAATTCAAAATGTTAAGGATAGAACTGTGTATGATAAGGTAGTAGCAACAATTTTTTATGATGGGCATGGCACAACAAATGTTGAATGCATAAACAGGGAAGGGACAAAGTTTTAAATCACTTTACCATTAGTGATTTACATGTAATTACATGTTTATTATCTATGGTCAATTTTCATGTCCGTATGGACATTATATGGGGGTTTTGAATGCATTTAGTGAGCCATGCTAGTAGATAATTTGATTATTTGTCATTTATTGCCTTTGAATTACAAATATGGTTTTAATGATGAATGCCTGAGAAAACATGGGAATGTTAATGTATGAAAATACTTCACAAATTTATTTGACTACCTACTCTTCATGACATTCATTGAACATCAAGTATATATGTTGGCCATATATACAAAAAACTTGAAAGGATGAGGGTAGTAAGGAGCCAATGGAAAAACCTTTCACCCTTAAAAGAATAAAACAAAAGACAAAAGCTTAATGTGTATGAACATGTTTCGACCATGGCTAAAAATAGTATAACAATGTTACAACAATTTGTTGAAACCAATGTTTTACTCATAAACATGGATGCCCAAATTGGTTGTCTCATAGATAAATTGTGGGTTACATAAAATGTGAACGTATGAACCATTCATCACATTTTGACCCATAATTAGATGTGTTTGCGAAGACATCTTTTTCAAATTAGATTCAAAGAAGTTTTTTTGCTAAAGCTTCATGAGTTGCCATAGCTTTTATCAACATGCTATTGATTTTATTTTATTTTATTTTATTGTTAGGATTTTTTTTCATGGTTGTCAACACATAATCTTCAATATCGTCACCTTGATGTTCCATGTTTTCCATGTCCTCCTTGTCATTTCTATCATTTCCATCCACCATCCTTGGATTTTGTAACCTCTTCATTTGTTTGAATGTTTCTTCAATCACTTTAAAAATAACAATTCCTTTCAAGTTCACAAATTTGCTTTAATTTGTGCATTTTTTTGAACCTCCAAAGCCTAATCCTAATCCATGTCAAAGTTATCCGAATTAGCAATGCACATGTTGTGCGAACATATGCAAGCCATCACAGAGTTTGGCATGTGGCATAATGGAATGTCTATTATCTTTAGAATAATTTTAAATCTTCCTTTCAACATTCCAAAAGTTCCTTCCATTGACATTCTTGTATTAGATCATGTAAAATTCCAATGTGTTTTGTATTTTGGAAATCCATCTTTTTCACCTTTGAATGGAGAATAAAACTATGGTCACATATCTCCTATTAACTTGTAAGGTAAAAATTTCTCCTTCATAACATAACTTCCTGCATTTGTTTTTTTGGAAAATAACCAAATCATGGATATTTCTTGCGCACCCATAATCCTAATCCCAAAAATTATACTTTGCATCTACAATTCTTTGAAGTAATGTAGAGTGAAACCATTTTCAACAATAATATGATTTTGGGTCTATCTTAGGTGCAACAATTGGAATATGATTACCATTTATGGCACCTATAATGTATGGAATTCCATGCAAGCTTTCAAAACTAATAGTGATTTGTTTGATCTTGTTTTTAATCAATTTAGGGATCACCAATGGTTTCAAGTGCTTTCTACTTGCTAAACATAATTCTTTGGCTATAATTGATGTTGAACTTTCTGTAATGCCATAAATCTCTCCACACATTTGTAAACAATTTCCATTACCTAGTCATGTAAGAGCCGTTGTTACTTCAGTTTGAACATGGATGTTTTCTTTCATGTGTGTATTTTTGCGTTCAGGATTTAAACTCACAACCCTAATCAATGAACAAAATGTGTCATAACTTAACCTCATTCATTGTCGAAACATCTTTTTAGAAAAACTCTTAAAAAGTTGATTCTTCATTTATCCCACCACCCTTTCATACCTTCACATGTTGCAAACTTTTGATGCCATGTCAACAAACTCCATGAAAAACAACTTTTCATTCATCATACTCCAATGTTGTCCAATAATTATTCACTCCAATGAACCACTTGTGCAATCACTCAATGCATGGCCATAGTAAAAAAAAAAAGGCACCAAAATCTTGTGCCTATGTTCATCCATTGTATGTAGTAAGAATAAAGAAGAAGAATAAAAACAAAAAATAGAAAACACCATGAAAAATGGAAGAGAAGAAAAAAAAACCCAAACGATAACCTAATCTTTTCACATGTCAATCACACGTTTTTTATATTGAACCCTTGAATTAGACCTCAACCCTTTATACACACTTATTGTACCTTAGGGGAAAATAAATTCTTAATGCAAAGAAGGGTCCAATTTAAGGTTCAATTTGCTTCAAATTGGTCCTTGGGCTTTTGGTCCTTAGACCCTTCTCTAAAGTGGCCTTAAATAGTGTTATGGTGTTTCCAACCTCACAATATTGTAAAGAGAACAAGGAAATTCTAGCAACAATTTGTCAAGCCAAGAGGTTGTTGGAAGTCCCTTATTGAGAATCAATTATATTAAAATGATAACTTTCCTCAATCTAAATGCATGCCACAATCTCCTAAGTAGAAAGTGCAAATGATGATATTCAAATTTGGCATCAACCATTCCTTGCATCCAAGAGGATGATTATTGCCTTCCATGCATGATGATCTTATATCCTTACCTTCTAATGTAACCAAGGAAGGTTACCCATGCGTTATAGCAAGATGAGAGTATCCCATTTAAGTTTGGTTCTTTTCCTCTCATCACAACCCCACAAATGAAATTGTGAATTAGACCATTGAGTTGAGCACACGTGCCATAAGTGAGACTTCAACATGTTGTCAACCACATGGTTGCCAAAAGTAGACAATTAGTGATAAGAACCTTGCTTGCCAAAGAAAACATCTTGATTGACCAAGTAATAAGGCTTTCATAGTTTGTGAGAATCTATCAAAATTCACAAAATTCACCACATTTGGAAACTTGAATCCTACAAGCACACCCAAATATCAAATGCCTTGTTCCTTTGGGATCCATTTCATTCCATCCTTGTAGCCTTGATTTGTTTCATGACGCTCCTTGGATGCCCAAATTTTAATAGATTTGGCCCAATCAATTTTTGGCACTAATTGCTTTGCAAAAGATGTCCATAATAGACTTGGGTAATTCCAAGCTATGCACAAACCTATCCAAGAAAAGGAATGTGTCATTAATGAAACACTAATCATGCACCACTTCCCCATTTGGGAAAGTTACCAAAAACCATCTTCGAAAGAGGTGAGATTGTGTGACATATGATGTTTTTACTTATTATTTGTTGAATGTTACAAATTCCATACCTATTTCTTTTCACATAGAAACTTTGGTGTAGGTGTGTATGTGCTGGGTATGGAGTTTGGATTTAAGAATGATTGTGAAGATCAAAAACCAAATATGTAAAATCTAAAGACACTTAACATTAATATTGAATAAACAATTTTTACACACAACCACATGTTGTGAAAATCATGGGTTTCTACCACATGTGGACACAAGAAAGGGTTAATAAACATCTCCATGAAGAAAAACGAAAACATGAAACAAATTTTGACAATTATTAATATTCATAAAATATTGTTATGTGGAAACAATTGCTTTTCACGACCACAATCATCACACCTCTAAGTAAAGAAAATGAGAACATCTTTCCACCTTTTAACACCCCTTTCTTTTACACATAAAATTATTTTGAAAACCATTAATTCATTAAAACAATTAATGACATTTGGTCAAACTTTGGTTGTAATTGAAATTGAATGTTTTTAATCTCTTTTAATTTTCACTTATTTCTGCAAATCTTTTGGTTAGACATTCAAATTAAAATTTAATTCAAACAATAGTTTAAATGCACTTGGTTAAAAACAAAGATAATTTTAATTCATTCAATTATAAAATTATAGTCAATTACATTGTTTTGGTCATTTAGAAAAAACATATTATTAAAAATTTAAGTTAAAATTACAAGTAGAATAATTTATAAGTATTTCATTCAATTATCTTTTCTTTTAATCATTTGTGTAATGCTCCCAATTACAAAATAAAGATAAATTGATTTTTTTTTCCCCCCTAGCCACATTTTGCAAAGGTCAAGTGTATTTCATGTAAAAAGGATTATTAGATTTAAAACATATGGTTGAAAATTATTGGGTTCAAGATCTATCAACCAATGTTCAATTGGAATGAGGTAATCAACATGATTTCAAATTGATCCAATTAGTTTAGGTGATAAGGTTGAACTTTGAAATGGACAAATGTAAATGGCAAGGTCATAGTGTGACACACCCCTTGTTTTAATATTTTTACATGCATCTGTCCCCCATATGATATTATGAAATATATTATAACCATAATATCGGGTCTTCTGAATTTTTTGTATAACACATTTAATGGGTATGTCCATGGAAGATATTGTAAAATGCCCACATTACACACTACATTTTACTAAAACCCCATGACTGAAGAATTTTTAAAAAAATTAATTGAAGATTATTTAATGTCAATTCAAGGATCTCAAAATTAAAAGTAATGATTTTATTTTCATTTTATCTTTCTTTAAATTTTTTAATAAACAAACTAAATAAACAAAAAAATGAAATCATAGATAATGTAATGTAGTACTAGATGTTTTTGTATATGGTGTAATGCATGATGCAAACATGTGTATCAAACAATCTTTTTTCTTTTTCAAATTTTATAATAATTACAAAATTTAACTAGTACAATGAGTGAATGAATTCATATTCATATAATACTAATAAATTTTAATCCATGACTACATCCATGATTGGGTTGGTAGTTGTTTAAGACATTATATGATTACATTATTGCATAATCTAGGATGAGAAAATGTAGAAATCAGCATTTGACAAAACAAATCACTAAGAAAATAAACAAATGATAATATGCCATAACCTTTTTTGTTAATATTATGAACACCTTGAATAATATCCTTGATACAAGCTTATGATGTTATTATAACATTTAATTTCCAACTTATTGAAGTTTATTCAAAAAAATTCAAGACTTGCATTTTAACAATTTGATTGGTCATATAAGCTTCTTTTTTTTTTCATCATTAGGAATAAGCTTATTTGATATACCCCATATATTTGTGTATATATTTTTATAGTTATCTTACAAAGCTTGTTGTTTATAAACCAACAAATTTATTTTTTTTGGGTGAAAAATTTGTTGTTTGACAAGAAAAAAAAAAGGCTACAAATCTTACAAATGGGTTTTTTGAAAAAATGGCCCAAAGTAACCATGTTTTTAGGAGAATTTAAACCATAACTTTTAAGATGTTTCAAGAATATTATATATATCATGATTCCAAAAGAAAATCTAAATTGTTTTACGATTTGTGGCCAAATTTGGTTAAATCCTATTTTGGATGATTACCAATCCACCTACCTTGCAAATTTGAAAAGAAAAACCTTGATACAAATTGTTAATAAGAAAAAAAAAACCATTTTATTTATTGTGGTTAAATAAATGAAATTATTCTTAAAAGTTTGTTCCAGCATTTGGTGGTTATCATTTATTGAATTTGGAATTGGGAAGTGAAGGTAAGGTATAATATGCCCTTGATTGATGATTCTCAAAATCAATAAATTTGTTGTGACCCTTGATTAGAGGTTCAAAAAAACCATAGAACTAGTTTTGATCCTTAGCTAAACTTCTAAAAAAATCAAAGAAGTGGGTCAAAAAACTTGCCCTAAACTATGTTAGGCCTTCCACATATGTTAGGGTTTGGATCTTTCAACATTCACAAATGCAATTTGAGCACTTGTAATTTCCTTGAAACCCCCCCAGCCTTATTCTTTCTAATCACCATAAGGGGGTTTTATATAGTGTTTGGATTTGCAAGTTTTCTATCATGGGGGTTTGGGACCTTTGTCATACCTATACATGGTTGCTATTTTAAACTTGAGATTCCAATTCTCTTTAGTTTTAGGATCCTATATTCTCTTCTTTTGATGGGGTTGGTATTATGCTACCATGTTGGCTAATGTTGAATATGTGCATTTGTTGATAAAATTTTCCATGGCATTTGTAACCATAGGAGAGATTAGGGTGCAAGACTTCCTAAAGAACAAGAAGTGGCAAATTAAAAGGTATGGGTGTTCCTTGCAAGCATGTTGATCCTCTATTTTATCTTCCTTTCTTTGTCATTTCCTTTCCTAGGGTAAGTAAAGTTTGGAATGGTCATTTTTTAATGATAAACTTTCCAAGTATGCACCACTACAAAATGTGGGTGTAATTCATTAGTTTTCGTTCACTAAACCAATGAACTCACTACTTTCCAAGTCGTCCCCGTTTACTAATACTAGTGAATTCATTCAAAATATGGTGAAATCACTTGGTGTATAGGGACACCTTTTGTTATAGTGAGGTTTGTTTTTTCTTTTCACTGATCATTTGTAATTGCATCTTGGAGGATAACATCATGATCATTACATTTGCAACATTCAAGATCAACAAGTTATTGGATACTAATGCAAAAATGGATAAAGAAAATTTGTACCTAGTTATGACAGACTTAGAAGCACATTCACAAATGGGCAAGATACCACAATAAATACTCTTAAAATTAGTTTGCCATGAGCCCCACCAAAACTATCCCTCATTAATTAATGAAATAACTAAAAGTTTCAGCCCATTTGTATATGTATCTACCAAGTTATTAGTCACCTTTATATCAATTAGTTGAATTCTCACACAACTTACCAAAGTAGGGAACCTTTGCAATTATTTCCAGCACATAGAAATGATCATAAACATACTTTGCATGAAAATCATCCAGCACCATGATTACAACCTCTTGCAATCTACAAAGAAATTTGCACATGGCAAGTGAGACCAAAAATATGCTTAAATTTAGTACACTGTGTTATTTTTAGCCCTCACAAGGAACTTATTGGTTTTTTGTCGCCATGAAACCCATAAGTTGAAACCCTAGATTTCAAGGACCAATGACAACTTACAATAACAAACACATTGAAAGTTTTTTCCAGAGGGATGATCAATTTTTTAAACCCCTCTACAGGAAGCTTTGCATCATTTGAACTTGGTTTGAACCCATTGACCTCCACCACTCTTGCTTCCACCTTGCTTTTTTTACTACATTTAAACAATCAACATAAGCCTTTTATAAATTGCGATCTATAGCCCACCCATTGAAAGATGCGGCAACTCTTTTAAATTTGCTAGTTTTCCATCCATAAAACCCATCAATCAATTTCCATAGTTAGATACATGTCAAACATCACTACCATGTGGATTTATGGTCCATTTAGATGCCAATCATGTACATGCAAGCCTTGTGTAGTTGCTTCTCCCATCCCTTGCACAAAACTCTACAAGACACACAACAAAAAATTCAAAAGACATTTTTTTTTCTCAAGGTTTGTAAGAAGTTGACTGTGCAAGATGTGGCCTATAGGAAACAACCAAATATACAAGAATGGCACTGTTGTAAGTCTAACTTTAAGGATTTACTAGCTATATGAATTGTATTGAATATTTATGTGAAATAATATTCCTTACTTTGATCTGACAAAGGACCAAAATAAGGAATATTATTTCTTTAATATGTTCCATAGGCATGCTCATGTAACAAATTTTAGACCTTTCCACCTAATCATTGATTTTGGATACAAATAATAACAAGAATAAAAGTAGGGGGTTCTCCAATTTCAAGAAGGCAAATGATATTCATATTTAGGTTTCAAAAATTCATGTCCTAGGTCACATTAGCTAACTTCATGTTTTGTTATGATAAACTTAAAATCTCCATGGATAACTAAAGAGAAAATGAAAGTTGAGAGAAATAAGTTCTTCACAACTAGATCATAGATAAAACCATCCACTTGACCAGTAAGGTGTATAAATAATAAGCCCAAAATCTAAGCCTTGCATGCAACAATATGTAAACTTTAACACTTGTATGCCACTTCAATAAAAGTTTCCACTTGCCATAACACTCCACATTCTTTTAAATGCAAGACATGAAAATTACAATTGCAACAATATTTTTATATCTAACAAGGTGGCTTTGCTATCCAATAAAACATAAGGACAAAATAAAAATATCAATGAAATTGCAGAAGGAATTCCAATAAAATATTTTGAAGGCAACTACTTTGTGTCACTCTTGGCCAAACCAAAATAAACATGACAAGAATAAGTGGGTCATAACCTTGTGAATGTCATTCACAAAATATTAGGCCATCACCTTCATCATGGTCTTGTTGACTTAATTTCATTATAATAATCGGTGTTGATAAACATATAATGATATGTTCAAGACCTAGGGAAAGAAATCATATAAAACTCTACTCAAGACCTAAGGAAAACAATTATATAAGGATTTGCATCCTGAGTTTGCCACATTTTTATAAACAATAAGAAGATATAATCATGATGTCATCTAACACCCAACAAGAGGCACAATAAAAAGATACAATTTACCATAGACAAAAACATTCACTTGGAGAACAATCATTTCATTTTTAAACACAACTTGGGGGTCTTGCTAAATGCCCTTGCCTAGTTCCTCTGCAAATACATGGAATTCCTTTACTTTGCATGACAAGTAAATGCATGTGAGCTTGCCCCATCCCACAACATTATTCTCCATCTTGTTTTTTTTGCTATTGGTACTATTCAAATTGAAGAGTACAATATAACTAAAGAGCTGTATATATGGCCATATGTATAGCTACATTACATTTCAACAATATAATAACATAGTAATTTCCTTATTTATATTTGTAACCAATAACATTTCTTAGACATTACAAAATTCACATTTTGTGTTTGGGGTCATGTTTAGTGTCGCAACCCCACTTTGAGGGAGTTGTGAGGTTGCCACTCACACTCCCGAAAATGGGACTTGGGAGTCCTCTGGGACTCCCAAAAACTTAGAGCGCGATTGCAGGGCTCAAAAAACCTTGCATTGGGGCGTTCTTGGTACCGTTGAAAAGGTCTTGAAGTGTAGATGCCCAAAATGGCCTCGCATGAGCCATTTGGACATTTGTAGCACAAGTTATGGTCGAAAGAAAGGCTGGGAGTCAAACTGGCAATTTGACTCCTGACCACTAAAAGTCGGGAATCGACCCGGTTCTAGTGCGTGCAGGTGAAGTGCGACACACCGTTGGAAAGCTCTTGATGAGAGCTACAACTTTGGTTTAGACCTCGTCCCGATCCAAGTTTGGGGCGAGGAGTTATGAGCGTCCAAAGTCCTGGGAGTCCAAACCGGGACAATTTTAGGACTCCACTTTGGGAGTTTCGGGAAAAAAAAGCCATTTGGATGCAAGTGCGGTGGAGAATCGCAGATAATACTACATGGGGGAAGGTGGTGGCTTCCCCCGAGTCCGAGCTGTGGTGAATCAAGTGAGTCCAAGTTGCTCGTGGCTTGTCCCAACACTAAAAAGGTGCAGAATGAGTTCTAACCAACTTGTTGGTTGGATTTGGATGCAAGACCGATAACTAAGTAAGTTTGTCCCTCTTCCTAGTCTAATCCCGGAGCTTTTAGCACGCCCCCTCTACCCCTTTTTTAGTGTTGGAAACTGGGAGCAACTCCAAATCCCAAACTACTTATGCAATTTGACATAGTTGGATCCCTTTTAGGTCTAACAAGGGACTTGGGAGTGCGTCATTTAGGGTTCATGTTCCATCACATACCACTTTTGATGGAATTGCTTGAAGTACAAGATGTTAATTGCTTAAAACACAAGTAATTAATCACTGTAAATAATATTCATTTCAAAGAACCATAACTTTTTACAAATTTCAGAATTACTACCATTGATTTGTTTATAAAAGTTATGTCAAGCACACCAAACTTGACTAGTACATGGTGTTACCGGTGTACATGTTGCATATAGTGAAAGCACATTCATTTTCCTGCCAGTGAGAGATGGGGTTGAACTCCAAATCATAGTGCCTTTTGGGCATTACAAAAAAATTCCAAGGGAGTCTAATTAGACCTGTATTTTGTAATGGAAGGAAAAAGTTATGCTGATTTGCTAAATCTTTTGTTCATAAAACTTTCACATAAAAAGCTCCTTAGTTATAGTCAAAGACTTTGGTAAGGATTCTTATCTTGCTCTAAAGAACCACAAAGTTGTTCTGAAATTGCATTCATATGACCAAAAAAACTCATAGATGGCAAATGCAAACTACTAAAGGAAGATTGAACATCATTTGCAAGTATGCAACTTTGCAATTATATAGAGCAGTTGGAGAATAATCAATAGGGTTTTCTTGATGCATACTTCATTGTTCCCATCTTGACGCACATTCATATTATAACAACCCTCATTACACCAATTCTCACATAGTTCCAATGCTACAAACAACAAATAACAAAGGAAACCAAGAATGTAGCAACAAACGTGAGGGCCAATCTTCCTACTACTTTTCATGTTTTTTTGTTTTTTTTGCGCATTGCAACACATGTTCACATGAACAATGTGTCTTTTCATATGTAATAGTAAAATTAGGGCACACAAATATACATGGCTTGAAGCAATAGATTATGGTAAATCTAGAGAACACCAATGTTTGAATCTATTGAAGGTTGTTTAAATCTAACTTTAGAGTCTTCATATACAATTATGCTTGTGATAATCTCCAAAGCCAATTATTAGATGGGTATGAAATACTTGGTTGGTTTTGAACGCAAATAGGAATCCAATTATTGTACCCCATTGTTTTGAATTTGGTAGACCTCATTCAATCATGGTTGGGAACATCTTTGGATTTGGTTATGGAATTGCAGATCTCCAAAGTCAATTAAAAATGGGTATGATTATACGATCTATAACATGCTCAAACATCTTTGGGGCCAAACCACCCATAGATTCAATATTTCAGAAATAATTTTGCTTGTAATTGTTCCAACTTCCCAACAAATGTTAAAGGTATACCATTTATGTTCACAATGAGCATTACCCTTTGAGTGAGGTGGTAGAAGACTTATGAGACCAAAAAAAAAGTGAGCATTTTGTGTGATGCAAGGGAAGAGTAGACAAAAAGAAGAGTTTGTGTATTAGATTGGAAGGAAAGGAGGAGTAAGCCTAAGAAACTTCTCTCTCTTTACACCTCATGAACTCAGTATGAGCCACAGTGAACCAGCAGCACCCACCAGTGCACCATGAAGGATGAATGGTAAGCGGTCAGGAAACAGTTTTCTGTTGGGTTTCAGTTTCCTAACTAACCATGGTGGTTACTATTTTTTAATCTACCTACCTACTAAAAATGCACAAGCAGCAGGTTGGTAATAGTAAGGTATATAGTAAAAACAATGCCCTTAACCTAGGAGTTACCTATTTCCTACAGAATTGGTTACCAAGGTGAAACCAAATATTAACTCAGTTGAGGTTCATCCACAATGGAGGAATAACAGACATCCAGTGGATGGTGCACTGTTGGGTGCTGGTTCACTGTGGCCCCTAGGATGAGGGCATTACCAGTCCAATAACAGACAATTTTAAATGACTCTA
>Ga0116231_10002440_pt1 | contig 38860 bp, 26 predicted proteins | sample S1TSphgellanicum_2_FD_89695 | JGI IMG/M metagenome (GOLD analysis project Ga0116231, IMG submission 89695) | Host-associated microbial communities from peat moss isolated from Minnesota, USA - S1T2_Fd - Sphagnum magellanicum MG | ecosystem: Host-associated > Plants > Peat moss > Unclassified...
ATACAATGGAGTCAAAGGATGAAATGTATTTGTTGACTTTATACTCTTTGTCATTTGCGACTAGTTTTCACATGCGACTTGTCTTAGGCGACTAAAAGGATTTTAGTTGCAAAATGTCTTTTGTGACTAAAATTTAGTCGCAAAGAGCAGTCGAAAATACATGTTTTTCTTCTAGTGAATGTATCCAAGTACATAACTTGTATAATTCTTTGAAATCAAAGGATCAAATCCTTTTGTTTCGATAGTATATGTTGGATACAGATTAGGGTTTAAAAGAATGTAAGGGGGTATGACATTAATTTTACCACATTCGGTATCTAAATACAAGGTACTGGTTTTTCTTAGTACAAACGGTGTAACAAGTGGTTACTAGTTAAGCTGATGATAAATAGTTATTATCAAAGGTTGATTTCTTAATATAGATGCATTGGGTAATATTGTTGTAGTAGTTGGAATAACAAGTTGATGAACATTCACCATCTCTTCCTTCAATATCTACCTTAACCTATCATCAACAAAAGGCCAACGAATGAATTGATGTTTGACCTGTTGAGAATAGGAACAAGTTGTAGTTCTAACACCTTGATTTCCTTGTAAAATCGATGTGGAATGTGGAACTTGTGATCTTTCACTTAAACCAAGGACTAATCGTTTGGCCAAGGGATAGGTTGATATGTTGTTTCTTGTCAAACAACCGTTGGTGTTGTTCAAGCTTCAACAAGTTTCAAATTTGGTATGGAATTGATTGATTTGAATAGATATTTTAACAAATAATCAATGTTGTCAAACGGAGACAACAACATCAGATTATGAATAAACCAAGGACTAATCGTTTGGCCAAAGGATAGGTTGATATGTTGTTTCTTGTCAAACAACCGTTGGTGTTGTTCAAACTTCAACAAGTTTCAAATTTGGTATGGAACTGATTGATTTGAATAGATATTTTTCTAATAAATAATCGATGTTGTCAAACGGAGACAACAACATCAGATTGTGAATATTCACTTCTCGTGTTTGTGGTGTCATTTGGTGAGTGGTTAAGGTACATTCAATATCCTTATGCACAATCAATTTGGCTACAATTTGATGTTGTTTATTGGCTTTTATTCTTTGTGTTGCATCCATGTTTGGTACATTCATCAGTTCATTTCATATAGGTTGTACTTGTTGATCTTAAATTTGTGCAAGTTTTGAAACAAATTGATGTGTAACAAGTTCTAACTATTTTTTAAGACTTCTAATGACTATTTTGGACATCTTTTGAAATTAATAGGTTTCTGAAAAAATTTTACATTATTTTTTAAAATCAAAATTAAAGCAACTCCTCTTAGTAGTCAAGAGATTTGAAATTTTTTTCTACAAATTGGATGCTTAATTTCTTTCAAAAAATTTATTGTAACTTTAACCTATCTCCTAATGTTTTTCAAAATAAATCAGGAAACAAAAACTTTTATCCTAAAAATTACACAAAACAATTAGAAACATGATACAAAACATAATTTAAAAACATTAGTGCTTTTCAACTTTGATCTACTAAATAATCAATTTAACTATAAATTCTATGTGTGATTGCTTCTGAATCTTGATACATTATGTGGTCACCAAATGTTAATAGGTTTTTTTAATATTCCCATTAAAGTTTTTGAGTTCTAATTTTTTCAACAATAGGTTTTGGAAACAACAGTAGGTAGACTCCATATGAGAATCTAAATTTTATGTACAATTCCTACAACATGTACTCAAATTGTTAAAATTTCATAAAAACATAAATGAAAAAATACTTACTTCATTCCTCAAAGTAAAATAAATAAATAAAAACAAAAAAAATCAAAATATTTTTCCTAAATCAAGTCTCTTGTATAATTATATACAAGCCAATTAAAAAGTTTAATAATCTAAATAGACCATATAAACAATCACTAGTGATATCAACATTCATAGTTTGAAATTCAAAATTAACCATTTGTCCAATAAACTACATGTTTTGCAGACCATTAGTTCTATCAGTTACCAATTCTACCAACTATTTGTCCAACATGTGTCCTTAGTTCAACTACTTCACTAGTTAAATAACTATCAATTCAAAATCTACTGAGTACATGTCCATCAAAATACCAATTAATAAAAATTTATCAGTACAACACTCCCTCGCCTCTTATCGGTTGTTGCACTTGTTAAAAATAGACACATAAAGAGAGGGAAAAAAGGGAGAAAGGGAGAGAAGGAATAATGAAAAAAAAATTTTAAAGGGACCTTTTGTAACAATGGTAGGGCCTTTTTTGTGATTTTTTTTCACAATTTCAAGGCTAAGTCCTATTTTGGGTTCAACTCCCAAAGAAATTTTAAACCAAAAACTTTCACATAATCATCAAAATCACCTTCAAAGCAAACCAATAAGCACAAACGTTTGTGATTTTCACCTCGAGCAAAACTTCTAAAAAAACACCTTGTAATAACACAAACAAAACACAACTATATAGCATTTGTTGTTTACCCACTCTTGTGTAAAACACAAATAAAACCTTGTGCATAAATAAAACAAAACTAATTACAAAACAAAAAGAACTAGCTACAGATTTTTTGGTGGTTCAAAATGAATTTACCTATAACACATAAGAATCCAAGCCAAAAACAAAGAAATGAAAACACAAAACACCATGTACCATGAAAAGTCACATAAACACAAAAAAAACTTACAAAGCATAAACACACTATGTTTTGGAATCTCAAATCACCAAAAAAAGATTTGAGATCACAAGAACTTGGGTTTTATACCCAATTCACAAATTAGCTTAAACATGTTCACATTAAAACCAGTTCACACCTAAATTACATATTAAATTAGATTAGCTTAACTAAGTTAAATTAGGCATAATTAATGTAGATTTGATTATATAATTAACCATAACCATTTGACAATTATATCATGTGTTGCAACCCAAGTACATCTAAATTGAACAATCATAATGGACAGTTGAAATTAATATTTCAATAAGAAAATAAATTTTCCAAAAAATTTCCAAATGCGATGTGTTAAGTTTTTCAAAAACCATCATGTAAAATATTGAAATTGAACCATGTTGATTATGTACTTCATCCATGGGAAATGTGTTGACATCACATTGAGTCATCATTCATGACTTAAAGATCAATGCAACTTCATTTATGTAACTAAAGGATTTTTTAATTGCAATGTTGATTGTAATTAGTTTTTAGTAGCAAATTGTAGTCACAAATGTTTTTTTATTAGTGATTCATGCTCATATATTGCCACTTGGTCCAATCTAAATTTTCCATGTTGTAAAATAAATAATTGCCACTTGCCATAATCAAAATATACCATATGGCATATTTTATTAAAAAAAATTAAAATCGAATTTATTTAAGTAGGTAGGTATTAGGTGGGTAGGTAGGTAGGTAAAAGTAGGTAATTAAGTAAATAATTTTATGTTTAACTCTTTCAACGCATGAAAGATGACATTGTTATTGTTGTTAACTCTCAAGATATTCAAAGTTGGGGATAGCTTTAAACCTTCAATTGAAATGCTAAGGAGATGGAACAAATTCCATTTATAACATCTATTGTGAATTTTCTGGGCTCATCAGAGTGTGTATGGTCTTTCTATATTTTTCCATATTTTTATTAATATGTTGTTCATGTTCATGTCAAGTTTATAGGACAATGGTAAATACAGATTAGTTGACCTTCCAAATATTTTGGCACCCATGAAAAGTGTTATCATTTGGGAGTGAATCTTAATTCTAATCCCTTGTGTTATTGGGTTAACAATATTAATGTTTTGTAAATGTCATTGTGATTAATTTGTAAATGATTAATATTTCAATTGGCTATTTTTGTCTTCGAAGTGTTGTGAAACTTTCATTTGCTTTCATCACATTCTATGAATGCATGGAGTGATCATTTGAAATGATTTGGCGCTTGGATGAAACAATTTTCCAAACTTGATTAAAAGTCACACATATAACCATGAGGTTGCATATTGGGGTCTTTTCACAAATTCAAAAGGAATATGAACATTTAGTCATGACATCAATTTGCACCTTCCAACAAAGGTGAAAAATGTAAATTCTTCATGTGTGTCATTGTTGTTGGTGCATTAAATTTAAAAAAAAAATCTTTAAAAATGTTTTATGAAAAATTGTACAATGTGGTTATAATCTATCAAAATTGATAATAAAATAAAAGTGTATTCAAAATAATATGTAAATGGTAGGTTTATGGTATTTTAAAAATAGAAATAGTTATAATAAATATAGTTGTTCATAACTTCAACTATTTTTGGGTTTTAGGGGTTAAATGATTTAAAATAGTTGAAAATAATTCATATAACATTCGAAAATAGCCAAAGGTACAATAACCTAAAATACTTTAAGGTGGATTAACATAGAACAATGAAAATAACCTAAGATGGAATAAGTTAATGTAAAATAAATTAAAATAGTCAATGCTAACTTAAAATAATTAAAGGTGAAACTGCTTAGAATAGCTTAAAATATTTTTCAATAACATATAGTAACTTAGTCTAAAATAATTTCAAATACCTTAATATAAAATATTTTTCAATCGAATCATCAAAAATATTACGAATAACTTAAAGGGAAGAATTTAAAATAACCTAAAGTTAAGTAATGTTTAATTAAGGTTCAAACAAAGTTTTCATTTCACCAAAATTTAGCCAAGTTTTAGTTTTGCCAAATGTTAATTTAATTAATGTTTAACCCATGTTTAGTTAAATTTTTGTTTAATCAAGTTTTTATTTAACCAATGTTTAACCAATTTCAAATTTAACTAAGGTTTAATCAATGTTTAGCCAAGTTTTAGTTTAACTAAAGTTTAATCAATTTTTATTCAAGTTTTAGTGAAATTTTGTTTAATCAAACATTTTGCTTGCTTTCATCGATTGTGTTGTTCGCAAAACACACATGTTTCTTGTTATGACTTAAGTGATTCAAGAACTTAATGATGAAAAAAATATTACGTATGAGGGTGAAAATGATACCATCTCAATCACAAACTCATTGTCTAAAACAAAATCTTTCTGACCTTTTCGTATATGAACTTTGAAAACTCCAAATCACCCATGATTCAACTTCATGGACTCCAAGATTTTCACTTTCCACAATTGCCCACCCTTGCCAATTTCTAGTGAATAAGTGTCTTTTAGCTCTTGTTCCTTACCAAGAAAATATCAATCCAAAAACATTTTTGGAATGCTTAAATGCCACACATAGGTCCACCATTTTCAATTAAATTCCAACATGTTCTATGCATGTATATGTTTTCTTTTGAATGAAAATGTTTCAAGGAATACATCCAAGTGTAGGTTTCAAATGAAATGGGCTTTAAGCATCGTTGTTTATTTTTTGTCACAAGGCATATTTTTGTTTTGATTATGTATTGGAAAGATGAAGGCAATGGTCACTATTATAATTTTAAATATGTCATGAAGACAAACATCACTACTATTGTGTGTTTATAGATTGGCAATATATGCAAAGCTCACATGGGAGATGATCATGTCAAATGTTCTCACAAAGTTTTTGATTACTAAAACTTGGTCTATTGCAAAACTCACACATGTTTCAATGGAATTTTCTTTTACAAGATGTCTCCTATTTATCATTGATTTTGTTTCAAAACATGCATTGCCAACACAAAACCATGGATTATTAAACTAATGTGTACACAAAGTCACATATCCTTAAGTTATGACAAACATCACGTATTCTTGACCCACAACACAACCATTAGTTCTTACATGTAAATGCTAACTTAAAAGCTCACCATGTTATATAAATATCATTGAGCTCCCTCAAAACATGCATTGCCACCATGCACAACCACAAGTTATTAAGCTACTATATGTAATTTACCCAAAATTTAGCCAAATTTTTGTTTAACCAAGGTTCTGTTAGTTTTTAATCAAATGTTTAACCAAATTTTATTTTAGCCAAGGTTTATGCAAGGTTTATTAGTCTTAGATTAAAATAGGTACATAAGTAAATATGGTTTAAGTAGGTAGGTTTTTTGCAAGGAAGATTTTATTTTAATTTTAGATTTAAAAAATTATTGTGCACATCTACTTATATTATTTACAACATTGGATTAAAAGACAAAAGATATGGGATAAATTTTTTGAGTTGCAAATTGATTTCCAACTAGGTTGTGATTATACAATGTATTTCATATTTTTTGTTTTTCATTTTAATTTTGTAGACTATATAAGGAGGTGCATTTAAAACATTGAAAACACATAAACAACATAAAAAAGAACATGTTGTTTGGAATTAGATAATAAGACTTTGTTTTCTAATTATTTTTCATTGTTTTCAAATTTTGTTATCAGCTCAAACTTTGTTTGTGAGAAATTTGGCAAGGGATGTAAAAAGAGGCAAGGAATTTGTTTTTCCAAGGTTTGGGTTATTTTTTCGATTTTAATTCAGAAATGTTCCTTTTGGAAAATCATCATGGTTGAAGCATTAGACAATTGGTGTTTGAAATGAACAACACCAATTTGGTTATGCACTCTATGTGAGGAAGTTCATATTGACATAATACATGAAAGGACAAAAGAGAACAAAAACCATTGGAGAAATGTTAGATGACAAAATGTGAAGGACAAATATTAAGCATTGGTAAGACTTCAATTTAAGTGTACAAGATGGAATGAAAGGGGCAAGCAAAAGACACTTCAAAAGGGCTTTAAAAATAAAAATAAATCGAAACAACATTCAATGTTGTGACGATGAATAATTTGTTATTTTTTAATGATTTGTTTTTTAATCCAATGTATGGCAATGATTAACCGAAATATAATAAATCAGGAAAATGGTAAGGAATAACCAAGGTAGTGAAGGAGTTGATAAAATTAATATTATTGGAATTTTTAATTTTGGATTACTTTTGAAGGGAAGTGATCTAGGATGAAGTTTTGGAAATTGTTGAAGTTTAGGACGTTGTTTTACATAGAGTTAAACAAAAACTAATTGTATTCTAATTGTATTATGACCACAAATTCTATTTAAATAAGGAACTAGAATTAAACAAAAGGAATGATAGCTATAAGGAAAAAATTGTGTAACAACAATCCATCAAAATTATTTGCATAATGAAACCACAGATATTAAGTGTTTAAATGGAACATTGAATGAAATTTTGTATTGTTTTAAGTAGGCAATGAACATTTAAAATTTGCACCTACCATTTGGTGACTATTTGGGGGACAATTTTTTTTCTAAAGAAAAAAATAACAACAATTATTGAGAAGTTTGGAATTCTTGAATAACATTTTTTTTGGGTAGATTTCAACAAATTGGAAGAGATTATTTTATTAAAAATTTAGATTTTTGAATTTTTTGAATGAATAATACATTGAGGTCTAAACAGTAAAGGCTATAAGGACTTATGTCAAAATGTTTATCAAGAAACCAAAGGAATTTAAGATTTACATGACAATATGAATTGGATGGTGACTTGAAGTTTGTAGAGGAAAATGGAGCAAGAAGCCAAATGGGAGAACATCATTTCTAAAAGAACATTTTAAAGAACATTGGGATGTAGACTAAAAGGTGTATGAAATGTCAAATAAAGGCACAATTTTGGAACCTAGAAGTTTACAAAGAGAAGAACAACTTGTAGGACATTGGGTGTCTTCAATGGGAATGGGAGTGCAAAGAGAAGTATGGATAGGGGGTCCACAAAGATATCGTGGGTACCAAAGGTGATCTTTAATGAAGGGGATTATATCTCAAATATACCCAAGGGAAGGGGCTATTCATGCTTTTCAAGCACCATTTATTAATCAAGAACATGGGGATGAAAGAAATTTAAAGGATGAATTTTTATTATCAAACCCTAGAAATTTTTCAAGTGCAAAATCTATGCATAGTCAAAAGAATGATTACAACAAACGCACAAGTATACCATTTGTGTACCAATCACACATCATCAAAATATCATGAACCAATAAAAGATTGGGATGTGGATGATAACTACAATCCTAGTATTTTGGAATGGGTGGATGAAAATTACACAAGAAATTTTGTGTACGATGATGCATAGGTGAATGTTTTGGAGGAGGCATTACCAATTTCGATGAACAACCATCACAACAAAATGTGTTCATGTATGCTAAGTGATTTCACTAGATGTTGAGTGAATTCACTAGTCATAGTGAACATGACCTAGTGGGGAAGTAGTGAATTCATTGGCCTAGTGAATGATGACTAGTGAACTACACCCACATTTTGTAATAATGAACAAAAGCAAACAAATCAAAAAAGATAAAAGAAATCCAAAACATAAAAGTTACAATTTTGAGGATTTAGCCAAGTTGGCTCAAACTCTTTTTAAAATCTTTGTTTCTTGTAGAGTCAAAAAACACATTATCACATAATGTCCACAAATTGAAAGTGAAGTAAGGGATGGATTCAAGTTAAACATGTGGGACAATAGATATTAGACAAAGATTCTATGGAATAACCATAGATGACAACACAAGTCCATGACAATTCTAAAAACAAGTTGTAAGAAGATGGTCTAAGTGAAGCACAATTTGTGCAAAACAAATTAAAAGTGTAATTCTCTTAACATGACTACAAAATAACCTTTTCTTGTAAGACCAGATTCTATGTAATAGAGAGTATGGATGAATGATGTATAATTGAAGGTTAGGATGTCCAGAGAGTTTACACCTTCAACAAGCAAGCTTAGGCTAATGAATGGGATACCTCATATACCCATTATTGTCTCACAAGAACAACCAATTAGAATCTATAATGCCAAAAATTGCTATTGTAGCTTATAAGTTTGGACCAAAGGCTAAACCATTAAGAAGGACTAAATTAGAGAATGGTCAAGCCACATATCAAATATTAGTGAGTATTCAAGTTAGAAGACAGGCAAACCAAATCTATGAAGATCCAAGCTGGGTAACGGTACCCATTTCAAAACCTCAGATAATGTACATAAAACTAATCGTAACAACTCAAGCAAACATATTTGTGGGATGACCACCACCTATTCCATTAAATTGTGAACGATAGAAAACTAGATTAGTGGTGAACACTACAGCATGGGGTTCAATGGCTAGACCATATCAATCAATTTTGAAGTATCCAAATTACAAGAAGGATGTAGATCCAATTGTTCATGTGAAAGTGTGTCAAGTGGTTATTAAAGAAAATGGAAAAACCTCAAAAAAAACCATCATTTATGCATTCAACTACACATTGAAAAAAATGGCATAAGACCGTGTCATAATTACATGTCAAAATTTTCGAATTGTAGTTTTTTTGAGCTAATTCAAGCATTCTGTAAACATTATTAAAAGACATAAAATGATGAATAGATTTACATTGAGCTCAAGAATATCAACAAGGAAAGACTAAGTGGGTTGAGGTGTATGTGAGTGCATACAAAAGTTGACTCATGGATTGCAAACACTAACCACAAACAATTTTTTGACCATTATGTTTCAGGTAGGATTACAATCCTATCTAAGGATTGCAACTACAAAAATGAAACATACCATATTACAATTACATAAGGAGGCAACTTTGTTATGTGAAAATGGGATGACACCTGCAAAAGCTCAAAGTGCACTTTTAATACCATAGATTTTTAAATCTACATCAATGACAAAATTGTAAACAAAACCAAGAAAGACTAACAAACATTGCACAAACTGTGGAAGAGACAACCATAATGTGGAGACATGTACAATAAAAAAGAAGGAGGACCACATTATATCAGTAATAATGGCTACCAATCAACCTGAAAAGGGTTAGAAAAATAATTCACATGCTTGACACATATGTGGTTTGAATGGGTATAAAATGACAGATTGTCCCAAATTTGGAGAAATGCAAAAAAAATTCCAAAGGAAGAATGCATCAAGCTTGAAAAGGAAAGCCGTAACTAAGGTCAAGATAGTCACTATAAAATGTAAATGTAGTAGATGTTAATGTTGTTACAAAAAGTAGAATCACAAAAGACTAGGTGTTCTAAGGAAAAGAATCGAAGAATAATAAGAATATTGTAGATTGGGAGAAGAAAATAAAATTGAAGAAGATAATGGTAGAGATAATTTAGTAGTTAGAAAAATCACAAGCTACTAGTGAAGGATCTTCCACATCAATAGAGGGATGGAACAAAATGTGGCTAAGAATGTTGATACTACACCTTTTATAGAACCTTAAAAACCCCAGGAATTTTTTAGTTTCCCAAAGTAAACTAATATCAGTAGAAGAGATATTTTAGGACATCAATAGACAAATGTTGGAAACCAGTTATACTTTGAACTTGGGATAGTTACTTAAAATGGCTCGTGAGTTAAAGAAATATCTCTGGCAAAAAATGAAACTATATAAACCATAGATTATAGTTAAAATAGTAACAAAAAAAATAACATCTATAGTTTCAAAAGTAGTAACAATGGCAATCGTTATTAATAACCATATGGCAATTATTCTAGTACAAAGTGGGAAAAATAATGTAAAAGATGTTTTGCTAGATGGAAGGTTTAGGGTTAATATCATTACCAAACAATTGAGATTGAAGTCGGGGTTGCCAAAGCGTAAATCCACACCATATAATCTAAGGATGGCAAAGATCAAACTACTACAAAGCTAGTAGGACTAATCTGTGATTTTAAGATATGTTCACAACATAACTTATGTTATTACATTTATTATATTGTAAAATAGTGTGATAGACATTAGTTATTCCATGTTATTAAAGCGACCATGGTTGAGGGATGCCAAAGTAGCCGATGATTAGGGGAACAACATAATAACAATTTAGGGGAATGGTATGGTCAGAATTATAGTAATGACTAAGCACCTAGGAGTAGAGGTGAAACAATCAAAAAGCTATGATTATCAAGATGGTATCACAAATGAGGAGGAGGATATCATATTTAATACAAAGCTAAAATTGTTTTCCATAAGCACCATTAGTCTACTAGACTTTTAGTTTGTAGAAACCACAAAATTCTACCCACACAAATACTAAAGTTTAAAATTACAATACATAACAAAATAATATAAAATTGATTTTAGTAGAAGGAGAAACTATAAACAAATATGAGCCAAAAGTTGTTATAAGGATAAAGTATATCTTGAGACCTATTATATACATTAACTAGGGAATGTTCAAATTGATGAAATTCTAGCCAAGGTCAAGGTTCAAAAGTTGTAAATAACAAGTTTGACATTCACAAAAAAACAACAATTAACAAATCTGAATTTGGAGACTCAAGCAGAACCTTAGATGATGAAGGATGAAAAAGGAGATGGTGATGATGACATTTTGATGAGTAAAGAAGATCAGAATGCATTTGAACCATTGATCAAAAGTAACTATTTCCATGTGGACTTATAGGAGCAAGGTCATCATGAAAGGAACAAGGCGTGCAATCAAGCCAAATAATTAATGAAAAAACAATGGGCTATTTTAAATGAAAAAACGAAAGGATGGAATGGTTGTTGAACTTTCTTGCATTTGAAGTTGCTCCACAATGACTTTGTGTTTTTTGAGGAATGTTGCAGTATGAATGAAAAGAATGTAATAGAAAAATTACAAAGATTTGTAAGAAAAATAGAAACATAGAAGGTTGCTGAACGTGAAAGACTACAGAGAATTAAGAGAGAGCTTTGATTTGTTGTTTGATTACATTTCTTTAGAACATGGTTTTTTGCTATAATTTTGTTGTAATTTTCAGTAAACAAAGAAGTATAGACTTCTTGATTGATTTCCATATTCAATTTGATGTGTGCATCATTTGTGGTATTAAAATATCATGAAAATGAATTGTAATTTTGTTTGTAGTTTTTTACATTGTATTCTAGATTATGAATTTTGGTTATTAGAAATAATCATGAATTTGGTGTATTGATGGATTGCAAATAAATGTGTGTTTAGAATTAATGCAAAATTGTGAATGAATGTATATTTGTAATGCAAATATGTTGTTATAGTAAGTGTGGAGTGGTTATAGAGGAATTAAATCCATATCTACCAAAGCAATTCTAATTCAAAATAATTTTAAATATATTCATTTTTATGTACAACTTTCATGGCTTTGTCATATCATTCACAAAACAATGTGAATTTATTTTTGCAAGACTACCATTCATTTATTCCCAAATTACACTTGCATGTTTTATCCCTTTTTTTATGATTAATATTCGTGCATTTTGTATTTTCATATCCCACCTTGCACAAAAAAAAATTGTAGCATAAAATTTCATGCTTAATTTCAAAATTTAATTTGTCACTAGAAAAAATAAATAGTATCTAGCATTGATTACTTGTGCAAATTTTCATCACCAATTTTCATGTCACATATTTGTGCCTAATCCTTTTAGTATATGAGAAAAAAATTAATCTTTAATTGTGATGATCAATATCGATCCCAATTTTAACTGGAATTGTAACACAATTTCAATAATATGTTTGCATACCTAACTTTCATGTTAGGGACCTTAAAGTGAAATTCAACAAAATTATAGTGTTCATTTTTAAATTTTTTGAAAAATCATACTTAATTTTTTTATAAAAATCATTGAAAAAAAACCAAGGACATGAATTTATGTCATCATTAAAAATCATTGACACAACAAAACCTGAAGAATGAAAAAATGATAAATATTTGAATTAAATGAAAAATTAAGAATCCTAGGGTTTTTTTCCCATTTTAAAATCATCCTTCATAAGTTTTGCATTAACAAAAAAATACGAAATAAACATTCACCCCATAATTTTGACATGTGTTTCATTATGTGGTTGCAAAAACAAAGTTTTGTTTTTCATTATGATTGCAAAAATGTATGTTTGATTTTTATATTTTGAAACATCATATCATTATTATTACATTTTTAAAAAGTTGATGTAAACAAACCTAAGGGGAAAAAATGTAACAAACATTTTGTGTATTGGAATATGAAATGAAATTTAACACATGTTGTTAAACGACATTCATGTTGAAGACCAATAAAATTTTACATGAAATAATAAAATATACATTAAGGAATATCAATGTTATGTAAAAATTTCAAAAATGCAAAACTTATGGAATAAATTTTTATTTTTATTATAAATTTTAAAACATTATTCATTTTTAAAAAAAATTAATAATAAATTTCAACTTAATATAGTTTCAAATTAAATAACATTTATTATTATTATATTTATTGATTCTATTATTATTTTAATATTCATGAATTTATTTTTTCCATTTTTTCTTTTTTCCAAATAACATTATAAAATTTTAATTGTACCGAAAGTTTTACATGTAGTCTTCTCACCTTACCTTGCAAAAAACAAGATTAATTTTTTTATCAACTAGTCAAGAAAATGATAATTATTTAAAAAATGACAATGAAAAAAAATGTAAATGTATTTAAATGAATTCATCAATTTACATCTTATCAAAAAATATATATATATATCATTAATAGGACCAAGGAATGGTTGATATTTTATATTGATAATGAAGAATTTGAAACTTGCATTAATATGTTATTACCAATGTAATTTCACTGCATTTTTTTAATCAAATGTTGAATGATAAAAATTATTCCCTGACATTTTGTTTAGACCAACTTTGTCACTTCAATGTTTAAAAACTTGTTGTGCGTCAATATGGTATTTAAAATATCATTTAAGAATATCAACTTGAACATGATGATAATTTGAAATTGTTCTAATACATTCCATTAAATTAAAATGTATGCACAATTGCAATAAAAAATATTTTGTATCCATTTTTAATTTTTCAATCAATATTTTATATAACATTTTTATTTGGTCATGAACACAAAATATTAAATATTATGTGTTTATGTGTTTATTTAAATACCACACAAATTTTTATTGTATTAAATATTTATAAGTATTAAAAAATTAATTGTAATATTTTTTTATTGCCTACCTGCCTATGACTTTAGTAACAAGATCATATGTATAGGGACTAGGTGATTGCATATTAACTGGACCAAAAAAATAGATTTTAAATTAAAGTCCATAGTTTTTCTTTTTCAAAAAATTTAATGTAAATATTTTGACACACCCCCAAGATTCAATTACACATTCGAAAGGTGAACACAATGGAAGAAGGAATTGGGGTATGTTCCCTAACTCATAACACTTTGGAGGTAAAAAAGACGTGTTTAAACTTTGTGATGGTACAACAAATGACAAACGGGTCAATTATTCATATGAATATGTAGAAACCAAACAACAAGTTGGTTAGTGCATATTAGAGTATTTTTGGTGCACGGAAAAACCATGGGCATACATGGATTCATAAAATTCATCACAGCTTAGACTTGGGGGAAGACACCACCTTCCCCCTTATAATATTCTCTATGCTTAGCCATAGGGGTTACACTCATGTATCATTTTGTCCCGAAACTATTGAGTTTCAAAATTTTCGAAATTAGGACTTCCGCCATTTCGGAAGCTCATAACTTCCTTTCCAGATCTCTAATTGAGATGAGGTCTAAAAAAAAGAATTTCTTTTCCAATGATATGTGGCACATCACTCGCACATAAATAATTCAAGCAATTTCCTATTTTTAATGGTCGAGAATAAAATTGACATTTTATAATTTGTTTTATAATTATTCAAATGCATCATGTGAACCCATTTTAAACATCTACGTCTCAAAATCTTTTCAATAATATAATGAACTTTTCAATCTAATGAATTTTAGCCCTTGAAAGCACAAAGCACCTTCAAGCGGGCCAATTTTTTTCCTTTCTTCACCTTCGAGTAGAATTTTTCCTTCTCATAGATTCATTCAAAACTTGATTGATGCAAGATAGATTAGATTGTCGAGCCACATAATGGTTCAACGTATGTTTTCGAAGATACAAGGCATAGTTGAGCTGTCATTATGGTTTAGGACGGGCATGGTGCAATGTTGTAGCCATGCAGATGGGAATAGTATGATGGTCCCGTGTTGAGGTTGGAAAAACATTTCGTGCGAAGGAAATACAAATTGTCCTTTAGAAACTACTTCTCATGTTCAAACTTCGACTAGGTTCACAATTATGGTGTTAAGATGGAGTTCGATAATTTTTTTTTCTCAAAAAGGTTGGAAGTGTTTAAAACGGACCCATGTGGGAATGAACATTTACCCTCCAAGAACCATGAAATCACGGAATTAAACAAGTCCTTGTTTATGTGCGATGTGGATTGGTAGTTTTCCGTGACTGCCATAGCCGTAAAACAGGTTCTCCCGACTCGAGAAGTGTCAAACGGTAACTCTTCGGGGAAGAAATTGTTCAACTCTCAAAGCCACGATGTTAGCTGCGGATGTAGATTCTCCTGCATGCTCTTGATAATCACAAACCTTGCATTGTACATGGTTGTTACATATTTAATGTTTTAAAACTATGAATTAATACGTTTGACAGTGGGGAGCAAGAAAAATACCTAAACCTTTAACTTACTAGTTTTGAATTAAAAATGTGTTTTAATTTGATTAGTTCAAAAAAAAGTTGAAAGCAAAAACATGGATTTTTTGAAAATTTATAATTGGCAAATGTTATGTTGGGTAATAATGTCATTTTTTACAAAATAACATTTATCAAAATTTTCATTTCAATAAACTATGGACTTTTTAAACTATTGATAATCTTACAAAATTCCAATAAATTAAAATATTAAATTTAATTGGAAACATTTATTTTGGGATTATAATAGCCTCACAATTATACAAAGAAAAAAAAATCAACAATTAAAACATGTTTATTATGTAATAAAAATCCATAACATTTTTTTATGGATTATGATCATTCATCTTGTATCACTTGAAAAATTCACCTTATAATGGAATGATGACATTTTATCTTCAATTTTTTAATTTGATTTTGAAGTGTTATAATTAACTAAATTAGTTCTTTTAAAAAATTTCATTCAAACCTTAACACATATTAAACCAAACTTAAAGGTACTCTATAAAAATTGCCATTACTACACTAAAAAATGAATTATTTAATTTGTAATTACTTGAGTGTATCACTTCTAAACTTTGAAATTTTATAAAAATAAAAAAAATCAACCATCAACTCCAAAATCAAACCCTCCATATCTTCAAGTGGTGAATAATTGGAAAAATAAACACACTATGATAATCAAAACCCTAAAAAATGTGGGGGTAGATCATTTCAAAATCTTAAAATAAAAAGTGAAATTAGGTTGGGACATTCATGTAATCCTATATTTTAAACTTTAAACCTGGGTTGTGCATGGACATCATGTTTTGTACCAAATATATAAATCATCTTGTGAATGTTATCATATCACAAATGTGTTCACCATTTATTTTAGTGCGCCTAGCTCCTACTATAAAATGTTTACATGTTTATTAACCCTTTGCTAACACCATATGTGTTTCGTTGGTTCGATTTCCTCCCTTTAGTGCATCATGCATTAATTTGTTGAAGCATTCAAAGATTAATGTCAAAATATATGAAATTAGATGCAGCTTATTTCATGATGCTTATTATCTCATTTTTTTATGTTTTTTAAAAATTTTACATCCTTTTTTTAGGTATTTGTAACTTTTGACAACCTTATTTTATTTTTTATATTGTTAGGTTTCTTTTTTTCTTTTATTTTGGTTTTTCAAATATGTAATTAGATCGATAGTACTTATAAGATTTTATACATGTACCTACAATAGTTCCTTTAAGCTATGCTTTAATTTATGATTGCACATAACCCTAAACCCTTAGTTTGACTTGTCGTTCGCACGAGAGCCAACAAAATTTTTGATTGTGACACGAACCATATTCAAAGATCAACCTGGATTGCGAGATCTTTTGCGCGACTCCTGCGTCCCATTCCTTTTGCCCCAACATAAAGCATGCCCTGTTTATGAAGAAATCCTGACAACATTTATGTTGATATTTCTAGAAAATAATCTAACGATCAAAAACGTTGCATGCAAGATTTACATCGTGGCAGAGATAACGTTGTAATCAAAATGGATGATCTCATGCAAAGCATTTTCTACCAACTATAGTTAAAAGAGAATGTGAACGAGATTTTCTGCTTGTCCTTCATAATGCTAAGATCTCACGTTAAAGGAGGTAAATAAGCTCTGAGAATCCTATGATCCCGAACGTATCGTTGCACGCGGGCCAAAATTTCTTGCCTTAAATGAAACAGACTTCAAGGTAACTCAATGTAATATAAAAGGTTGCACAGGGTGGTCGATTCATTGAATCATTCACGTAAAGGTTGTTTTGGCAAGTAGTTGATATGTACTTGAATCGCACAGCCCTTGTTCCCTCTGTGCTCAACCCTCAAGCTCGTGTGTCTGGAAAGGTGCGTAATTAGTTTTTTGTTATCGTCAATCCTTTTGATGGTAGTGCGTTGATCATCGATTGTTGTTGGTTTTTTATGAGCGTTTATAATCTTGCAAGAGGCGTTAATTTTATATCCATTTGTTTCAAAATATTTTCAGTCTCATAATCGTATTTTTTGCAGATGGGAGAACTCGAAGCTACCAACCTGATGGACATGCCCTCGGAAGTTCGAACTAACATCCTTAAGTTTTTATGGGCCGGGGAATACGATGCATGGGAATATAAGGAGGATGGTCGCGTTTTAATCGTTGACCTACATAAGTTGCTTGCCCCTGTCACTAATGAGTGGGAAAAGCAAATGCCAGACATTCTGGCCCATGTTCACCTTGGGGTGGTTGACCATCTCGTCATCCATGCATACTTAGAAGCCACATAAAGAGATTGGTATACCAGACGTTGCATGACATTGTATCACCCCATATACGTGGAATGGTTCCTAGAACTTGATAATTTGGTCCGCAATCCACCTCCGAACATGCTCGTGACTATTAAAACGCATGGTGATGACATTTTTGATGATGAGAACGAATAGATTTGTCCTCGTAATGGTAATTGTTTGACCAACATTGTTTGGGATTATGCTTCATTTTGCAAATCAAAATGTGTTGGTGAAGGATCTTCCAGAATTTGATGATTAGTTTCATGTGATTTCTGATCCGATAGTGATGAAGTTGTATGTTGCAAGTGATGTGCATTAGAAGGGTGAGTTCAAGAATGAGATGGTGAATACTTTACGCCTTGTTTTTAGTATGACTTTGATTTGTAGTCTTATAATTTAACATTATCATGGAACCAAGATAATGTTTTTATTTTAGCCATCTCAAATGTTCTACATTTTTTAGGTGCTAAAGTATGTCAAATTTCATTTTTTGGGATGAATTGAATTTTTTTGAATATAAAACCTATAATTAATCATTTCATACAATAATATTGTTCAAATATGGGTTCTCTTATTTCAGTACATAAGAATGTGTTTAATTATGGGGTTTAGTTTCTTACAAGTGGATTATAGTTTTATAAGTTTAATGAGGTGTAATGCAAAGCTCATAAGTTCAGGGAAAATATTGTGCATGAGATGTGTAATGTGTAGGCTTATGGGTTTTTGTATTTAAGATTAATTATTGACCAATGTATAACTAAAATTAAAATTTATTAAGTATTATGTCATGAGATTATTTTTGTGATATAAAGGCAAATGTTAGATGATATGTTAATTACTATGCATTTAATGTGTATTAAATTGTAAAAGTTGCAAAATTTGATGGAACATTGAAAAATGATAACAAATGATATGTCTAATCATTTTTAACATTAAGGTTGAAATGATTGTTCATACATAAATGGTGATTAATGGACATTAATTTTATATTGAGTTGGATTTGTTATGAATTAGAGGCCTAAAGAACGCATGGGTGAGCTTTTTGGTATTATGTCATATGCTCTAAACAAATTTTTATATTAATGTCACTTCTACATATCAATATTTGTAATAAAAGTTCATGGAAGAAATGAGTATGCGCCATTTATTTAGGTAAATAGTGCTTATATTTTTTTTCGGCAAATTATTAAATGAAGTAACGAATTCATAGAACATTAATTACAATAGGTGTGTGATTGGTTTTAGGTTACAGGTGAAGTTACAACATAACATTTGGTGAATAAAGAATTTTAGAATTTGAATACGATGATTAGAAGTTAAATTTATTTTAAGATTGACCATTGATTTAATATTTTTTGAAGCATGTAGAATGGTTTTATTTAAAACAATTAATTAAAGACTGTACTATTCTAAAGTTGATGTTAATGTTGGCCAATGGTCATGTATATTTGTTAAAGAAGGGGATTTATGATGACCATGTAGATGTTACTTATCATTATATTGGCCTATGTGGGGTTAATTAAAAAGATCATGTATGTTATATTAAATAAATTCATTTTTCATATATATATATATATATATATTGAATTTAAGAAGTGGTCTTAGTTATATAAAATACAAAAAATTATCAAAAAATTAATAAAAAGTTATAAACAATAAAGAAATAACAAAAAATGAAAAATATTTTTAAAAAAGTAGCCTGCCACTATATTAGGTTTTTTGGGTCAAATTTCTTTATTACTTACATCCCTATGACTTTAGTGGTAAAATCACATGCATAAGGAGTAAATCACCTTCAAATTAAAAAAATTTATTCCAAAAAAAAAAAAATTATCAATTTAAAAATCAAACCATCCATATTTTGTAAATAGTGAACAATTAGGGAAAATTGAACACACCGCAACAATTAGAACCTTTCAAAATGAGGGGTTGTCATTTCAAAATCCCAAGATAAAAAATGAAATTAGGTCGAGACACCCATGTAATTTTAAACTTTAAACCCTCTATATATTCCAAAGCATACATTCCTAAGTAAAAATAAACACATCATTAACATGACAAACCTAAAAAATAAGGGAATACATCACTTTCAAACTTTAAAATTTTATTTTAAAAAAAAGAATTGACCATCAACTTTAAAATCAAACCCTTCAATTTTCCAAATGGTAACAATTAGGGAAAATTAAATACACCATGACAATTAAAACTTTCAAAAATGGAAAAATACATCACTCAAAATTTAAAAATAAAAAATGAAATTAAATTGAGACACCCATGTAATTATAAACCCTAAAACGCAAAAAAAACTTTAAAATCATAAAACCTAAAAACCTTAGAATTTTAAACTTTAAATCTTTTTTCAAAGTTCTAAATTGAGATCTTTCTTCAAAGTTTTGGACTAAATAATTTCAATCTATAATTTTTTGTATCTAAATAGATGATTCATACTCATTAAAGTTGGAATTTTAAAAAAATATTTAAAAACAATTTGTGTCAGATTCATATGTTTAGAAGGTGGATTTGGACTAATTTTTGAAGGCACTTCTTTTCATGTATTACACATTTTTAAATGCATTTTCAATCCAAAATTAAATTGCAAGTTGTATATTGAAATGTTTAGTTCAAAATTTTGATGAACAATTTGAGAGCCAATTTAAGTTGAATTCAAATGTTTGAAGGGTGAATTTGAATTGATTTGTCAAGGTGTTTTTAATCAAAAGTTTGAATTTGAAAATTGATTAATTCTTGTAACAATATCGTGCAAGCATGAATCTTTTGTTGTGGTACAAAAGAATGTGTTTGATTATGAAATATAATATCTTACAAATGAATTAAAACTTTATAAATTTAATGAAATATAGCACAAGGCTCATAACTTCAAAGAGAGTATTGTGTATAAGATGTGCAATGTTCAAAACTATAAGTTTTTAGATTTTATAATCATCATAGTGTTGACTTATAAGAAAAAAAAATTACCTTAATGTATTGAATCATTACTTTGATTTTTATTAATCAATAATGTCAAAGTTTTTTATATCAATCAACAAGCCATAAATTGAAAACCTTTCTATCTAAGGAATGAAAAATGATTTCTTTTTGTCATTTAAAATTTGTGCTTGTGGCTTGAAAAACAAAATAATGTCAATGTTGTTTTAAATTGTTGATATATATATATAATGAAACCCTTATTATAATTTTAAATGGATTATTTCATGGTCTAGAACATAAATAAAATATATTATTAATCATGTTACAAAATAATAACCAAAACTATCATGTTCATGTGTTAAATAATATGATGAATTACATAAATATAAAACTTAAGGACTCATTTACAAACCTTCTTTGAATTGCCATTTTTTTATACAATCATAAAATGGAATATGAAAATATTGGAAAGCTTGATGAACTATCTAATCATTTTTAAAACAATAAAATTACCCTTTTTCTTCTAGTTATAAAAAAAAGAAAAATGTGGTCATAATGTATTCTTAAAAACTTATGCATGATGAATTAAAACACAATGAAAAACAAGTTTGTTAATAACATGTCTGTTGTAAATGATAATACTTGAACCAAAATTAAGTAAATAGGATATGTTATATCGTGGTATACATCTTAGATATACAAATAATTATGTGCTACAAATAGTACATCACTATATCCAGCCACATTAAAATACATGGGATAGGCCATGGTCTTCTCCTCTTTGCAATATATACTTATATGCACATTTCAAATGAAATTGGACCATCTTTCGTTAAACCCAAACAATTGAATATAACTAACATCTATTAATGAACACATTAATGGTCTAAGTATTACTTTTGATTTGACAAAATCATTCATGGATTGTGACAATTAAAGCATGTTATAAAAAAAAATTACAATCATGGACTCCATCATCTAATAATTAGGATTTACATATATATATATATATTAATCAATGCAATAAACTTATTTGGTTCAGAACCTTCCAATTGGATAAAATATGTGAATGTTTGACTCATACACCATCCAACTCTTTACAATGAACATGAAACATATTGTAAACAACATCTTCTTGAGTCAATGTTATTGTTCATAGAGAAAAAAACCCATAAACAAGTAGGAACTAATTGTGTAAAGTTGTGGACAAAGATAAACTTCACAAGTGTATGGGTTTCATCAATATGAATATGCAAGACTTCAAAAAGGGAGAAGAAAAGGTATCTAATAAACACTAATTTTTAAAAACTAATATTAGATTGAAATACAAATGAAAACTTCAAATTAAAATAGACATATTTTAAACCTACATTGGTGAGAAAACATGTCCAATATTCGCCTATAGACATTGTGCCAAAAGAAAACCCCCTAAGCATAGAACCTTCAATTATTGATCTTTTAGAACTTTATGGAAAGCAACTTCATTCTTTTGGCATATAGTACAAAATCCATACAAAGAATTTTTTACATTTTAGTTTATATCTTATACCTTAATAAATTCACAAATACTTTTGAAGTGTAAATTTGTGTCACAATTCTATCGCAAAATTTATATCTTAAAGAATTAATTGTATTGTTTACCAACGCTCAAGGTATACCTACCAAATAGGTAGATGACACTCTCATTCAAGCTCTAAAAAGCTTGAGACAATTGTGAGGACTCAATCCATTTTAGCTTGCCCATATACAAAGAAGCAGTTTTGTTCACCTGGACTCAAGACCAATCATTACAACTCTATTCCTCCAAACATAGCTCATGGAACTATAGCTCTAGTTCAATATAGAGAAAGTTCCATGGCATTGCAATGCTTATTGACTCCTATTTGTCACCAATTCCTATACAAGCATTGACAAACGTTGTAGTTATAGGGCACCATAATATAGAGAGACCAATTCCATTCCTAGAAATGGGATACCCAAAATACAACTTATCCTCAACAAATATGATGTCACCCACCTTCTCCAATTTCAATATAAACATGATTCCTTGATTTTTAAATGATTTCCATGTGATTTATTATTCTATAAAACCACATTTCTAAAGCTTTTGCCCATTTCCCAAACCCTACAATGCTTAAGAAAATCAGCAGTCCAAAATTTTCCATAAAAGAACTTGCAAATGTGAGACTTACAAAGGTAGTGAGATCTTGAGATTTGGAGCACTTTGTTGATCCACTTGAATCATGACCTTATCCATGCCTGGAATCCAACCCCAATTTTATTGTTTAAAAGCAAACTCATAGTTTTAGAAAAGACTTCGAGAAATTAGTTGATAGATATTTTTACTTAGTCTTTAGGATTGAGAGACCAAATCTATACTACAGAAAACCTAGCTGGACTATAATGTACCAACAATGAATCATCAACCAAAATAACATATTGTCTTCAACAGAACAAGAGAAAGAGAAAATGATTTAGATGGGGGAATTTTTCTTATATCACCCACATACATTCTGTCTCCATGCTAAGTCCATTGTCAAAATTACATACCTGCAATATTGTGTCACACACTTCATTTCCAATGAATAAGGTCCTGAACTGAGATCAGTCTTCAATATTTTCTGCAGCGACATGAAAGAAAACAGTCTAAGAATCTCCCTGAAAGCCAGACCAGTGTCAAAAAAAGTGCACATCTTGTCAAGTGAATTTTGAAATTCAGCTGGGTAATGACTTCTTGAACTGCCAGTTTGCATGTGCTAACAAATTGCTGTTGCAAAATGGCAGTGCATCCCATGGTCCATCAGGATGGTGCTGCACAAGCCATTCTCCCAGCTGCAAAGGTTGATGACACTCTTGTTATGTTCAAATACCAATTTAGTACATTCTTTTGTCAGGATGAGTCTTGCCAACCTGTCTTGTGGAAAGCAACTGCCTCCTGTTTTCCACTGATGAGAACAGGGTGTGTTATGGCAGAGCTGGGGAGGAAAGGTGGAACAATGTCTTCTTCACAAATTGATTTTGACTGCAAGTTTTCAATAGAATAGGTTGACCTTCTTGTTCTTGGGTCTAATCTTTGGTGGTTGATTCTCATGGCAATTTTGATTCTTCACACCCACATATGGAGTATCTGCAAGAATCCGGAACATTTTGCCATATACCTCCAATTAGATTTCACAAACATGTATGCAGCGGTGGTCATGTAGGTCTCAATTTCACCCTATTGATGCAGTCATTAATAAATGTTGGCCAGGATTATGTTCCAGTGTTATTAGAAGGGCTCCTACTGGTTGCAGATCATGGTGTGGCAACTCGACTCCTTATGACCCCTTGGATGCCAATTGATCAACACTACGATTTATTCCATTTGAACTGGCAGCTTTGGATTTAAAAGAGCCAATCTCATCTTTGACACTCTTGTTTACGACTTGCAGTAGTGAATTCCTTTGATATGCCTGTCCTCTCCAGAGGTGTACAAACGGTGAACTGGGATGGACAGACACATTATGGGCCTAAGGCAGTCAACACTGAGTGTACTATAGTCCATTGTCCAGTTTGGTAATAAGAGTTGCCAAGTATTCTTCATTACACAGCTCATGACACCAGAATTTAGAGCCCCTCATCTCTCCAGCAGGAAAGCAAAGTTTTCACCTCTTTGATGGTCCAGCTTGGAGCAGAAAGCTTGCTTCTTCAACCAGTAGTTGGTGTTGAGTCCAGCCTTAAAAATCCCAAGAGCACACAGAGGTTCCAGTCCTGACATAACCAATTGCAAGGTGGTCTTCAGCAACTGGTGATTTCAAATGAATTAGAAGTTGGGGAGGACAATTCATTTGTTAGGATGACAATGACTAATCACCATATCCACTCATTTGTGAGCAATAAGTACATCTTCAACATTGTCTGCATGGGATGAGATGGAAGGGATTGCGATGGGGTTGATAGTGGATTCATGATCGCCACTCCTATGTAACATTCAGACCATTTGTTGAGCTGAACAAGAGACAGATCAGTAGTATACATTCAACCCACCCAGTAGTATCTATCAGTTGCTCAACAACTACCAACCGCGTACTGATTCACTAGGCAAGCATGTATTCAGAAATGTTGGTTGAAAACTTCAGGTGTCTTGATTCAATTTACTGCTCCAAATGAATACTTTGATGCAACTTAGTTGCAAAAACTGAACAAAACAGTCACCTGATGGCATGAAGACCACAGATTTTTGCATCATTTATAAGATTTTGCAAAGCTATGAACTCCAAATCTTCCAACACAATGACTCGGATTCTCTTAGAAAACAACCAATTCGCTTTCAGAAATCTGCAGAGATAATAGGCCTTCTGCATATCCATTTTCTTGCAGTACCAGAGAGTCCAGCTTTGATGAAGCTCCTATCCAGTAACCTCAAAACCCTGTGCAAATTTTAAAAACAAATAATTTTATTTTTTTAAAAGAAAAAAAAAGACACTGACTTTAAGGATAAAGCTGGAATACCAGCCTCTTCACAAAGTTCATTCTCTGTTGTTCAACAGCAAATGCACAAGGAAAACTGATTCCATAAAATGGTCACTCCAAGCACATTACAGAGTCATTCCTACCCATTGCAAACCCATTGTAATGATCTTTCTTTTGTGAGGTCATAAGAACCATGGCAACAATCTCAACATCAAATCCAAAACCCTAAACCCTAAACATCAAATCCAACATGTTGAAACAAAAACCTCCTTACAAATTCAACACTCATTTAGTACATGGTCATGAAATTCATGTGATCATCTCTAATTGATTTGCAATGTTTGACTCATTGGCAAGGGAGGAGGTTTAAGGCGGTCGTCAAATTTGCAACAGAATGAATGGTGTGAGAATTGTCCATTGAAGAAAGAGCTTTGGCTTCAAGGGCAAAGGGAGTTTTGAGCTTACATTTTGCTAAGTGTGAGAAGATGACAACTGCTGTTTCTGACCTGAAAGGGCAATGTGTAGTTCTTGAAAGTACCCAAGTTCTCCAAGAACTCGTTTGCAACAAGACATTACCATTGTGCCATCTACATGAATACTATGAGCTGCTGAATTCCTCCTGTCTGACAAAGTCCTTACCAGATTCCATTGTGGGGAGTCAATTTTCCAATGTGTGGCCAGATCCAGTTCTGAAGTAAAGTTCAAGCAACGCACACCAAGTTGAACCAACACCTGATGCTACTTTCATGCTTGATGTGCTCCTTGTTGTTGTTGTTGTTGTTCCTGCTGTTGTTTCTTGTCTGCCATCAATCGTTCGTCCCGTATGACTCCTGCATGCAAATTTTCACGCTCTCGCTTCTGCATTGTATGCACTTGCACGATGCCTGCCGCTGTGATCGCCAACACCGCCACCAGGAACCCCACAGCGGTCTTGTCCATCCACCTTGACCTTGAAAAAGCAGCAGCACATGGGGAAAAAAATTTACGGCAATCACATGTACCTATGCTTCTTCTACTGACAAGCAAGAAAATTCCTCCAGCAACAACACCCTGAAATTAGGTTGCTCTGGACGAAGTGCATCCTCCCGAAACCATCTCTTTCCCCATTTGGGAAACAGCTCTTCTTCTGTTTCGAGTTTCGACGCACTGCACTGCACTTCTTCTTCCTTGTGGACACTACCGGACAAAAGAACGACGCACAAAAAGCAAACGCGTTTGTCGTGAACGAATACCATTCCTGCTGCAGTTAGGATTAGGGTTAGAGCTGCACTTAGGGTTAGGGTTTCTTGCCTGCTCCAAACGACGAGACAACCATGGGAGAAGATGTGCAAAATGCGGGCTATGTCAAAGATATGACAACAATGGGAGAGAATGTGCAAGATGCAGGCTGTGTCAAAGATATGACAACGATTGCCGAAGATGTGCAAGATGCGGGGAGCAACGGGAATTCAGATATGGATATGGAGATGATACGGTGGCTTGATTCAGTGCATCAATTACTCTGTCTCAGGGATTCATTGTCCCAAGTCCTACGCCAGGTTTCTACTCTCTCTCTCTCTCTCTCTCTGTGTCATCCTCATCCCATCTTCTCAGAACTTGAACGGCTGTGAGGGGATGTGAACAAGAGACATTGGAGATGTAAACCTACGGAACCTTATGAATATTGCTTGGCAATTTTGATACGCAGATTGACCTTTAATACAAGAGATGGCACAGGAAGATGGGTTTTTGTCAATGATGAGCTAGATGAGGATTGGTTGGCAATTCAGATACACGTTTGACCTATGATATGAAAGGCACAACAGGAAGACAGATGCTTTTTGTTGATGATGAGCTACATGAGGACTTTGCTGGGCAATTTAGATGTGCATTTGGCCCTTGATGTGAAAGACATGGCGGGAAGAGAGAAACTTTTTGTTGTTTATGCAAAAGTGGGTTTGTAGACATCAACTGATCTCTGAGCTTCCTACTTCCTGCTGGTACCATGGTTCTGTTATATTTGTTGCATTTGACTGAAAGCTTATGTCTTGAAGTCCTTGCTAACTTTGAGTTGGACAGATGGGACGTATTACAGGGATGGATGGAGATGGCACAGGCGCGGTATGCCATGGGGCCTGCACGGATCAGCCAGCCACTCTATAGCCTAAAGCCATATGCTGCTTCTGCCTCTGTCTCTGTCAAAAGCAGTCCCTCTTCTGGAGCTCCAGAAACTGCAGGTGTTCTGTTGAACCTATACCTTTGGCACAATATGTTGTAAGTTCTGCTGGGAAAGTTGTCTCTTCTGCATAATGAGGGCTTCTCAGAACTTCCTTGTTCACTGAACTATTTCACCTGGAGTTCTTATTGGGTGATGTCTTATGTGAGCAGTTGATCAAGAGGATGTATTTCAACCAACAAGCAATTGTGCAATACACTTTGCTTTGCAGAAGCAAAGCTCTGATGGAGATGACCAAACTTCAAATCAACCTTCAAAGAATACTTTGAAATCCAGAAACATCCAGCATTCATCAAAGTCAGGAGAGCAAGCCCAGCTTGTTCCATCTGGTGTGTGCCAGTCAAGCATGTTCCATGTCAGTTTGTTCCAAAGAAGAGCTTTAATTAGCTTGATTAGACAGTTGGGCAATGCGAGTAAGAGTTCAAAGAACTTGTGTAGTTGTTCCTTGAAAAAATCATGCTCTTAAAGTTCTTTTTGTTTTTTTGTTCTTCTCTTCCTGTTGCCTTGTTGGTTCTTTTGGTTTTCCACCACTTAATTAGTTTCCTTTGCTATCTCCTTTTCTTTTATGTTTTGCACAGTTAGGCAGCATCATTGCCAAGTCTTTACATTACTGTTGGTTTTGTGAAAGAAACTTTGGTTAATGTATGACATCAGTGGGCATTTTATTGTAGCTGGTCACTTGAAGATCACTGAACATGTGTGTGACTGTGCTATTGTTTAAACTGCTCCTCATTTTTCCTGTAATTTTTATTTGGGGTTTGTCTTTTTCCCGTTCATGGATATGTTGTTGGATCTGAAATCTCTCTAACCTGATTCTTGGGTCATGTCCCAATTTTATTCAAGCCTGCCTCGAATGGTACAGATGGAGTAGTTCTCAACAATTCTGCACATATTTGTTCATGGGTGCAGATTGGTCTCGGGAGGAGGATATTGCATATAAGAAACTGATGGGTGATACAGATGATTCAGATACAGATACAGATACAGAACTACAGCCAAAGACCTCGACACAGGTTGCTCTTGCTTGTGTATCCAATACTGCCATGTTGTGTAACTGTCAACGTGGAAAGGATGAATCTGTTCCCACCTCAAACCCTGTGATTCCTTCTTCCACTTCTTTTCTGCTATGTCAATCCCTCTCTTCTTGATGAAAACTTTGTTGCACTTTGCAGGCACTGGGGAGAACAAAACCATTGCAGTGGTTTGGGGGCCTGGTGTCTCCACATCTACGTGCAGCACAAAGCTCTTTTGAATCAGGTTTTCTACCCCAACACTATTATGTTCATCAGCACTAACAAATCCAAGAGTCACACAAATAGTTTTGGACATTTTTGTTGAGATGGTGGTAGCATCAAAGGTCTAGTTGCAGACAAGCTTCACAGCTGATACATACTTTTTCTCTGGTGAAGTGTGGTGCTGTAATCTTGAGCATAATTTTACCACTTTCCAAAAGTGGGTGGGTGCAGGGTTTCCATTTTGTTTGTTTCTTCTTTCAAGCAAAATTTTTCTGCATCTTTTTGCGACAGTGTATCAGAAGCCCTAAACAAGAAAAGGATGCTGTTTGAAGAGAGTCCACACGCCCTGCCAATTAGAGTTTTCTACCCAACATCCTTGCTGCACATCTTCATGCAGAGATGACTTTTTCTCTCATCATCTGATGGTTTTTGGGGTTTTGTCTTGGTCACAGCACTGGAGATAGTGGTGGACATAGCGAATGCACAGAGTGATGCAGTGCAGGGACATGGACATGGGGATGTAAACATTCAAGAAAATGTGGAAGGTCCACAGACACCAGAACAGCTCATGGAACACTGATTATTGTTAGATATGCAATTGTTGGGAGAAGACTTTATGGAACCTATTTTACCTAACAACACTGCATTATGGGCAGATTTCATTTTTCTGGTGGTTATGAAATCCATCTTCAAAGATTGTCATGCACCTCAATCAACTACTTACTGCTGCCTGTTCTTCTGCGGAATTTTCCAAATGTCATTCCACTCTTTATCAGACACTTCATCAGTTTTCAATTTGGGATGAAGCGCCCTTTCTTTTTGTCACATGAACACAAGTCACACGGCATAAGTTTTTGTATCCTTAGTCCTTGGCTTTGTACCTTTGACAAACACATGCCAAGTAAGAGCATCACCACCACCACCACCACCACCACCACTAGTAACATGATGTGCACATGATGGTAGAGAAGGAAGCTGTGACTATTCCAAAGATGTCTATGCTCAATTTCTCTAAGGATCTTGTTCTGATGCACATTTTCTCTGAAACTCATCGAGGTCTGGGCATGCTTTCTATATGGCAGACATCGCATGTTGTGGTTTTTCCAAGTTTGATACTTTGAGGAGAATGTGAAATCTGCAAATCTGCCTCTATGCTGGCCCATTAGTTTTGGGCTGAATTATTTACTTTTTAATACATTGTGCAAAGAGTTTGAAGTATCTGAATGAAGTATCTGAATGTCCTCATGTAAGTGGGACCCTTTTATTATGTGGGGTTGTTTGTTTCTGCAAATTTTGTATTGATGAACTTGAATGTGATACTTTGGTGAACATCCCTTCTTAGCAAACAACTGTGCACTGGCTACCTTCAAATTTGTGAAACTTTGAAGAGTCTGTGTGTGAGGGTATATGCATCCCATGTCCTTCAGTGTTGATCATATCAATTGACAGTTTTGTGCAGGGTAAGGTCCTTGGTCGAGGGTATTACCAGAAGAAGGGGCCCCGCAAGGTGGAAGTGGGTCCATGCTGTGCTACCACCTTGCGGGGCCCCTTCTTCTGGTAATGCCCTTGACCAAGGGCCTTCCCGGTTCAGATTATAAGAAGAGAGAAAGAGCAGTCGTAGTAGAACGAACGTTTTCTGGTTTTGTGTTGTTTATGATAGGAGAAGAGTTAGATATTCAACTGTGGTTTTGGTTGTAGAAATGGGGGACTCTTTGTTGTTCGAGGACATTTTTACAATCGGAGGATTGGATCCGGACGGCAAGAAGTTCGACAACGTATCGAGGCTTGTGGCGCACAGCGAGCAGTTCGATATGGACTTACTCCTGGACGTCAACATTGATGTCTACCCCATAAAGCGCACCGACAAATTCACCCCGGCATTGGCCTCCACGCTCAGTCTGGACGGCACTCCAGACGACGGCACGTTCGACCAGAGCCGAAGCAAGTCCCTGGCGGATAAATACGAGTACGTGATGTATGGGAAAGTGTACAAATACGCAGATGTTGCCAGAGGAGGCGGAGGAGGTTCAGGTACAGCCAAAGTCGAAGTCTATGTTTCCTTTGGTGGTCTTCTCATGTGTCTCAAGGGAGAGCCCAGCAATCTGAGCAGCTTGCAGCTCGATCAGCGTATTTACTTGCTAATGAGAAAGGTGGGTTAAGAATTTGGACGCAGCAGAATTTCGGTCCACTCAAGCTTCCCCCTCAGACAATCAAAAGAGGGAATCTCTTGCACGTCACAAGATCCGACTGAGCAAAGCCTTCAACATCATGTCTTTGGCTTCAGAACAATTTTTGTCCCGTCCTTTCCCGCTGCATTTGTTGGAACCTGCAATAGTGTCCTCGCAGGGGAGGCCATTTTTAGTTGGGTTTCTGAGCTTTCCTTGGGGCAAGACAAGAAATCATCCCTATGTTTGTCTTGGGTGGTGTTTCTTGCTCCCTGCATTTTCTTAGTAAAGACTTTTCAGTTTGCAACAAACTTTTGTTATTCAACCTTGGCTCCAAAAACCATGCTTATGGTGATGGACATTTTGAACACATGCACCCCATGATATTGTGCCAATCCTCTTGCAGGTGATTTATGCATCCAATCTGTTGCTGCACTTTCAGAATGCAGTATGACAAAAGACTCAGAAAGATAATAAATACCATAACTACCTATGTTTGTGTGAAAGCAGGTGAGAACAACATGCTGCACCATCTACAGCAGTTCTTGGAAGCATTTTTAGAATCAAGATTTACAACCCAAGATGGTTGAAGTCTATCTTGCATATCCTAACCTAGTTCATCCCCTTACAAGATATGTGGGTCTGCAAGATATGTGGGTCTGCGATGTTTTCCCAGAACATGATGGAAGAATTGATACTCTGTCAAGCAGCTGGCTTAACATCTTCTATTGCATTCTTCAGTACTTAGGTTTGAGCTTGTAAGTAAGTGCCTTGATTGGCACCCCTCTTGTTGTACAGACACAGATCACTCAATACTCCCTTGAGAAAAGCCTGCACAGAAGCAAAGATATCTTACTGCCAATTCTTCAATTCAAATGTGCACTTCATCCAATGTGGCTTGGAACAGCCAACCAGTTTTCCAAAATTAGTAGTAGAGATCTAATGAAAAACTATGGCTCAGTACAATTTTAGCCCCAGAAACTTCACTTCAGTCCTATCTTCCACTACAAAAGACCTAAATAACTCAGCCAACAAGCTATGTCTGGGAAATGAAATTGCAAAAAATCAACTGAATCCAACTAGATTGCCTGCAGAAAAGCAAGTATACATACACCCTGTGCTTCTTTAGATTTTGCAATTGAGCTTGTGTGAGTTGCAAACTATCATGTGAGGAATAGATAACACAATTGTATGAATGAATGACTGGAAGTTAGAGGTCAAGTCATATCATGGATTCCCTTGTCAATAAAAAATTGAGAGCCACATCTAATTAGGAGCCTATCCACAATGTCAATAGCTCATGTAAAGACCATAAGAATCAACATTGCATCAACTATTCATGCAGTACCTGTGTCGCTTGGGTTTTGTCCAGAGACTTGTTTAGTTGGTCCCTGCAAAGGTTGTGGCACGCTTCATCATTACTGCCCACACTGGTAGGCTTCACGTCAAATTTGTGCTCCTAATTTTCCCTCTACAGCCACTCTTCCTGCAACTTAAAAGACTTGCTGAAATTCTTTTAGTGTATTTGGACGGACGACACGTTCGACACAAAAATTTGACTTCTGAGAAATTGCAGGGCATTCCGCTTTACGGAGGTATCTCCTTTTTTCCCAGCAGGATCTTCGGCTTTTTGCAGATATTTTCTATTTTTTTACAAATTTTTGGCAGCTCTTTATGTGGGGTAAGAAAGAACGCGCACGCACGCGCGCACACAAAATCTCTCTCTCTCTCTCTCTCTCTCTCTCTCTCTCTCTCTCTTTTCAGTAACAAAACACCTAATACTTCAAGACTTCTTTAGGAAAAAAAAGAAAAAAAGAAAAAAAGAAAAAAAGCTTAGCAAGGTAAGAATCTGCACTAGATCAGCAGCAAGCATGGAGACAAACTGACGAAATCCATTTACCTCGGCAAAGAAGAATCCATGGTTGCGCACAAACTTCCTCATCAAGCAAAGACAATCTCTTCGTCTTTCTTGCTGCTGGTGTGCAAATTAGGGTTTCCTTCATTTAGGGCTGACGTACATCAGGCCGTACGATTCCAGAGTACGCAAATCTGCTGTCATTTTCGGCACGTGTCGCAACAAGCTGCACCTTATCCTGGGAAGAGAGCATACGTATTTGAAATAATTATACGACGTATGCACGACGTAGGGTACGTACGTACTCTACCCTTAGGGTTTCGGGTAGTTTTTTTTTTTTTTAAATTTTAATTGTGCTGTCGAAAAAATTCGAATTTCGAGTGGATTTTGTTGCTGGAAATTCAAACAATTTGCAAAAACTGTGTTTTGAAAGGAAAATATCAGTTGAGCCTCTGAATGTGTTCACACACTTGGGCCAACAGCACAGGCTACACTAGTATCTAATTACCAGCCATGGCAACACGCGCACTTATGCAGACCCGAAAACATTTTCCTGAGCCAAACCAGCACATTTTGAATTTTCTTCATCCATGGCAACACGCGCAATTATTCAGAGCCGAAAACATTTTCCTGAGCCAAACCAGCACACTTTGGATTTTCTTCATCCAATTTTACTGTGCAAGATCACATACCGAGCACTCCTGGAGATGCTCTGAGCACCTTACTCTCCATTTATCTAAACTACTTCATAGTTCCAAAAATGAAGTGCATGGAAACACGATCGGAGGGCTTTACTCTACACTTAAACTAAAATATTAAGTAGTTTCAATAATGAAGTGCATGAAACACAAATATCTAAAATAAAAATCACACCTGAGAAAAATAATTTAGTAAAATGTTGATATTCAACATTTTTTGATGGGCTTGAAAATTTGCCCATCATTATCCATTTCTGCCATGTAGGATTCCATGTAAGATTTTCATCCATTGCCATTTGCTTGATCAGTGACCCAAAACTGCTCTTGTGTAAACCAAAAGGAGAATGATAGATTTGGATGATTTAGGGTTTGGAGCTCTTACCCTAAAAAACCAGCGCCAGGAAGCCTTGGTCGGAAAGGTTGCTGTGTGTTTTGCAATTCAGTGCGATTCAGGATTGTTGCATTCTCCGTAGTTTCCTGCTTTGCTTTTTGAGTTGCTGCTGTATGTAGTAAGTCATTGTAGCAGTTTTTTTTTCCTGTCTCTTGCGTAGTCCGGAAGCAGATCTCTGAAGAGGGCTGCGATGGTCTATGAACTCCAAAAGCGATACGTATATTTCAACTTTGCGTTTGATTTGTTGTCTTTTTGCCTCGTTTTATGACAAAATCCTACCCAGGGGATGTGCGAGTTGTGAGATGAAGCAATTTCATGGAGAGGGTGATCACTAGTTGCAGTGGTGTCTGAATGTGTCGGCTAACCGATGCTGCTGCACTTTTGGTAACCTAGTGCAATCCTCAACTTGAAAGTTCAGACTTGCACCATCTCTTCTGAACCAAATCCACATGAAGGGGGCATAGCAAATTTCCAAATTGTGTTTTGAGATTAGGAGTTGGTCATGACAAGAACCAGGAACAAAAAGGATCTCCTGGGATCATGTTTTTGAACGTAGCTAGGGTTCGTAGTACATATCCAAGGGGGAGGAGGAACAGTTTTGTTATGGAGAGGATGTTAGTGTTCACATGTTTATGTGCAACTCAATCTGTCCCACCAACATCTCAACTGTATGACTGTCAGAATGAGATGTAAGGTTTCACTGCTTGGTCTTTTTGTTCTTACTGCACATTGTACTGCAATGTACAGAAGTAAAATTGTTTGTTTTGTGTGAAACAACGTTAACTCATATGCGATATTTCTTGTTGTATGCTTTTTACCAGTTTCTGTGGTTTGCTGAGAAAAAAATTTGTTTTGCAGTGAAACTTTGGTAGGATTTGTTTCTCAGATCCTTCACCATTGTCAGATCAAATGTTTAGAGAAGGTAATTTGACCTCATCTCCTCTTGCATTTCTCTCAGTAATTAGGAGAGTTGGTATGTTGTTCTTGGTTGTCACAAAAGCCTGCTTCGTTTCATGCACTGCCAAATCCACTTGTTGATCGGTTGAATATGGATGTTTGTTCTGGAAATTATCCTGATTTCACACATGTGAAGTTACTGGAGACACTTCGTCTGGATGGCAGCGTGACCAACTCCAGTTGCTTAAAGCAGATGTACTGCAACTAGGTAGGCACCAGGGGTGTGCTCAAAGGACGATATGTTCAGTGTGTAGAAGGCTGCAATAGTAATGGTCTTTGTAGGCCACTCTATGCCTTAGACTTACATAGTTGCTTCTATAGCAATGAGGATACTATTGATTTTTACAATAGCTATCTCTCTTGAGTGCTAGGCAACATCATGATTGAGTCTTCCCATTGCTTCTGGAAATATGCCAGGAACAAAGGATGCAGATTTTTGTAGGATTGCCCTTAATATTTGATCTGATTATCATAGACTTATCTATACCCACTCTCAGGGGCTGATGAAGTCAGTGGGGAATAATGGCAATTAGCCACTGCTGTTCATGATGAAGGCGATGATTTGATTCTCCAAGGTGGTTATCAGTCTGATGTCCTTGTGCGCTTAGCCTTGTGAACTTGTATGACAAAGGTGTGGACCTTAGAGGATGTTTGGAGAGTGTTCCCTCAGATGTCCCCATGCATGATATTATTGCTGGGAATGCCATGATTTTGTGAGATGTCAAATATGGGGAGTGGCAAAAGGCATTGGAATTATTTAGGCAAATGCAACAGAAGGGAATGGAGCCAGACCCTGCCACTTTGCTGGGAGTCCTGAATGTGTACACTAGTGTAGTTGTTATTGAAGAGGGTAGGCCTCCTCACAAACAGATTATTGGAAGCAGTTTTGAATCCAGATGTCTTTGTGTGGGCAATAGCCTTGTGGTTGTGTATGCTGAAAATGGCAGCCTTGAGGATAATCAGAGAGTGTTCAGTGGCATGCCCATGCCTGATGTTACTTGGAATGCCATGATTTGGGGACATCTTAAGTGCAGCCCATGAAATGTACTCATTTGAAAACAAAAAAAGAAGGGGGCTGAAGCCAGACCCTGTCACTTCAGTGGGGTCCTGAATGCATGTGCCAGTGTGGTGGCACCTGAAGGGTACTGGCATGTTCATTAACATTCCAGTTCATTTGTTCAAAGTGACTGCAAGTCTGATGTGTTTGTGGGCAAGCATTGTGGTCACGTACTCCAACTGTGGGAGAAGAGAGGATGAGTAGGGAAGAAGATGACCTCATTATGACAACCATGTGCTTCTGTGTAGAAGGCCTTGTGAGCTGGTTGCACAGTTCATCGCAATTTTGAGATGGAACAATTTTGAGTCACAAAACAAGTCCATCTGGACCTTGCAGTTCTGCAGGCTAGTTGGTGGCTATCAAACATCTATGCTGCTGCTGACAAGTGGGATCTCAGTGCAAACACTCAACAAAGAGAAAGGAAACATTTGATGTGAAGGAAACAGCTGGATTGTACCTGGATGTAAGTGAATAATTAGGTGCATACATTTAATGGTCAATGATCAACACCATCCTCAAAATGTTTGAAATCTAGGCAAGACTACTGGGATTATATGGTTTCCAGATGAATGATGCTGGGTATCTGTGAGATAGAAATTTTGTACCACATTTTGTAGAGGTAGAAAAAAAGTGTTTCAATTGTGTAAACCATAGTGAGAAGCTGGTCATTGTGCATTTGGTCTAATCCACGTAACTGCTGATAGTTAGTCTGTGCATTTTTCAGAATTTGGGTGTGTTTAGTGACTGCCACACTTGCCAAGTTCATTACAAAGAGAGTTTGGAGATCAATCACAAGAAGAGATGCCTATTGCTTCAGTCACTTTATTAATTATCTTTGTTGTTGCAGGCATTATTGGGTGTGAGACAGCACTCAATCATCTGAATGGCCCTAGATAAGGAGGGTTCTCTTTCTTTTAGTGTGCCAATTACTTCCATTGCAGGTCAGTTGAATGAGACCCCAGTACAGTATGGGTTTTGAAAACAAGTCAAAAGCATTGAAGTTTAAGTGGAGTTTCAGTTTTGATTAGTTTTTGTTCCCAAAGTCATGTTTCTCTGAAATTTCAATGTTGAGCATTGTCTTCTGCTCCTATTTATTCTCAAGGTTGCATATTTCTCTGCTGTCTGTTCACTGTTTTTTCTTTTTCTCCCAAAGTCAGTTTGTTGTCACAGTTTCTTGAGACATTTTTGTTCTGAAATCCCCCTTATTTACCCTTCTGGATTACCAGGTTGTCTCTCAAATTTTCCATTCCTGGGTTGGACTCAAATCAAAACTATGTAGCAAATTCTCCATTTGGGTTTGACTCGAGTCACAAAGCATGTAGCAGAATTCTTTGTACTTGCAAAGCCAATTTGTCTTTTTTTATCTCAATGTTCTAAACAACAACAGTGGTCTCAAGAAGTCAACAACTTGTGCAGTCAGTCAGTCAGTCAGTCAATCAGTCAGTTGGTTCAGTCACCCATATTCTTGCGAGTAGATTTTCTTTACAAAACAGTTGGGGTAATGATTCCAAGCAACCAAGTGTGATGACCTTCCTCTGACAGAAAGGGAAAAAAAAATAGAATAGATTGTAGGTACAAAAATTGTACTAGAGCTCAATCCATTCCTTCTTGCCCCCCTTCCCTTTTTGATCGTCTCCTTTCCAGCAGAAGCATCGTGAGGAAGAAAAACATACACAGTAAGATTCAGAACAAAACAAAACAAAATTTTGTTCTCAAATTCAAAGAAGTTCTGTATTAGAGCATGGTCAATTGTTCTTCTCCCCCTCCTTTTCATCATCTCCTTTCCAGCAGAATCACTGTGAGGAAGGAAAAGTGACCAGTCAGGTACAAAACCAAAATGAATTTGTTCTCAAATCCTAAGAAATGCCTCAGCAGATTTTGTGATCAGAATGTTATTGCAATCATAGAATTACACATTCAAACTCTCTCTATCTATCTATCTATCTATCTATCTATCTCTTTCCCCAAGCTCCTTCCTCTTCTTTGTCTTCTTCACGAAACCAAACACAGAAGTACTAGCAAATGGGACAAAACTGATTTAATTCTCTTTTGCATGGATTTGATTTCCGGAAGCAAAGTTGGTAAGTCATACTCTAATCATGCAATGAAAAATCTAAATTTAGATTAAAAAATTATTGAAATTTGATTTAGGTTACATAGACTTAGGGCAAACAAAAATACATCGAGTATTTGGATCAATATTGTAAGCATCAAACAATGTTGATCTAGATTGAATATGATTGAAATCCGATTTACATCATAATATCCTAAAATATCTGGATTGCTTTCACAAAGATCTTTTTCTAATAACTAGACAACTTAGACCCTCTCACTTTTTTATAAGATTATTATAACAGATATTAATAATCAACAGCTATTTGCATAAACACTGAAAGAATTGTATTACAAACTTGTTAATAAAAAAAAATTAAAATCAAAAAAAAAACACACATACACACACAAATTAAACATCAGAGCTAAAGCACCCAAAAACAACAACACAAAAATAAAGCAAAGTTCCAGAAAAAGAAAGAATCATGAAAACTCAAATATTTCACCATGCAAAAAATATAATTTTCAAAAAAATCCTCTTAAAAAAAAACCCAAAAATCCTTCGAGATATTATAACTCTGTAACTGATCTCAAGTTTCAACATAAGCCAAAATATCATGTTTCAAAAATCCTCATATAAAAATAAATAGACCTATTGCCTAGGGGCCAAAATCCCTTAAGCTACTACAGCAAACCCCCTTTATAATCATGCCCATTTTAGTCTTTTTTTTTCTTTTCCTTTTTTTGTGTCACATTTCTTTTTTGGTAACCATCCATTTTTGTAAGTATTTTTTATGGTCACTATCACACTCGTTAGTTAGTAGCACAAAATATTTGTAAATTTATTTTTTTTTAAATGTGATTATAATGAGGGAAATCTAGGGCAAATATTGAAGTTTTGCAAATATTAATTCACTTTGACAAGGTTAGTGTTGCTTTGTGTTCGACCTATGCAAACTAACAATAATGAATTCAATTGAAAAAAAAAAAAAAAAAAAAAAAAAAAAAAAAAAAAAAAAAAAAAAAAAAAAAAAAAAAAAAAAAAAAAAAAAAAAAAAAAAAAAAAAAAAAA
>Ga0116231_10002442_pt1 | contig 38838 bp, 18 predicted proteins | sample S1TSphgellanicum_2_FD_89695 | JGI IMG/M metagenome (GOLD analysis project Ga0116231, IMG submission 89695) | Host-associated microbial communities from peat moss isolated from Minnesota, USA - S1T2_Fd - Sphagnum magellanicum MG | ecosystem: Host-associated > Plants > Peat moss > Unclassified...
CGAGAATTTTTTTTGGTGAAAAAAAATGAATAATTTTTTAAATATTCAGAATATTCCATTTTCAAAATGGAATCCTCAAAATGAATTGATTATTGGACAGAAATGTGTTGAAGCTGCCCCTTGTACTATGGCACTTGCTAGCATGAGAAGGGTGGTTGTATTTTTATTTTATTTTTTCCCCCCTTCACATAGGGTAAAGCCTTAGGCTAGGGGCATTCCCAAAATAAAGGACCGAGGATGTAGCAATAGCCAGGTCTAGCCCCGCATTTTAGGATTGTCACCTATCCGTGGGATTTACCCATTTGTAAAGCATTAGTCACACATTATCATGAGCCTATTTACCCATTGTAAAGCATTAGTCCCACATTATCATGAACCTATTTACCCATTGTAAAGCATTATTCCCACATTATCATGAAGCTGAACATATGCAGATCGGGAGATCGGGGATTCAGGCAGTGTAAGAGGAAGAGGAGGATTTTGAAGTATAAGATCTCTCCCACTCTTAAGGATTAGGTGTAAGATTTTAAAGGATATTCATGAATAACATAATAAGGTGCCTTCCACATGCCACAGAGTTATTCAGGTACAACATTGTTTCTTGTGCATTGAAGAAGAAAATGATTGAGTTTTTTGGAGTTTACAATTAATGAGAGATTATGGGGGGAGAAACTTTGCAAGAGCTCAAAACAACTAAAACCTGGCTCAGACAGAAAGTTGTTGGCCCAGGGTATGCCCCAAAAGTTGCCAGAATTTGAGGAATATTTTTTCTGAACTTGCCATATTTTAGACAAATAGCTTCCAGAAGTTTGCCAAAATATAGCAGAATTCTTGAACTTTTATATACTTTGTTTTGTGAGTTGTAACCAAATTTGGCTAATTCCTCTTGCGGTTGATTGCCAAGTGCAGCTACATCACAAAATTGGAGGGGGAACAAAAACCCCCCCCCTGATAGTGAGGAAGGGAAAATGGTCAGAATATGATGAGAAGCTCAACTTTCAAGCAATTAGAACATGCACCCTCAAGTTGAGTTTGAGAGCCAGGAAGCAAACAACCAGCCAGAAACTAATAAGTGTGTACATCTCTGACACAAAATTTAGAGGGCTCTAGATCTGCACAAAGACAGCTGCAAAGCACGAGGGGGTGGGGGAGCAACTGCAACACTGCACTGATGATTTAAAACAATCATAACTGGGAAGATGGGGAGTGGGGACTACCGTTTGTTGTTGTTGTTGTTGGGTGGGAGTGAGTATGAGCTATGAGCAGTGTTCATGGTTTTTGCGATCTGATGAGAGTTGGTGATGTGCTTTGTAAGTAGTAGTAGGTAGTTGCGGGGTCTGTCATTGATTCGAACCTCCCGCCTTTTTCTTCCTTGCAGTTGGTTGGCTGACAACCCCGCTGACTAAACCAAACTGTCACATGGTGTGCAAGTGGTGTTGTGGATTCGCAAAGGGAGCATGGTCGGGACTAACATGATAGTGCAGATCAGGATCAAAATTGAAGTCAAGAAAAAATGGATAATGTAAGGAGAATTATTGCCTTAAGGTCAGGTCTGCAACAAAGTAGTAGCTGCTGTAAAATTGTGTTCTTACTTAGGCACAGAAAGTAAATATGATTATTTCTTGGCCTTTGCTGACCAAGGCAAGAAGAATATTTTGGTTAGATTCATTATAGAGTATAGTAGGGATTTTGGACCCTAGGTAATAATCATAGATCTATTTTTATATGAGGATTTTTGAAACATGATTTTTTTGCTTGTGTGCAAACTTGAGATTAGCTATAGAGTTCTAATATCTTGAAGGATTTTGGTTTCTTTTACAGGATTTTTTTTGAAAATTCTATTTTGTTGCGTGGTGAAATATTTGAGTTTCCATTATTTTTCTTTTGCCTTAAGATACTTTTTAATGCAAATGGCCAGGCCACAGCGTGACATGACACTCCCCTTGTTGCAAATGAGACATACTAGCCTACTAACAATGGTGTTATATAACATAGAACAATTTCCTGTAGCTTTTTTCTGCTGGTTCATTTCAGTTGATAAGGTCATCTTCAATGTTGTGCAGTCACTAAAAGAAAAGCCAGTTGTGGTTTTTTTCAATATTTCAGAATCAAAGAACCACCGGTTATTTCAAACCCATTTGAACCCAACAGTTTTCATGAAACACGCAATAAAGAACTAGCGGTTTTGTGAGCGGTTATTTGATTTTGTTTTGAGAATTGCGGTTACATGTCAGAACTGGTTCTTCGATTTTTTGAAAACCATAGTTATGAATCCTAAGAGCCACCCTGAATAGCATCAGGGGTCTGTTCCTGTTTTCGATAATAGCCCAACAATGGTAATTTACTAGAACAAGATAGTATATAGTATATGTTGATTCATATTTGTTTTTGTTTGCAAAAGGATTCATAGACGAAATTCCCTTCTTTGGAAAGAATTAGAAAAGAGGGTGATTAGATTTTAAACCCTCGTCAAGAATTTAAAGAACATAAGGAATTTCTAAGAAAACGTAGAGGAAGTATTCTCCTTTATGAAGGAGAATAAGCCCCCACCAAGAACTCAAAGAAAAGTGAAGAATCTCCAAAAACATGTACCCACCTCATGCCTTCTGTTTGCTATGCAAGACAATACCCCTCAGGCCAAAAGAGTGCTTGAAAATAGAACCCAAGAGAAATTTGTCGACCCTTTTGAACATATTTGATCATTAGGTTCCTCACTCCTCAATAGGTTGTTGGAGATGGAATGTCACCATTGCCAATATTGTGACTAAAACTGAACATTTGATTCCAATCAATATTGAAATGATGCACATTGCACATGTAGATTTTAAGTGCATGGTTCATGCAATGTCTATAGATTGATATCTCTAGGAGAATCTCACGCTCCTTCAATAATACTCCCAAAAATATTGGGTGCCCAAATAATCTCGTCTAAGCAAGTTTCACAAACAATAAAAAGCACACTCGTACAATATGCCCTCTCAAAAAATTATATTTAATTCCCCATTCACAATTACTAACCCACATGGTGGCATTCAATTGGTCCATCACTTTACATTGTCTACTATTTCATGTTTATGGTTGGGGTGAAAAAATAACTTGCACCATGCACACTATTTTGGATGCAATAAACACACATAGAATAGTGTTTCTTTTATTGACAAATTTTAGCCAAATCCCTACCTATAGAGCCAATTGGTTACCACTAAGCTTGGAAAAAAAAAAATTTGGGGCAATTTGTTAAATTTTTCCTAAGCACAACAGGTTATTCATAGGAAATCACATCCAAAACAAAACACTTGTTGCCATCTCATGGCCTCAACCTATGATTTTATGTGCCAAAGTATTCATGTGTTAAGGTTAGGGTTTGTTGGTTTTGACCTTCCTCCAAAAATAGGAGCCAAGTTTATTTTTCATCATCATCACTACACTCATCAACTTTTCAACTCATATTTGTCCTTAATTGACCACCTTAACTATACTAATTCTAACATGCCATCACCAACAAACCTTTGTTGTGACTTCTATAACTAGAACATTCTAGAACCAAGGAACTTCAATTGCCTATTGCATCATGATTTGAAATGTGCACCAATGGGTTATAGAATTCCAATCATTTGAACATCAAGCCATGCACTATGCACAAATAAGTTTAGATTCTAGAATCTTTTTCCCATTCAATTTTAGCATTCATCATAAGAGTCAAAAACATTAAGGCTTAATGAGTAGTCCTTTCAAGTTTCAATTTCACTTTGAAGTTTGCTTTCAAGTTTTGAAGTTGGAAGTTTGGTAAATAGGTTGCAACAAGCTATTGGAATTTAGTTTCTTCAAGTTTGCAATGTACATTGTGATAGTTAAGTTCAAAGTATATTATTTAAGGTTGGTTGCCGAAGTTTGAACAAGCTCCAATTCTCCAATGACCTATCTTGGTTTTTTCATTGAAATGCAAGCTTAAAAATTAATTCAATCTTATTCTCATGATGATGATTCTATAGTGTCTTGATTTCGACAAATTATTTTTTAAATTTTAATGATTCACCAAAGCTAAAAACTTGATCCACACTACACAACAACTATGTCATTGGAACAAGCTACAACAATTCCTCGTTATTTTTATAAAATTCAATTTCACATAAGGTAAGCACCTTAATGCTCAAAACTTACAATATTTTTATTTTGTTCTAAAGCTAAAGGTTTTTTTTCATGTTGATATTTGAGTGGTTAAATTTGTTTCAAGTTGTCTTGTTGTGTTTGTTGCCATGGCACTAACCTTAGTTATCCTCAATAACTTCACACACATTTTGTTTCTTATTGTGTGCCTATCGATCCTTCCAACATTGCAAATAATAGTCAAATTCACCATAAACCTAATGTTGTTATTGATTCAACCCAAGCAAAAGCAAATTTGGTTAATAGTAAAAGAAGGAAAAGGTTGTATGAGTTAAATCAACATTTTCAAAATTGATCGGCTATAAAAATTGCTTTGGGCAAAATTTATTATGGGTGTTAATGGGAAGGTGACATAGGTTAAATGCAAAGTCTACAATGTCATTGAAGAGGAAGAAAAACTCATGGTGCCCAAGTTGAACTCCTTGTAAAAACATGTTGATCAAAAGAAGGCCACTATTGCATCCAAGGGTGTGGTAGTAAAGGATTTTTACTTTTTGAAAACCAATCAACATGTTGTCAACAAAAAGCTTTATGTGCATAAAAGCAAAGATTCTATTTGGCAACATGTTATTAAAGGGATGGCAATGGAGAAGGGAAAACCAAGTTCAATTTGCTTTCATTTTCCACTTATTATCCCAAAGTAGACCCATGACTAAGTATGAACAAATGCAATTTTTGTTTAGATTCCCCAAGGTGTTTAATTACCCATCCAAGCATTGAAGCCATTATATTGGATGGGAAATTATTGATAATCTTTACACAATGTGATATTGATTGCCACCAAAGAGGTTATTATGGCTTTAAGTTTTTTTTGTATATTTATAAATGAAGTGATTATAATTGACAATCAAAGTTAGATTTCAATTCACTATTATGCAATGGTAGGGGGAAATGGGTGCTTATTTTGCTCACATTGGAATGTTTAATTGATGGTGGGACTACTGTTAACATCAAAACTATGATCTTAGTTTTTTCCATTATGTATGGTGGTTTGACTGATGGCCAAACTATTGAATGTGTTATGTGTTTAGGATTTAATGGAATCTCCACCTTTGAAGGTATTAGATCTAGAATTATTGTTTTGATGAGGATCCAATAAGCACCTTACTTCATTGGCATCCATCCTATGGTGCATAGAATGAACGTTACATTGTAAATTTGAGTTCCATATCGATGATTTCCAAATTGCTTCATCTTTGTCAGTCATCTTATGGGTACTTTTCCAATTCCCAAAAATGTCATCTTGAATTCTCAAAACTTGCTAAAATTGTGGAAAAAAAGGGGAATAAGTTTTTCAAAATGTGAAGACAAAGTGGATCAACATGTTAATACCTTTGAAATGGGTTCAAAAAAATACAAATTTATTATTATTAAAATGGCAACTAACAATGGGTCTATGGAAACAACCAAGGCCAATTTTGTGAATTTGTATGATGTTGGAATGATTTTAAGCTTGTCATGTGTTTTGCTTATGCTGGTGTCATAGGCACAAAAATTACAAATACACATGTTTAAAAAATCGGTTTAAATCTAAATTCAAAACATAAAACAAAGGAACCAAGATAAGACACAAAAGTTAAAGTCAAAAATAAATAAAATTGTAAGACCCAAGTACAAACAAATTTTTATTGTGATGAAGCAAAAAAAAAAAAAAAAACAAGGTTACAGTGTAAGATTGTACTTCAAACTAATGTTAAATAGACTATAGGTAACGAAGAATCCTACCTTTATTTATATCCCTTTGGGGACCTAGTACAAAAAAGTTTCCATGAAATTTTCCATATGTTCATTGAATAGGGAAACTTTTTTTTAAAAAATTCATTAAAAGTGAACTATAAAATAACTAAAAGTTAACTAAAAGTTAAATTATGAATCAAATATGAATCAACTAAGAATGGACTAAAGAAACTAGGAAAGATTTAAAAATGAATTAAAAATTAAAATTTGAGTTAATTAAAAATTAATTTAAAATGAAGTAGGAATTAACTATGAATCATGAATGAACTCCATTCATCATGTGAAAATGATGTCCATAACAATTAAAATTTGTTAATGGTTTAATGAAATTGAACATGCCAAGGATGTCTTTGTGTGTAATTACATTACGGTTGTTAAAATTTGCTAAGCTTATTTGGACAAAATGTACAATGATTTTAACCACTTCATTCTAAATTGAACATTTTTTTGAACAACACAAATGTTATCCCAAACACATTTTTAAATATTACTCAACATTGGGTGATTGACCTAAATGATGGCACAAAACACATGACTTTTCACATCATTGGACAATCCCACATGGTTCATTATATCAATTCCTTAACGGATATCCATTTTATAGTTATTTGAGAAGATTTTGATCAAGTTGTCAAAGCTATCAAAGTTTAATGCATTGTTGCATCTAATTTGTTGGTCCTTGAGTAGAAGTGTAGATTCCCAAATTAGGAACTCATGAATGTTCTTAACATTATTTACCCACAATATTGATTATAACTAGATTGTGAGTCCACCTTTGTAGACTATTTGACCTTGATCAGACAACATTATTGTACATCCAAAAAAGTTGGTGTTAATGACAAAAAAAGATTTTCTAGCCATTTTCAAAGGACACTTTGGATTTACCAAGTTTTTTTTTCGAGTTGACCATGAAGAATTAAGCCTTTAAAGCCATGGCATAACTTTAAAATAAGAATCCAACGATTAAATTGTGATGTCAACTTGCCAAAAATAATTTGCTGATTGTTTGTTTATTGCAGTTCATGAAACTTGTTGAACTAGAAATTGTTCAAATCATTTGTAGATTGGAAAATAAAAAAACATTCTTTACTTTTGCTTTTATGAAATCCAATTTGCAAAATTGATTGATAAAACACTTGAATGTTGTCATTCGCATGTTTGATTAAGACTTCTTCACTAAGGAAACTTTTCCTTTCCATCGTGCTATTATATATTGAATGATAGAAACAAAGTTAGGGTGCAAGTGAATACATGAGCATTGGGCTTGGAGTTTGGATGCAAGGTAAGTGTGATTGCAATGTTCTATTGCATAAACATGTTGTGATTTTTGTACATTATAGTACTAACATTATTTGATGCCACATGTACTTTGTGATACAATGGGTAAGGTCCTCATGGTTAGGGTTCAAATCCCTCACAAGGTGTTTAGAGGTTTGAAACATGGCTTGTAATTGCCAAATGTCACTAAATTGCATAGTATAGTTGCTTGTTAGAAGCTTAAGAATTGAACACCTCTACATGTAGAGAGCCCACTCTTGTACACACAAATGTTCATGTAGGAGCCAATAGGTACCTCTACAACTTCAAAACTCTTTGCACAATTTACACTTTTGTTGTTGCAAATTAGCCTCTTACATCACACTTTTTTTTGTTTTGTTTTTTTCCAAATAGCCATTAAGGCTCTGCCTTTCCAGATCCCCTTGCTACAAATTTGAAACATTTTTAAAAAACACTGATGTAGAGACTCACATACCCATTGTGACTGAAAATACATACCAATAATATCAATCAAAGTGTTCTTGGTCTTTTTTTATTTTACTTTCTCCAAGCTCTAAAGAAGCTATTATATGCCATTTTCTGAAGTGAGAACAAAGAAAATTTTCAACCTGAAATTTTTTATTTCAACTTATACAAAGGATGTTTAATGAAAAAATGGCTCAAATTCACCATATTCAAAAAAGAAAGTACACCAGATTTGGTTCAAGTAGGTGGCCAAATTATAGGAGGATGATGCACAATTTCTTGTATAATTGTTAAGAGGTTTGATGATGATGATATGTCAAATCTGCATAAACCCTAAAAACATAAGGTGATCATATCTAGTTTATAGCCAAATTTGGCTAAATCTTGTTATGAAATATCACCAGTTCAATTACATCACAAAATTAAGAAAAACACACACACACACACACACACATCACCAGAAAGAAAGCAAGGCAAAAAAGAAACACAAGATGATAATGCTAATTTACATGCATGACAATAAGTCAATGCTGACAACAAAACAAAACAAAACAAAACAAAAATGATTAAATAAATTTATTTATTATTTCAAAATTAATTATTAAAAAATTAATTTAAAATAAATAAATTATTAAAAAAAACTCTCTCTCTTTCTCTCTGGAAAGGAGGAGAAGGCAGCTACTTTAGGAATCACTTTTTGAATTGGGTCTGACATCCTTTTACCTAACATCATGTTTTTCCTTAACCACCTCAAACCTTCTTCTGTCTGTCAGCTGTTGATGATGTTGTTGTTGGCCTCTAGGTATCAGTCATGCTTCCGACCAAGACCACTGAACAGGACCACAAAGTACACACACTACACAAACATTACACAAAGTACACACTCTAGACAAACACAAGCACATGAGGAGATCAGATCACCCAAGTGGATTTTCAAGTTTTGATCCAAAAACACTTTCATTTGCAAAGCTAATAATAATAATAATAATAATAATAGCTTATCACCACAAGTGTGACAACTTGGTAATTATTGTGAAGGACACAATCAACAGCAACTCACATGATGTTCGATTCGATTGGATTGCTCCCACCATGTCCCCACCATCTCTACTACAACAACAGCTCACACTTTGAAGCACCTCCCACAATGTCTGGACAAAACTGCACTCAAGTCTAAAGTCAAGACTCCAGACTACCCCCATTCATGAATACTAGTGTTGTGGCATGATGTGCTGGTGCCCGGAGTGTGAACTTTGTTACTCAACTAATTTCTTCTTTCAAAACCAGTTTTTGTAATTCAATTGAATTTCTAATGACAAAATTTACACACAATTCAATATCTTCACAAATTGAGTCCTGAAATCGTAAAACTATTTCTTCCCTTAAATCCTACTCATGAATGGGTCTTTCCAGCAATATCATGAATGAGCCCCAATTCTCTTAACTTTTTTTGTTCTGCTTTTTATTGACTTTTTTTTTTTGACAACAATCATAGGGTTAGATGCATTGGGAAGATGATCTAGTGACTAGGATTAACAAGTATCTTTCAACAATGGTGAGTTAGAGGCATTGGGAAGTTGATCTAATGGCTGCAATTATCTCCTATCTTGTAAGTGGCTGTGGGTTCAATCCATGTCTAGGTCAAGTTTCATAGATGGTTTACTTTGAGAGAAATAAATACCAAAATCGGTTTATGTGGTTTATTTTGAGAGAAATGAAATTACAAAGTTGGCTTATATGGTTTACTTTGGGAGGAATAAAATTACAAAGTTGGTTTATATGGTTTACTTTGAGATTTTAAAAATTACAAATTGGGTCTATATTGTTTGCTTGAAAAGAAATAAAATTACTAAGTCAATTCTATCACATGCAGTATTAAAGGAGGTTAACTTATTGGACAATTTAGGGCATGTGGACAAAATATCCCCTTTTTATACACCCACAACCTCCCCCTCCCAAGGGCCCACTTGGGACTAGGGGAAAAGTATGGAATTAACAATAATGTTTTCAGAAAATATTACTTTTATGAGTGTAATGTACTTGCCTGCCCTTTAGACAAGGTTTGGATAAGCTTCCAAACTCCACATAATCTAGATTTATTTGATGATACTCGCAAGGGGAATGTTACTACAAATGTTCAACAAACTATAGATATTTAAGAATTTTTTTAAAATTGTGGAAAAAAATTGCTTGTTTAGGATTCATTTTATTGGTATTCCTTTTGAAGGACACGAATAAATGCATTTTGATTTCTCCATAATCTTGTTTCTAATTGGCTTTGAAATCTTTGTGCATAACCATGTTCATATTTTGCCCATCTATCTATGAAGGAAGGTAGTTTGTTTTGTTTTGTAATTATGAGATCCACCAAACTGGGATGCTTGTTCTTGGTATCTTTGCAAAGCTTTCGATGAGGAGGGGTGCATAGGCTTCGTTCCATGACGTTTCGACTTGCGGTGCAAAAGTTCTGGAATATTGAATGATTTCTTCACTGAAAATTAAATTAAATTGTAGCTGAAATTTTCGGAGGAATTGGAATGTGCATTTGGTGTTGTTGGAAAGATCTTGATGAGGAGGATTTAATGGAATTTATTTGATAAGATTTGGATTCAGAATGTGGGAGATATTGACTTTTAAGTGATTTCTGCCAGTGAAAATTCAAATAAATTCTAAAAAACCAGGTTTTGGAAGGACAAATCAGTTGAGAACGTGGGAACACTTGAAGGCATACCATTCAATTGTATGATTCAAGCATGATTTCCTTTCATATTTGGCTGTTCAAAAAATCAATACACACATTGCAAAACGATGTTCACATGTTGAGTTTCCCTATTTTGTGAAAGGGGCACACTTGGGCTAATGGCACAGGCCACACTAGTTTCTTATGACATTCACATTCTTCTTTAAGGATGAGAATGCAAAAACTAATTTCTGATCATTTCAATTATGATGATTCATCAAAGTTGGTTTAGGTAGGACAACCTTAGGTTCCATAAGTAGTGGTCATCTCTAGGATGATTTCAAGTATGAATACATTTAGCCCATTCCCAAGTAAAGAACATGAATAGGTGTTTTTCAAATATGTGTCTTTTTAAAATTTTTGTTTTTCAACACCATATGTACAAACATATTTTCAATACCATCAACACCATATTCACAAACATGTTTCAATACCTTCTCCACCATTTTGCATTTATAGAAAAAAAATTGAATCCAATAGTTGAATTGGAACTTAATTGAATTCAAATTTCATTCAATGTATTTGAATTCAATTCAAGTTGTATTGCAATGTTGATTGTCATTTGTAATGCATAGCTATATGGAGTCCAAGTTTTTATGGCAATTGACATTGAAATCTTTGTGAATTGTGTTCATATCTTGCCCATTCCTTAGGTCATATTCACATTCTTTTTGGGGATGATGAAAGATTTTGATTTCTCCTTGAGAAATTGACATTTTAAAAATCGTTGTTATTCATGTTCATGTCTCGCTCTTTGTTTTCACCCACCACATTGACATTCTTTTTGGAGGATGATGATATATTTTTTATTTCTCCTCTATTTTTTTCCTTCTTTATTATTATTATTATTATTACTACATTTTACATCTTGCTTTCTACTGTTTTTGGGTTTGCATAAGAGAACTTTCTTGTGAAATTCCATGAATGAACTTGATTTGGGTTGGCATTTCCACATGTTGATTTGAGATCTTTCCATTTGGATCAAGGCAACAACACAAAGTCATGAGATTCTTAAGTTAAAATGAAATCCACATGTTAATTTGATTTTTCATATCCATGTAGGTGGGTAGGGGAAAGGAGTCAAATAATTATGCTTGACAAAACTCGGTTTGGATGTTATAGACATATAGACAACGTTTTTTTAATTATATAGATTGGGATTAATATTTCATTTCTTTCATTTACATAAAATTGGTCTATATAGGTATGATATCTTATTGGATGAAAATGACCCAATGTCATGTGATTTGACTAAAACTTTTGACATTGATGAATTTTGATGGCAATCAACCAATCTAACACTATATGGATGAAATATAATACATCAAAATTTATTGAACATTTGAAATTGACCACATGGATGATATTGATGACATTTTTGGAGTTGGATTGACACCACATGATTGAAACTCACCAAATGGATGAAACTAAACCATGTTTCAATGGATCTGAAGATAGGGATTATATTCACCTTGGGTATGAACCTAATCATATGGATGCATATGAAAAACATGATGAATGAATGACGTCAAATTATTTAGCCATATCAATGAAATTGAAACTAGTGCATAAATTTATAATTGACAACATTGACCACATGAATGAAACAAAACCATGTGGATGAATTTGATGACATCAATCATTGACCACAAGGATGGAATTGAACCATACATGTTAACCTGATATTACATGAATGGAATTGAAAGCGATGACATGGAAGAAACACGAACACATGATAACCCTAATGAAGCACACCACATGTATGAATTGGTTCACGTCTTTAATTGGACATGCAGATGAAGTTTGATCATATGCACAAATTTTAGTTACATTGGATGTATTCATGGACAGAATGGACCACACAAATGTATTGTCCACATGGATGTGTTTCAACCATGAGCGAGACTAGTCATTTTCATCCATGAGCATGGGTTCATTCCATGATGTCAAACTTTATCCATACAAACCTACATTCATAAATACAATTTTTCATCTATGTGTAATTTCCACCCATTTTAAGTTCATCCAAATAGCCCATTTTTCTAAAACTACTTGCACCCCTACTCATCAAGGGCTTTCCAACAATACCAAGAGCATGGCAAGGTTAATATTGTCAAAATTCATTCATGTAATTTAATTTAGCTATTGTTCTAATTCATTTGACCTACTGTATAAGGCTAATGCAATTGTGTGATTATATAATCATGAACAAAAAAATTCATTCATCATCAAGCTTTATCCACATCCTATTACATGCGAGAAATTTCATCCATAAACATAATTCCATGAGCTCTTGTTATCTGTTTACCTACTTGCCCTTGCCCTTTCCCCACCCAGCACAAATCACCAAATTCCTTTCAGTTTGTGACAAAAACTAGAGGATCTGTTCCTCCAGCAGGCAACTCATACATCTGAAATCCAGCTCACTTCAAGGGGCCCTACAAAGCTTGAACAGAGGTGCACTAAAAATTGCAAGGAAACAGCTTCAGAGCCTAAGCTAATCTCACACTTACTACAGAAACTGATTTTTAAAATTCTCAAATTGCTCCAACACACAAACAGCACAAGTAATGTGCCAGAACCTTGCCACCTGTTAATATGAGGAGCACCCGGAGCAAAATCTCTGAGAAAAATCAGAGAATGATGTGTAAAACCTCAAGAAGACAAGAACTTGTGCCTCAAGCATCATGTGGTTCAAAAATGATGATGCAGGGTCAAGTGGAGCACAAGCCTCAGAGTTCAAATTCGCTTCATATGTGTAAGTCAACACTTCAGAAGAACAGGCACCGTGAGCACCTTATTATGGACACTTGTTTGTACATCACGAGGAAATGTGTCCTGGGACATGGACATCACCACAAACAACGTGGTCAGTGAAGGCAGGATTCAACAACTTCAACAAACACCTTCAGCTATAAAAAAGAACAGCTTTCCTGGACCACCTACTTGCCTGAATCTGTCCCACACCTGCCCTTTCTTGAACCCCAAACAATGAGGGCCCAACTCAACAGCTGGGCACTAGGATGTCACTGAGGTCAGAAGTGTATTGACAAACAGTTGCCATAGGATTTCAAAAGCATCAACACTCCATCTCATATTGTCCAAGTTCAGGTCTCTAAACTCCAACCTGCATATATCCTAGGGTCATTTATTTTTCTTCATTTGGGTTCAATCTTTCCATTGTGCACTGTTGGAGAATCTAAGAATCTCATTTCTCATTGCACTGATCAAACTAATGAAGATTCTTTTCTGCAGTCCTTAAGACAGCTCAATTTAAGAACAACAAGAGGACCCTCTCTAAAGATACCTATAAGTACTGAGAACTCCTCCACACTTACAATGTACATCAACCTGAATAGAATTGAGAGATCACCTGATAGCAATGTTATACAGATTTCTGGTCTCCCGTCACATATCAGGAAACAGGAGAAAGAGGAAATGCAACCCTAAAGAACAGAGAAATAAAAAACAAAAGTGAACTGATGAGCAGTTAGAACAACATTGACAGTCACGTGCATGTTAAAGACAAAATTCAAAAGAAACATGTATGGGAGTGACAAGCTACCATAACATGTCATACATTAAGCAACAAGCTGAGTTTCTGTCACAAGACCAGTAGGAATGGGAAGACTTGGACATGGTGCTGTAAGAGATGGAGAAGCCCTAAGAGTCAAGAAGAGAAACAAAAAAAGATAAACAAAAATCCAAACACCAAAAAAAAGAGAAAAGTGCGAGAAGTAAGACTGAGAACTGCAAAAGCACAATCCTTCAAGAACACTGTGGGCAACCTTCTCACTTAGGATTCAGACACTGTTGAAACATTCAATTTGAAGATTCCAAAGGTGGAAATACCAAGTAGAAATCTGGTCTCATATCTATGAAATTGCAAAGAAATCTCCAAAAAAACAATTTGAGGGGAACAGTCCTAACTTTTTATGAGAGTCACAAAGTGTCAGACCATCACCTTCATAATGAGTAGCAGTGACATGTCTGGTTCATAGTATTGAAGAGCAATGTTTTCTCTTCTTTAGAAGACTAATTAAGTTTGATATTTGAGCTACAAAGAACTCTTCAGAAGGAAGAACCAACTACAAGCTACATTGCTAGCCCAACAAGGTCAAACACTACAACACAAAGACAGAGTTGCAGTGGACCAGCAGATACTGTGCAGCAAGGAAGGTGGGAAAAAACAGTACAAGACAGAAGACAAACCTTAAATATTCAGTACTCGAATATTGAATCAAACCCCAGAAGATGTGGCATCAATTTGAAAGCCCAATATGGTTGTGAGCAAACTTTGAAGAGTTCCATAAACGGTGAGTTTGGAAGACCTGAGATGATGAAGGAAACCTGATGTTCTACCCATTCTTGTTCTCTTGTTTTCCTGAAAGCTGCCAGCCACTCTCAATTGAACCACCTCCACAGACAGCAATTAACAATACAAGGTTAGCTTATAGAGCACAATGTAGTAACAGTAACTAATAATCTCATATCCTCCATTTTGAGATCTATATGGAATTTCCTCCTGAACAATCAGTTACAAAAAAGATTGCAAATCAAAATGAGCCTTGCTATATTATCAACATCAAACTTCCTTACTCCTGGACTATAACACACTCCTCGACATTATTTACACTTATCAAGGTCATCATCAATTGAAGAAGAAAAGCAGCTTTCGTGCAAGGACCTTTAGCAACGCCATGAGTTCTCTGCCTCTTCAAGCTTGGAGCCAGTGCACATTGCCTCGAGGAAGAAAAGAGGATATAAGTTTCTTTTTAAGTCACATCAAAAGCAAGTACACTGTTTCCAGGAAGAAATGAGTGTGTAACAATTTTCAGAGTCCCTGTTGCCCTGCCACATCAAACACGATATCTGTCCAACTCCAATGTTACACAAAAAAGTTGCTTGCTCACCCAGACTGCATGGATGTGCCTCATTTGAATCCTCAACACAAACAAAAGAGGAGCTCTGTTTTGCAGGGTTTAAGTTTTTTTGAATTTCATCCACACACAGCTGAGTACCCAACAATTTCTGATTTAACCCTGAGCTCATCCTTGGAGCCTTGTGTGCATGCTCTTGCCATTTGATTGCTCAAAGTAGAAGTAGGTAGGTCAACCAGGTGCTCAAGAGGGGTAAGTCTCCCAAAACAGAACAAATGGCCAGAATGGCGTGTTTGCCAAGAAAGGCCATTGTAAGAAACTATCACCAATCCCCCCACTGCCTGAAGGTACCTTAAAAGCAGAGCTTATGTTCAGTGTTCAAATTTCTCTTCAATCCAAGTACCAGTGTAACAACTGTGCAGGGACAGAATTCACTGAAGCCACCATGACTTGCCAATTGGAGTGTTCCCAGATTGTGGTACTTTTCATATCAGAACACTGACTCTTCAACAAAGAAACAATCGGACTGATGAGTTTTATCTGTCCCATTGGAATTACACCTTACCAGGCTTCACAAAGACCTTTGGAAACAGTACTGGAAGTCCCCAAGGTGGTCTTCAACTAATCACCCACCAAAAGGGCTCTGAGGACTGCTTGGAACTCTTGCAGGCCCACAGGTAATCTCATGTAATGGTCCTAGTGATAATAGCAGCTGGTCACACCCTTGGTTCACACTCTTGCTTATCAGCTTATGAGCAAAACTTGTCCACATGCACAACTGGGGCTTATCACTTTCAGTTGGAAGGAACATACCGACCCAGATTCACCATCAGCCCTCAGAAGAGATTCATCAAAGGTCAGCAGTGTCCTGTAGATTTCAAACCCAACTTTGACCACTTCACTTGTGACAGTGCAAAATGTGCCAAGGACTGATTGGTGCAAACTGTGCCTTCTGTTCCAGACTGAAAGACAACCTTCATGTTACTTCTCAGATGAAGAGTTAAGCTTCAACCACCCAGTTTCTGATGAAATGGAGCCAGTAGATGTGAAAGTGACAAAGTCTGTTGCTACCAGAATCTCCAGAACCACAGCCCCCAACAAACCACAGGTGTTGTCCAACATACACAAGAGAATAAAGCAGCCCAGGGAGAACAGCTTACACCTGATTTGAGTCGAAGCTTGAACTTTCATGAACATTAAAGTACCACATGAGCTTGCAGAAGCCTAGCACCCCATGGAAACTGATCAAGTATCAAGACCTTCACAGCTTGATGGACAGGCAGAACCATCAAACAGAACCAGCAGTTCAACAGGGAGCTGATCTCACCTATGCAGCAACAACTTCTCAATCATGTGTCACAAAGTACAGAGCACAGACAGCTATTCCAAGAGACAGTAGCCCCCCCCTCCCCCTGCACACAGAGAGTGGCTTTCAAGAAGGAAGGTATCAGTCTGTACTGCCCCTGGGAACTCAAGTCTCAGATAGGCAGCAGCTGCCCCAAAACCACAATTGCCAAAAACTACACATTGGTGCTCAATAGCGATCTTCATATGAAGATCGTCCGCCACCATTGGCACCATTTGGGCGATCATATGGACCTGATCGGTCGCGGTGATAGCCACTGTCGTATCGGGATGGCCCTCCACTGCTATAGCGGTCACTGCCACCACTTCCACGACCACCTCCACCATCACGACTAGGTCGCCCACCTGCGCTCCCATAGCGATCACCACCACCGTAACGATCAGAACCTGCATACCTGTCACTGCGGTCACTGCCACTGTAACGGCTACTGCCACCACCACTGCTACCATACCGATCACTGCCACCTCCTGAGTAGCGATCGCCACGGCTGCTACCATATCTGTCAGAACCTCCGCTACCAGAATAATAACGGCCCCCTCCACCACCTCCCCCACCACCAGAAGGACATTCTCTGGCCCAATGACCAGGCTGCCCACATTTAAAGCAATCACCACCCCCTCCTCCACCTCCTCCCCCATAGCTCCTACCACCCCCATTGTAACTTCCACCACCACCACCACCGCCACCACCATACCGATCTCCACCCCAACCGCCACCACCACCTGTCTTAGGCTGTGCTTTGTTCACTGTGATTGGACGACCTTCCAATTCTTTCCCATGCATCCGATCAATAGCCTCATTCATGGAGCGTTCATCAGCAAATGTCACAAAACCAAATCCGCGAGAACGCCCCATCTCCTTATCCACCACTACCTGTGTAAAATTTACCTTCATAAGTACTGAGAAAATTAAAATCAACTTCAAAAGAATTTAGAGAATACACAATAATAACCTTATACAAGTAGATCTGACAATAAAACAGCAACCAATCACCAAGCATGAAAAAGAGCAAACACAACCCTGATGAAAATAGAGAACAAGACTCAGAAAAAACTGAGGAGTGTTTTCAATGTCAGCAACAATCATATGTTCAAGGACCTTCAACATACTACCATAACATCACACTGACAAATTCATCAGCTCCTGCAAAAAGGTGGAGGTTGACCTCAAACATTGATCATTTGTAATGAGTTTTGGTCCTGTCACAAGCCCCCCACAGTAACAGGAAAATCCAGCCATAATGCTGACTAGCTCGAGAAAACCTGAAAGAGAAGGAGAAGACCTAAAACCCAAGAAGAAAAAGGAACACCAAAAGAAAGAGAAAAATAAGATCGATGAAGTTGCAGAGAAATCTCCACAACAACAATTAAAGTAACACAACATTGAGTGCAGTCATAACCTCATGAGAGTTGCTCACAAAGTGACAGACCATCACCTTCATCAAAAACAGCAGTGATGAGCTGCCATGACTACCCACTGAGTTCATCAGCTCCCAACAGTGAGTGTAGATAAGCATATAATAATCTTCCCAAAAACTTGGGCAAACCATTATACACAATCTGTGTCATGAGTTTCTGTTGCCTTTCCGGAAGCAATGGGAAGACTCAGATGTGATGTTGGCTAGCACTCAAGAGACATAAAAAGAGAAAAATTAAAAAGGAATGGAAAGGGAAAACACACCAAAGAAAAGAGGAATGAAAGAGAGGCAGGAAATGAGGTGGAGAACTCTAAAGAGAAAGACACAAGGGATAAAATAAAGATGCAGTTCCAAAGAGGCAGCTAAAGGAAGGCTTACAGACAAACCATTCCCATACTAGCTGCTAAAGTCATGAAGATGTAGGAAATACAAATTCAAATCTGTTTTACAGTTGAGCACTTTCATTCCATTCCTCTAAGCGCAACACAATCTCAAAGATCAAAGCAGACATACTTTATCAACACTCCAGTTGCACAGGCGAGCACTTTCATTTTCCAACGTCAAAGCATAATCTCAAAGACTGCAGAAAACATACTTTAGGCATCCAGCTCATTCACTACTCTTTTGTCACACACAACAGTACTAAGTTCAGCATGTATAGAGTTTTTCCTTCGCTAAAAACTTCTTCTAGACCTAATCCAGAGAATCAAGTTAAGGTGTTGTCATGCACAGAAAATCCGGTGGTTACGTCATTGCCTACAACATGTTCACGGAAACTCAACGAAACAGATCATGTTCCTTTCGCAAACAAGAAGAAAGAAAGAAAAAGAAAAGGAAAAAAAGAAACTAGAGAAGGAAAACCAGAGAAGGACTGCACCACACTACAACACAATACAACAAATTCTTCTCGTTAAAAGAAGAAGAAGAAGAAGAAAAAGAGGAGGAGGAAGAGGACATCACCTTTGCTTCCGTGACGTCGCCGAAGGCGCGAAAGGCATCTTCTAGGGATCTGTCGGTAGTGCCCCACGACAATCCTCCAACAAAGACGCGAAACTCGTCGCCTGTCGACATAATGGTTTCTCTGTCACAGGGACGAGAAAACAGTAACGCTAGTAAAAAGAAATTCCTTCTCGCCCTCTGTTGTCGTTGTCGTCGTCGTCCTGCTCCTCCTCCTCCTCCTCGACTGCTGCTGCGCAAGCGTCCGTCACTCACTTCCTCCTACGCGGGAGAGAATGGGAGCGCCAAACCCTAAAAGGGAGGGAGCAATGGACTACAAGCAAAGCGAGATCCTAATCCACATCCTGGTCTCAAGGAAGCAACGAGTGGTGGAGATCCGCCACGTCTCTTGGGACCTCATCGTAACAATTTCTTTTGCTTAATTTCTAATAAGCATCATTATTGTTTTGTTTTATTATTCAATTGATTAAATGGTTTATAATGGTAGCCAACAACAACAATTTTTCAAATGGATTTTTTCTCACCCTAAATTGGTGTGTAAATTAATTACATTTTAAATGCCAATTTTCAAAGGAAATTAGTTATAACCCATTTGGGAAACAATTTACAATGCCCAAATTTACATAAGGCACCAAAGATATTCCACAACATGTTCCACATTTGAACTTTTGGATGATGAGGTTTGCAATTAGTTTGATGACGAATGATTATTATACTTTTGATTCATATTCAACACAAAATGATTAGCAAAAAGGTTTAGCATCAACCTTTTTTAATTGCCAAAAAACAAAGGAAAAAAATATTGTGCCATATTTGTTAAGGGAAAATAAAATGAAATGAAAACTAGTCATATCTTGTAAGTGGTGTTGAGTTGAATCATCACATCGCATTGTAAATTGTACAAGAAGTTGTCTATTACAATCAACTTTGACATGATGCATGTCACCATTTTGCACCATTAGATTTAAGTCAATCACCCATTAATTTTATAAACATTAGAGGTTTCCTTCCATTGTCACCATAACCTACATTCATTAAGGAAACACCATTATCACTTCCAACAACGAATGCTGAAAATTGAAACCACAACAAACAAAGGACTTATGAAATTATGAAGCTTAATGATAGTTCATAGCGAGTGCACGTTTTTCATCGCCAAATTGATTTGTGATGTGCCATAACTCATTGCAACCTACAAGTATGGATTTTGAACATTTCTTTCTAATGTTGTGTTTTTAAGTTTTTGTTGTCATATGTGTTTTATGAATTTGTTGTGTCTTGTCAATGGATTGGTCATTGTGCTTTGAAATCTTTTATTGTGTGTCCATCATTCAAATGTCATGGCACCAATTGGGGAACGCAAAATAAATAGCGTGTTACCATTTTTTAAAAAGTCCAATAGAAATCTTGTCATTTTGTTTCTTCTTAAATTCCAGTTGATGTTATTTTTTGTGAACTTAAATGGAAACAAAATGGAACCAATTTTTTATTAACAATCTTATCATTTAGTTGGTGTGCCTTGGTGGATTGCCCACCTATGTTCCTCATGTGCTTGAAATGTCTGAAATTCATTTTCTACTAGAAAAGAAGGAAATGAACCTTTACTTAAGAAACCAAAAAAAAATTATGTTTTTTATAAGTGCAAGGAGATTTGAGCTATTTGATTTCCATGTGAAAAAATATTGAAATGTAATTCTAGAAAAATTCATTGAATGATCACAATTACAAAACCATGTTTTTTATGCCCCTAACATTGTGACTATAATGACATATGTGACTAAACTATGTGTTTGATATGACTCAAAATACCACTTTTTGTCCATTTTTCCACCCTCCCCAAGTGAGCATGTTTGATATGACTATATTACTACATAATTTTAATCATATCAAACATTATTGTTTACACATGCATACCACGATATTTACATGGCAAGAAAGTTGGTTTTTAAAATTAAGTTTAGTCATTGTAGTCGACACATGGCATTCTGAACTAGTATTTATGCTAGATTTTAGTCATTCAATCTACCACTTTAGTTTCATAATTGCCAAATGTTTAATTATATATTTACATAATAAATCTAAAAGTAATAAAACAAGCAAATACATTTCAACTCTGGAACTATCCAAATTTCAAAATTGCCCTTGACTTTTGACTCTAAAATGTTAATTATGTTTAGGGATTTAGGGATTACAATATAATTCAAATTCTAAACAACTATATTCATGTTAAACCAAAATAGAAATCAATGTGACATTGGAATTGAAAAGATTCAATATTAAAGGAATTTGGGCATAATGTAATTTATTCAAGAATCCTTAACAATGTTCATAGCTACAACATAATTGATCTAATTGATTTTGCCTTCTTGTTGTTGTGAAATTTCATATCAATGCAACAAATTTGATAGATTCATTTCATTCAACCAAGGCATTAATTTTCACTATCATAGTTTAAACAATCCTTTTAATTATCATCTTCATCAATTGCATTTACAACCACATCATTTGCACCAATAGTATAAACCCTTATAATGATGGTTGGCTAGATTGTTTCATTAATAACAAAAGAACTCGAAAACCAACATGTTGATTAACATGTTCAATTTTGAACATATCAAAATCCATGGGGTCAGTCTAAACCTTGTTTATTATGCGTCTCCCATGAGGATCCTTTCGAAGAACAACCTTCCAACCTCATTCCTTGGGGTTTTTAGAAAAGAACACATGTTTTATGTGTAAGGGGAAAACAAAAGATTGGTTCATGATCAAAATAACGGAAGAAAAACTTATAAGGGTAAACATGTGTTCATCACGCTTAGTTGTTGTGTTCATTTCGTTGTAATTTTCCTTCACCCAATTACAAAACAAAACAACAATCTTCAAGATGCCATAATTTAACTTTAGTATTTCTTCAACCCACCCTACATACTCCAATTTGCAAGAATTTATCTTTGATTCTTTGGCCTTAATATGCATTCATGTTCAAACATTGTAGCTACTCCATTATCACATGTTGTTAAATGTTATTCAACAACATAAATATGGATGTGGTTACCAAAAACATACATTGTTCAATAAAACCTAGCCTTTAGTGTTGGTGGCATGGACATGTGCAATGTGTTCTTATCAATTTGCTCCCTTTCCTTGATAGCTAATGTGATCACAATCATTATCCCTACAAGGAAGGGCAACACTTCTTGAGGTTATATGGGAACATAAGAACCCTTCATTGACCTTGGCAAACAACATACAAATTTGCACCTTTCCAAATTTTGTGCTTGCAACTTCTATGTTGTAATTTTTACAACAATATTAGGGATTTTTTGCATACATGCTACATCAAAACAAGACAACCTCACATGGTAAAACCAAACAACATATTCAAATCCATTTGTTCAACATTAAAGTCCTACCCATCCACCTACTTGTAATTGTTGACAATTTGAATTAATGTTAAATAACTTAGCACTTGATGCCTACAACCTACCCATATATAAATTTGAAAAGGCCATTGTTTAGAAGAATTTTCAAAATTTAAAGGACATTGTTTAGAAATTTTTTTAAGTTTAAAGGAAAGAGATTACTTGTGCCATGTAGCCATCAATTCCACATTTTGAAGCACAAATCAATGTGCCATGTCACAAAAGTTATAGTCATCATTCATGGACACCTGCCTCCTTCAAAACTTCATCATGCATTTAGGGTTTTATTCATTCATCCCACACCTTTCGATTGGTGGTTATAAAATCTTGTAAATATTTTGTATAAAAGCCTAGAGCTTCTTCCAAGGGATAGCCTTTAGCCATGTCACCTTCTAGCTTTGCTTTATTTTGAACATAGCCCAAATCAATGTTTTAAGGTAACATTTGATAGGATACGTCTAACAAGTATACATTAGATTATAAATTAAAAAACTAGTGAATGTGTCATGTGATGTTAAGAAACGAAGGAAGAATTTTTTTTGAGTAATATTAATGTAAACATCGAATTTTCTTAATCTCCCCCATTGTTTTTGGATCAAAGATCTTGGCACATAACTTTTTTCAAAGCCAAAATAAACAAATAATTACCATTTTGCATCCTTTTGTCATAAGGTGTTGCATGCATAGAAGCAACATATTTTACATTTTGACATGATAGTCATGTGATTTCATCCCCTCATTTCCCCATCCTTTCAAAAGAATCAAATTCAATGCCATGGTTTTGAAACCAATGATATTTTGCAAAAACTTGTTTTTCTTTTTTCCTAACAACACATACAAAGCTACATGTTTAATGAACCACCCACATTAGGTTGCGGCCACACATGGGGCTGTATGTTACAATCTTTTAGATCTTCCCATATTACTTTAATATTTTTGCTACCAACTATGGTTTTTAAAACATTTTCACACAAGTTTTTCTCACAATTGCATCATATCAAATGTATTACAAATTAGTAGTTCCCATCAATAACAATTAGCTTTCGCTACACATTTTTCTTGGCTTCAACATGAAAGATTTAACTTTGTTGTGAAAAATCAGTAACTTACATACTAAATGTATGTGCCTACCTACTCATATGGCAATTCAAACATGACATTCCATCTTTTAATTTCGTGTTTATGTACATGGTCAGACTTCCCCTTTACGTAGTTTCAAGTATTTGCTAGCTATGATTTTTTTTCATATGCCCCTCTAAGTGTATTTGTTGCAGACACTCGAACAAGTGCATTCCTAATTTCAACTTTCCCATTGAATGCCACTTGTGCTCATCTATAAGGATTGTATCACGGCAAGTTTTTGCATGTACCCCCATAGACCATCTTCTTCAACTTCCTTGTAAATCAAAATTTTGTATTGGGACCACATTGGGCATCCAATATGTCCTTTGGTCACATAGCCTACAAGCAATCCATATGTTGGAAAGTTGTGTATGTTCCACATACACATTACTTTTAGAATGAATTTTGCACTTAAGTACGTGTCAAATGCCTAAACACATTTCCACAACACTTGCAGCTCTTTAATTAGGGCTTGCAAATGCACATCAACATCGTTACATGTGTAAGATCCCTTGCCAAGGATGATCAAAGCTAACATCAAAAAATAATGTTTAATTACAAGCCATGGAGGATGATTGTAATTTAACAAAACTAGAAACCAAGTTGAATGGCATGACCTAAGGTCTTTAAATGGATTTACATCATCAAGTGCCAACCCTAATTTAATGTTGTGTGCAAACACTCATGCCATTTTACATTTATGTGTTTCCAAGTTATAGAATTTGGAACATTTTGATCAATCCATCTATAAAAGCACTATTTTTGTGCCGTATGCACGATTTTGCCATTGATTTACATTTGTACATGTGTAAAACCATGGGATCAAAGAAAAATGCTTAAGCATGTTTTTTGGAACAACTCTTGACCCTTCCACAAACCTACCAATATTACATTTGGGACACATTGCAGCATGCTTGTAATCTTCACAAAAAAACACATATCCATTTATATACGCATGTATTGAATCATAAATTAGACTAAAAACTTAATGGGTGAAAACATAATGTGGTGGACAAAAAGTGGCACATGCAAAGTGCACACAAGAATACACAAGTTTTTCAATCCTTTTGTTAGTGGCCCTCTCATAATTCCAACATTTGTGTTATACTCATTTTTGAAAGTTCATAACTTGTTTCTAAAATGGTTCAATCACCTTGGTCTATAACTTATTTTCTTACTATATAACTTTACTAGAATTGTTAATATCAATGTGAAATTTTTTTTACATTTCATTTATGGGTGAAAATCTTTTAAGGTGTACCACACAAAACAAAAAAAACTTAGTTTTTAATGTAGTCCCTTTTTTCCTTATATTTTGATCCCCATAAAATATAATGAATCAAAAAGTGTCAAATATTCGCAAGTATCATATTTTAAACATTATAATTTTAGATTCCATCATAATCATCCATAAATGTGTTTTTACATGGTAAGAAAAAATTAAGTAAAAAATACAAAAAATGGTAACATTGTGATAGAATTTTGGCACACCTTAAAAAATTTGGACCAAGTTATTTATTTTTCCAATTGTAATTATAAACATGAATAGGAAAATTGTTAGATGTTCATCATGCTTTGGGTCTTATTGAATGTGATTATTGGTTTCTCACTATTCTTCATATCCATGATACAAGTTCATTATATTGAACTCCTAAAAAGTTTTTTCCAATTGAAATTTTATTTGAATAGGAAAGTTGTTAGATGTTCATCATGCTTTGGGCCTTATTGAATGTGATTATTGGTTTCACACCATTTTTCATATCCATAATACATGTTCATTATATTGAACTCCTAGAATTTTTTTTCCATTTCTTCATTTTTATGTCCATTAAAGGCATGAATTTAATTGGGATCAAAATATCAATAGTCATGTGCTTTGTGGTTATTCCAATGTTAATTAGGTTGGTCATAAGGACATCAAGCATTTGACTTTTGTTTGTTCTAATGTTAGGGTTGTGTTTTGTAAAAGAAAAAAAAACATTAGTGGCCTTGTCCAACACAAAATCCCATTTCATTGCATTGTCCAAAATAATTGCTAAAGTAGTTAGGTTATGAAGATTATTACATGAATTAGGATTTCCTCAACTAGCTCCTACCATAATATTTGTTGACAACCAAAGTGCATGGTCTTGACTTAAAATCCCAAATTTCACAATCATAGTAAACATATTGACATTCATAATAACTTCACATTAAACAAATTATTTAAAATATTCCCCTACTTTAAGATATGGTAGCAAATATTTGTAACAAAAGCTTACCTAAAGTTAAACATTACGATTACATGTAGGTTTCATTTGGGGTTGTCTTTTTCAAATTGTGTTGTAGTCTATCTCAATTTATTTTGTTCATGTCCAAGTTTTGATGATAGATGTGGGAGTAGCAATCCATTGTTAAACAACTTTCCATCTACCCAATTTACCATTCCTATCCAAGCTTTGATGATAGATGCAGGAGCTAGCAATCCATTGTTAAACAACTTTCCATCCACCCAATTTCCCTTTCGTATCCAAGCTTTGACGATAGATGTGGGAGTTAGCAATTTGTTGTCAAACAACTTACCATGTGCCCAATTTCTCATTCATGTCTAAGCTGTGATGACTTATGTGGGAACTAAAAATACATTAATAAACAACTTTTCATTCACCCAATTTCTTTTTGACACCAATTTTGCTTCTTGTCATTGTTTTCATCATTATGTGCCTCCTCCTCATGTGTTAGTTTGATTGTTCTACATGGTTCCAACAAACCTCACTACCTTGTAAAAACTTCATGCTAACTTGTTTTCCACAGTGGATGACAATGCCTTTCAATAGTTGTTACTACACAATACCTTCTTGTTGTTGTTACATGTTGCCTTGTTACTACTTGATCATTCCTTGCAAGTTGTTCACTATTGACCTCTCTTCCCATTCTAACAACCTTTGCTCACAATATCCATCATATCACCAATGCCTTCATTATTGTCATCTCTTTCTTGTTAAGTTTGAAAGGGGAGACCTATAGAAAAATCACATCAATCTAATTTTGTCTTTTATCTATCAAAGCACTCAAATTAAACTTTCAAAGAAAGTTGCAACAAAGACTTGTTCAAATATGAATAGCATGAACAATATTCTATTTCAATATTGACATAACCAAGAAATGGGCAAACATGCATTCATGAAGCATTACAATTTTGTGGGAGCAAGTTCACAACTTGAACACATAAGATGGTTGCCTTGAGAGGGTAAAATCTTTGCCAATATGACTTATTATGCTAAAACGATAGATAAACCTTGAATGATGAAAGACCATAAATTTTTACATAGGATTAACATGAGAAGTACTTGTAAATTAATGATACAAATAGATCACTAATATAGTTATGGTAGTTTAGGGAATACATATGTACATATATTTAGTGTATTAATATTTTATACATCACAAAACACAATAACTAATTTATGTGATGCTTCATCATGTCATTTAGACTATCTAAATATATCAGAGTCCATTATCTTTATCACACCAACTAGTAACTGAATTTTTTTCTTGCACCTAGCCAATTTTATCTTTATCCAAACTTTGTTTAGCCAAAAATTTCAAACATCAACATTTGGAATATCTTAGAATTGGATCTTGCTAAAATATGCCCAAAACCAAGAGAAAGTTCCACCAAAATGTTTGCTTACTTCAACAACGTTTTGAACTCAGAGCTACATCACAGCTGTAACCTATGTCAAGATCTCTCAAATTGTAGCAGTTGCATCATACTCTGACTCAACATGAAAAGGACAAACACCATGGTATTAGTTATTCAGAAGCTCTGCGTGTGACCATGCAATGAATGTCTAAGCCTGCTAGTAAACCAGAAAGCTGAACATTTTGCAAGTAACAAGAGGCTTCTGAAATTAGAGTTTCAAGACATGGTTTTGGCACAAAAGAACCACTGCTGACATTTAGAATCATGAGAGAATGAATACCTCCAATGTAATAGATGATGCTTGAAGGGCAACAGTACACATAGCATAATCAAAGGTGCCTGAAACCATCCAACAAACAATGCACACTTGGAGACAGGAAAAACAAGTAAAATCATCAGCATTTATATGACAGGTGGAGAAAACGGGGAAAAGTTGAAACGGAAGGATGAAACAAACATCCTTTTCACAGAAAGCCAACTCCTGTTCTAATTCACCAAATGCTGTTTTTTCACCAATCACAGATTTTCCTAACAACATTGAATAAAAGGAGACCAGCACTAGAAAACAAAGCTGGAGCAAACTGGCAATACTTCTCTTTAGAAAACTATTATACCCGCCAATGCTGCATATCAACAAAGCACATAGCTTCTCTTGAACATTGAAGCACAATACTGGGGTGGTGTACCAGATTTCACCTACTTATATGCCTGTGCCTTTTGTATGCATAGCTGAATATAAGAATCTTTTGATCAATAAACCACAATAGAGTAATGGAGGGGAAAAAACCACTAGACCATATAGTTCACAAATGTCATCACTTTTAGTAATGGCTGTTGTTGTGTTCAGAAGCTTTCATCGCCCAAAGGCAACAAAATTGCAATGAGACCCAGGTGTTTCAGATCATTCAACAAACAGTCCCAACTTTCCAATCAACAATTTTGTTTGGCAGCTGCATGACTCCAAGTTTGCTACACAGCTCATGATCAAGATTTTGCTTCATTTGTTTTGCTCCGGAATGCTGCAAAGAATGATCGAGAAGCTGCAATCCAAAATAGAGTCCAAGTGAGAAAAGGGAAAATCTAGAAGACACTTTATCAGCAGGACTGGTTTATATCACAAGGTAAAAATAAGGATATATCGGTTTCTGTCCAAATCCTAAGCAAGTTAGCTTCTTATGATAACTCCAAGGAATGTAATTCAACAGTAGGTTGATACTCCACAAATACATGTTAACAAGAGTAGCAAATTCCCATGTTAGGAGCAAATGCAGCCAAGAGAGGACCCAACAAGGGAAACAGAGGACAAACAGATAAACAAGAAAAACACAAGGATTTAGGAAAAGGTGTTAAGAGGAGTGAAGTCAGAATGAACTATGCAAGAGCAACTTCACCCAATATTATGCTACAATGACTTGTACACAGAGATGGCAGTTGAATTGCAAGTCAACAGTGCTATGACACTACAGTATGCAATCAACAATTCTCTGAAGCAATAGCAATGCATACCTTTACCAGAGCTTCCACCTGATGATTTGCCATCCAGCATCTTGGAATCAGAAGGTGGGGTAGGAAGTGAGCTTCTCACAGATAATCCTGCAAAATCCAAAATCTGATGTTAGGACAATGATATAGCTAAAAATTTCAAAAACAATAAAAAAGAGTTTGCACTTCTCAAGTCTCCACCTGTGTTCAGTCATGCCCCACTTGCAGGTGAATGAATGACAATGACTCCCCAAAATACCATTTTCCAGTCAGATCCACTGAAATAAAAAATCCACTGAAATGAAAAGAGTCATTACACTCCTTCCTTCTGTAGACCCATTCTTATATGCAAGAAGACACAAATGGGCACCAGGATAGTCCCAATGATGGGTAACCTCTGGCATGCATGAAGCTGCACTGTGCAGCACATATTTGTTACTTGCAGGAAGATGCAAGGTGGAAGAATGTAGGTTACAGGCACTTACAATATAAATATCCAAAAAAGTTCTCTGACCTCTGCCTTCTATTAGTGGTCAATATAGAGATTCAGTTCAGATCACTTATTACTCATGGCAAGAAGAATGGGGAGCCTGAAGTTCAAGTGCACCATCAGGAAATCCCTTCATTCGTTTGATGCCTAATAGTCACTCTAGTATGCTCTCCATCTCATGTGAAATTGCCAGAAGATGAGCAATCAAGATATGGCAGAAGATAGTTGCCTAGTAGTAAAGGGCTAAAAGCTGGGACTTGATGAGCACCAAAAATCTTGGAACTTTGGGTTTATCAACATACCAGGGCTGCTTTCGTCATCAACGTCCATACTCACATTCGAGATCACTGATGGCTTTTTGGAATTCTTGGAATGACTCCCATTCTGCTTGCCTTTCTCAATCTTCACCATGACCTCAGAAAAACCAGCCTCACTTGTTGCCTCTGTGTCCTCATCCCCCTCTGAAGTAGTTGAATCATTTGCATTAGAGTTCCGGCTTTTCCGTCCAAACTTCAGAAGCTTTCTCAGGCCCTTGGGTGATTCCTTATTATCATTGTCACCTGTCAGAGCAAGCTTCTGTGAACTCCCCCAAGTTTTCCGGGAGCGACCAGAGCTGTTAGTGTTACCAACTTCCTCAGGGGACAAGGATGCCTGAAGAACTGGCAGGGCATCCAGAGAGGAGGAAGAAACAATGGCTTTTGGTGCATCGTACTTGGGTGAAGTATAATCTGTCACAGTGGCCAATGGGGCATCATACACCTCTGCTGGTGCTGATGTGGCTCGAGTAGGTGTTGAGATAGGTGATGATGACATCATGGCCCGGGGTGCAATGTACGCCACTGGTGATGAATTTGTCAATGCAGAAATGTGAGTTTGAGAATGAGCAGGTGACTCTTCTGCAGCAGTGGGGTTGAATGAGGATGAGATCTCATCTTCAGCTACCACAAGCTCAGGGTAACCATTGCTGTACGGCTTCAAGGTCTCTGGTGCACGGGGCGCAACATAGTCTTCAACAGGAGCCTCAAGTGGAGCTTGTGACACATGGGGCTTGTTACCATTAGTATCAGGCAGTAGGTCCACACTTGCCTCTTTTATAACCTTAGGAGGGCTCTGGATAGCATCAATGCTGGCAGATGGATCAGCAGGCATAAGGCCAGGTCGAATACCAGCTTTCTCATTGGTCTCATCTGTTGCCAAATCACGGGAAGCAGCTGGTATTTGGTTGAAGTCCTGAGCTGAAGGAGGAGCCTCCACTGGGAGAGGCAAAGGCAAAGGCAAAGGCAAAGGCATGGGAGGATTCCCGTTTGGAACCTTTAAATGATCAGCTGCAGAATCAGTTTTCAGCTTTCTTGCAGCAGGTGTGGCACCTGAGGTTGTGCTTCTTCCCTTCCGAAGAAAAGGTTTGGCATCCAGAGCTCCACTTGGAATGGTAGAAAGATGGTTTGTTGTCTTTGTTGATTGTTCCTTCTGTTCAACCTCAACAACTTTTGAGGTTCTTCGTGGTGCAGAGACTTGGACCTCCTGAGACTCAGTACTGAGTTCTGAAACAGATCTCCTTATTGCCGAGCTTCTCAAGCGCTTTTTATCATCATTATTTGCAGACATGGAAGAAATGAGTCTACTAGAAGGCTGAGTCCTGTTCGCTTCCAAAGGAGCTGTGGAAGCATGTCTGGCTGGCAGAGACTGATTCTTTTTGAGGGATCCCCGCTCAAAAATTGAGCTTGATCGCACTGCTGAAGGTTTGGTGTTTTCTTTTCGGAGCTCAGCAAATGATGGTACAGATTGGCTAAGGGGGTTCAAAGAAGACTTAAGTGCTGTGGAGGCCCGTCGCTGGAAGATCCGTGAAGACTTTGATATAGTTGGTGGTGCAAGGGTGCTCATGCTCCCACGGAGGGGTCGAGAGGTAGACTTTTGGGGTGAGAGTTTTGGCAGTGGACTAGGTTTTGGAGATGAAAGTTGACGCTGTGAAGCATGGGAGGTTGCTGCAGCTGTTGCAGGGTTGCTCCTTGCTGCTATACGCTCCCGACGCAAAGCTCGCAATGCCTCCAATCTCTTTCTTTCCTCCTCATCCTGAACAATTAAATGATTCAATTGTGTTACAGACCTAACCATATGACTCCCAAAGCACAATGTTGGAGCACAGGAATGATCTATACCTTCTCCTTTTTGCTTCTAGCAAGGTCAGCCTTGAAGGCTCGTAATTTCTCAGCACGCAATTGAGCATCAGCTGAGGGGGCATGCTTCTCAGAAAGTCGGGCATGGCGAGCTACCACCTCTGATTTCCTTTTTTCTACCTTTTTTGTGCTGGGCTGGCCCTTCCCCTTGGATTCTTTGGCAGAATCAACATTGTTATCTGCATTTGCAGCAGCTGCAGATTTCCGATCAATTGTCTCTGGTGCCAGGCACTCCATGCTATGGTCAACAGCAGTACTCCAGCCCAATGATTCACGACCTCCTTGACGATCAGGGAACATGAACAACTCCTCAGGTGCAGTGGTTGTCTCCTCAGTCTGCACTTTGTTCTTTTTGTTACTTGGCATCTCTGCGTCCAAGTGAAGCTCACTCCTCCAACCTAGCTCTGATTGCTCATGTGCCTGAGCTCGGTCAGGGACTATGAAAGATTCATCAGTCAATTCTGGTTTCTGAACAAGGACCATTTCATGATCCTGGTTTACTTCCCTAAGCTTGTTCATCTCAGAAGCTTGTCCACTTCGTTTAGGTATCATGAAGGAATCATCCAGTTGGGTTCCTGATGGTTGAACAACACTGCTCTCAGCTTCAGAGTAAAGAGAAGTTCGGACCAGAGAATGTGTGTCTCGGTGGGGCAGAATGAAGGTGTCTTCCAATGGTTCTGATGACTCTGTGTTTGTCAAATTCTGAACTGGCATACCAGCTTCTGCCTCAAAATTTAAACCTGAGCGAGAGACTTGTACTGATCTAGTTGGCACAGACAGCACTTCCTCTGTTGATCCATGATGGAAAGGTGGCCCAGGTTGTTCTTTATCTTGCAAGAGATCAGTGGTCTCAGAATGCTCAGAATGCTCAGTTGTGGCAACATTCTGTAAGCTATCATCACTGCCATCCACCCCATCACTTTTTTCTGAGGTCATGCTTGGTTCACTAATTTGTTCACCTGCTGTGCTACTCCACCTTCTCAACACTGGTTTTTCTGCATTACCAATAGATCCCCTTCGACTCCCCTGTTTTGATAGCCTTTTCTTAGGCGAATCACGGGATTCCCTTCGTTTAACTTCAAAAAGACTTATTGCATCTTTCACACTGAGACTCCCCGGTCCACTTAGCTTCTTCTCATCATCCTCATCACCCATTGCAGAGTCAGTTTCATCAAGGCTTTCACTGGCTTCTGAGTAATCCTTCCCAGTGCTCTTCTCCACACTCACACTTGGATTGGTGATGTAATTGATATTACGGATGACCACCACTCCAGACCGCCGACTTCCTGAGCGGCCAACTTGTACTTTCCGCAAAGGTGATGATGAACGCCTGTTAGGTGATGTTGAGTGGCGGGCTGAACGCCGTGAGTGCTTATGGCTTGGGGATGGTCCATCAGCTTCTGTGTCAGAGAGACTCTTATTATCTGAAACCATTCCCTCCATAGCAGAAGAAGTTGGTGGGGTATGCCCCGCAGTCCCAATGGCTGCCACAACATTAAGATCCTTCTCACCCTGAGGTATCATGTTCCCATATCCACCTTCCAAATTTGGGTGCATAGTCGGTTCTCCAGAGTGAACATACCCAGGACCATCATTGTAATAGCCAGGGCTAGAATGCCAATGGTGATCAGAAGCCTGTCTTTGTGACCATTGCCCTTGGCTCCTGTTACCATCAACATAGCCTACTCCTTGGTTGGGAGGATAGCCTACTTGGGCACCCCGGGGTGAAGGAAACATATGTGAGTCAGGATAATAGTCCCCATCAGGCCCATTTGCATACCCCCGGGATGGGGGCCCTGGGTATCCATGGCTAACACCCTCCCCTGAAATCCGCCTCCATCTTGGCCCACCTCCATTGGCAGCGAAGGATCCATCTTCTGAGTAGCCTCGTTCTGCCATCTCCTGGTCATAAGCATCATCATAACCTGGGTGATTAAATCGACCTCGACCTCGAGAGTGGTACTCGCCATTGGTATCCCCAACCCAGTTCTGGTTTGAACCAGCAGCTGTTCCATTACGCAAATCAAATGGGATTGACCGTCGAGCCTGCTGCAAATCTGGCCTCTGGAAACCCCGACCAGCTGTATCCTCACCAATTTGACCACTGTGAGAGACATCATCACCAACTTCAACTCGGAGGATATCAGCCTCACCGCCCTGAGCATCTGTCCACATATCCACATATTGATCCTTTGAAATAAGACGGGGAGGAGTTGATGTTAATGCTGCTGCCTCTGCAGCAGCAGCAGCAAGCTCCATTTCCTCCATCCAGAGGATTGACTCTTTCCGCTTATTGCACAAGGCTATGAATTTAGCACAAGCATCCCTGTTTCAGCAACACAAATGACTGCATAAATAAGATAATCTTCTCATTGGGAAAAGAAAAAAATGAAGGGAGAGATTAGAGAATGACATAACACCCATACAACGTGTTGGAAAAACTCACTCCGGGTGATCCCCATAAACTTAGTCTTTCTCAACAGAACTTTGGTCCAGCATTGCAATCTTAAGGTTTGGTCAAAGAAAGAGTTCTACCCTAAGCGAGTAGCACCAAAGCAGTCAGCAAACACAGTAAGATGGGTCAAATGCTCCATGTCAAAGCCAGCAGCTCCTGCCCTTGCAAAAGCCATGCCTTGCTCCTTCTGTAGTGCCAGCCGTCGGGAATCCATAGCCCTCAGCAACCGTCTCCTGTGACAACCACCTTATAAAGCTGAGAAACTGACAACCCTGAAACGAGAATTTTGAACCCCATGACCTAAGAACCTAAACACAACAAATGGAAGCTCAAAAGTTATGCAATCTTGCTACTCCACCCTCTCCTCCTGAAGATCTATTTTCCAAGTCAACCTTGAAAGCAAAGGAGTAGACAAAAACTCTAAAAATCAATTCCTCACTTGGAAGTCTCTGGTGCTTCAGGGGTTTCAGCTCCATCTACTGATTCCTGCCTCTGCAATTCCCAATGAATGCATCAGCCCACCATACTTGAAGTTAGCCCAACTCTAGCCTAAAGCATCAATGTCAATGAGGTCAACAAGGCACAATTGTTGAACAATGCAAGGTCACATGCTCACACACAATGAATCCAAAGTCATGGCAATATGGTGAAACATGACTCCAATCATTTTATTTTAAGCACCAACCAGCCTTGACAGCTTGTGCCAAGCTATGGGACATAGATGGTCAGGTACATGTCATGCAGGAAGGACAGAAGAAATCCCCATATTTCCCCAGAACACATGCTTGAAAACCAGCAAAAGGAGTCACACAAGAATTAACATGTAGGTTATTAACAGACTCAATGGACAGCGGATGATCAGTAAGGCCAGTAACTTTCTGGTACTGATTAATGCATAGGGGTCAACCTTAAGTGGAGGTGAAATTCCAGGCTTGTCCAAAACCAGGGGTAGAGATGTTCTGGTCCCTGTAAAAAGATGTGCAAGAGTTAGAAATCAGAGGATATTAACCAAGTTCTACTGATGTGATAAATGCTACTGGTTGCACCACCAAGGTCAAATCAATTAAAAGCAAAACATTGAAACAGGTTAAAGAGTGAATACCAGATGGGGGAGTGGTGGGTGAAGCATTGAATCCTGGCACATCACCCTGCCCCAACAGGTCAAGGTAAAAGAATCAGTAGGGCACAAAACTATCACTAAGACTGTAGTACAACAATTAACCTGAGAACATACCAGCAAACAGTGATACATTTTGTTCATTACAAGACTTGTATTAGCACTTGCATGCTAATTGAAAATGAGGGCTGCTACAACCTCAGAGTTACAGGAAACAAATGTTAAAGATTGCATCACCTGAAAGCAGAGAGAGTTAGAAGACATACTGAAGAGGGGTCACTGGTTTGAAGGCTGATGGCTTCCTCAATTTGTGAGAGTTCCCATTCCACTGTACTTATTCGTTCCAATAGTTCTGGCGTGCTAACAAATCGCACAAACCTGCCTCACAAAATCATAATTCAAGAATTAAGTCTACAGAGTGTAAACTTCCTCTGATCTGCAACCTTAAAGACCAAATGTAAAACCTGTGCCTATCAACCAGACTCCAAATTTCAAAACACACACCCTGCATCAGCCAATGACTTCAGTTGCAGGGATTTGAAGGGTGACCCAAAAGTTTGCACATGCTCTGTCATTGAGCAGATGGTGGTTGGTCACAATAGGATCACAATGTGTACAGCCCACAAGCCTTTTTTTTGTAATGCAGGATTGGCCATATATTAGGGTGCGACAAAATTACATGGATACGATGACTCTAAGCAGACAAAGTGCAATTGGACAATCATTCTAATGTAAGTCATCCTATAATAATCAAATTTACTTAACCAGAAACTCAAACAAACTATACATGAACAAATAGGGCCAAACCTGAAGTCTCCAAGCAGACATTGTGATCCCTTTCATCTATTGAATGCAACTTGACTTATGATCAGTTCAATATCAAATTTTTCCTCATTCAAATAGAGAAAGGACTGTGAAAGTTGCCAGCATTTAAGAAATTCAATGTTACTGTTAAGGAATGAATATGAGTGAGATTTGTGGTCAAAGAAGAGTGTCCACTTCCTCACCATGACCAATGTCAGTCCTCCAATATGTTCTCATTAATTACAAGTAGAATGGCAAGCTGAGCTTCCCAGACCAAGATAGAAGTTATCTAGCTAGTATCACTTCCAGTTTTTACCTTTCCATAGTTCCTTTGGTGAACCAAGGGGCATCCTTGTTACTTCCATTAGGATATTCTGGAGGTGGCTCTAGTTTGATGGAGTAGCCCCCTTTCTTCACTTGCTCCTCTGCTGTTTTCAGGTGCTCCAGATAAGGCTGTAGTAAGCCCGCCGATAATTTCTCCGCCTCAGTCCCACATACCACGAGCAGCTCACACCTAAACCCAATAATTGAGGGTGATTATTAGCATCCACTAGTGAGTTGCCACAGAGGATTCAATAGACCAAGTTACTTGGAACCGCAACAACAAAGACTACATCAACTATTTGGGAACCCAATGCTAAATCCCCGACAGTTGTATCTCGTTTAAAAAACCAGACTTGTTTATCACCACATATACCAAAAGCAATCTACCACTGGCACCATTGATTTGGGTGATGCATGTTTTTGCTTCTACATTTGTTGAAATACCATCAGAGTGCATTGAAAAGAGAATGCTAAGAGACCAAAAAAAAGAAAGCTATAACAACAGATCGCCCACAGAGCAAGCTTCAAATTTGCTATTTTGCCTCTATGTGCTAGTAACAAGCATGCTGCTTGCAACCGTATGAAGATAAAACTGTCAACTTTGATTTCAGGTACAAGCTGCAGGGAGGGCATTTCCGATATTCATGCAAACGCAGCAGGTCCTAGATGCATTTGTTTCCACAGAACAAAAGAAGGAAAAATGGCGCTTCTACAAGTGCACCTCGTCCGGGTGGGAGTGAGTTGAAAGATGGCAAAGTCGATAGGCGAATCTGACTTCATGTTGGCGTGCTGCGAGATCCGTCCTCAAAGCTGGCTGCGACCTCCGCTCAGCAATGCCGCCCTTCACATCATCTCCTATGGCCTAGTACCTAGTTCTGAAACCAAAAAGCGAAGAAAAATTTCGGGAGCATCAGTCTCCGTGATGACCATCGTCGTACATGTACATGGATGACTATTCCTGGGCAAGCACATTCACGCCTCTTCCCTTCACAAAACATTTTCCAGAACCTCTTGCACGAAAGAGAGTATGCATGCAACCAGGATCTAATAAGCCGCTGGAAAGGTTCTAGAAACAAGCCTAGAAATAGACCGAAGAGATCAACATGCTGCTACAAACAAAGCATGAACATGGCAAAGCCATCGAAGCTTAGCGGACATCATGAGACCATGCAACAATGCCCCGAAAATGCGAGAGAGGAAACTATCGGAAGATCAGACAGACTCGAGTTTAAAACCTTCCCGCAGTACTTCCAGATTCCGCCGTTCGACTCTTCCGCTCTGAAACTCGAAGACAATAAGGAACCACAGAGAATGCAGACGAAGCAGACAGTAGAAAAATATATTGTAATGTCCCTAGGCTATATGAATCCAGCTCCCTCCCGAAAGAGAACCACAAGAAGAAAGTTCAGCTGCGAGAAAAAGGAAACAAAACTCGCAGGTCAAGCCGCATCACTGACGGCAAGCGCAAAATGATGATGATCATCAATGTCGACGGCTTCTGGCTAGTCCATTGTTCTCTTACTACCCTCTGACAATAATGTCACTCTGCCTTTCGACATACACACTGGACATCCACGGCCACGCCGTACTACGGGCGACTTGCAGCTTGCGACGGGTTCTGTTAGAGAGAAGGAGAAAACAAAGGGAAACAGGAAAACTAGACACAAAACATGATCACAACAGTAGAGAGAAAAAGGGAACGGGAAACGGCGAGAAGAAGCTCTTACAAGTCTCAACAGCGGCATAGTACCCGGCATTGCATGGCATGAGTGGAATCCATATCGGGAAGAGAAGGGGTAGCGACAGCACGCAGCGCAACAAGAACACGCAGCGAGCGGAAACACAAGACACGCAGAAGCGAAGCGCAGAGAGGCAGAAAGGCAGAAGGAGAGAGACGACACTCCCGGTCATCCGGTCATCCAGCCACCGGCTTCTCCGGTCGAAGTGACCCTTTTTCCACCCCCCACAGCAGCAGGTGGAGACCAGGAGAACCGCTGGGCAGGCGGGTCGGGACCTTGAGGCGGAGACCGGGAGAACCGGTGGGCGTGGGGGTCGGTACCTCCGCCACCAACCCGGGCGGAGACCGGGAGAATCGGTGGGCTTGGTGGTCGATACTTGGAACCCTCCCCCACTCGCGCAGGCGGTGACCGGGAGAACCGGTGGGTGCGAGGGTCAGGACCTTCTGCTGGGGGGCCTTGCCATTGACACGCGGTCCCGAGTTTGAATGATTAATTTACCCTTCCGGTAAATAACGAGTAAATTATAGGTACCTATATTGCCTATGGTATATGTCAGGTTTTATTTTTTTCACTCTTCTTTTTCCTTTTTTTGGGGGCTTTTTTACAGGCCTAACTATGGTTAAAAACACCTAGAGTTTATGTGTGGTTTGTTTATTTCCTCTCTCTTTTTTTTTTTCCTTCTTTTTTTTTGGGGGAAAGATTTGTACATTTTATGGCTACCTTTGTATATTCATTTTATTTTAATTTGTGGTTTTTTTTTTATTGATTTTTTTTAATGGGGTGGAAAGGAGTGGTGTGTGTTAGGGCTATCTTTGTAGATTTTGGGTTCAATAATTCTTCCTTTTGCTAGGCTAGTTTATTTTTAGGATTACAAATCGTAACAAAATTTTAAACCTATTGGACTATGCGTGGTAGCTTAAGAAATAATCCCAAGTTCACCCCCCCCCCCCCCTTTACAAGTAGACGGGGGATTAGGAAAGGGATCGAGTGTCAGGGCAGTCAAAGTTTGCCTGTGGA
>Ga0116231_10002443_pt1 | contig 38829 bp, 24 predicted proteins | sample S1TSphgellanicum_2_FD_89695 | JGI IMG/M metagenome (GOLD analysis project Ga0116231, IMG submission 89695) | Host-associated microbial communities from peat moss isolated from Minnesota, USA - S1T2_Fd - Sphagnum magellanicum MG | ecosystem: Host-associated > Plants > Peat moss > Unclassified...
AAAATAAATATATTATTAAAAATTATAATAAAAAAATAAAAATAAAAAAAATTATAAATAAAAAAAAAAAAAAAAATAAAAAAAAAAATAAAAATTTTTCCAAAAAAAAAAATTTTCAAAAAAAAAAAAAAAAGGAATTTGTAACAAACTATTATTTTAAAAGGATTTTTGAGGTCACCAAAAATTTGCCATACAAAAAATCACTCCTAGGCTAACACTCAAGGGTGGAATGGGGAGTTGGTCAAAATTCACTAGAAGTATGTTCAGATGCTACTTACTTGTCCTCCACGAAATACTTCAATAATTCCTCACTTGAGAAAGTGAAGGAAAGAATGAATTGGGAGTCTCTCATGAAATCCTTCAATAATTCCTCACTTGAGAAAGTGCGAGAAAGAACAAAATTCCTCTCTTGATTTCTTCTTAGAAGATCACCTTCAAATTGTGGTTTGATTTCATCCTTTTTTCATACATTCATTCATTCATTCATTCATTCATTTCATCCACCCCATTAAATATTGGTCATTCATGTTGAAATTTCATTCATTAAATAGTTCATTCATCCATGTGGATGAATAGAATTCACATTAGCTTGGACTTTTAGCTCATGTGTAAAACATCCTCTCAATGACTTGATTTAGTGAGTTCTAATGGTCAATATCTAGCTTATTTTAAGCTAGGGTTAGCTGTCACATTGACAAACCCAATAATCGGTCTTTCGAAGAACGACATTTGTTTGCAATTTTTGGAAATAGTTGTTTTTCAAAATCTATGGATTTCTACTATTATATTGTCATATGAGTATTAAAACCATTTAAATCAAATGGATGTGGTTTGAAAAATGAATGAATGACATCCATGGTGATCATCTCTACATGAATTTCTTCTATCCCAACATGGATGATTGCCATTTCCAAAAACAAAACAATATTGTTTTCCAACCATGGATGCATTCATTCATCCACATTCATCCGTGCCCATATACCTATCCACATTCATTTGTGTCCATGGTTTTGGTAATAACGTATTTCATTCATCCACATTCATCCGTGTCCATATACATGTATTGTACATGCGGCCTATGGGAGTGCACTCCGCAAAGACAACCCCCAAAGAACGACGTCAATTCTTGTTGATTCTAAAGATGGTTTTTGGAATGAGGTATTAGAGAATGAACTTCCAAATTACAAAGACCCATTGTGAATCAATTCATGTTCGTTTGGCACTCAAACTTGTGAATGCCAATATATCTTCTAGACTTCTCTTCAACAACTTGCAAAAAATTGCCCAATTACTATCAACTATGTTGTTTGCCCAAAACTATTCATGCTTTGGCACTTGTGAGCATTGGAGGAATCTCTTCAACCAATTTGATTTTTAGTTTTTTTGACAAGTTAAATCTTCAACTTGATTCTAATTTCGTATTCTACAATTCTTTTGATAAACAAAACTCATTTCAACTTCAGTTTAGTTTGTAGTGTATTAGGATTCAAGAATGAGTTCATAATGGATAAGACATTGATTCAATTGAGGCTTATGTCAAATTCTACCATGCCCTTGTAATTGAGGTTTGCAATTCATTTTTGAGATCATAGCTTTATGTTGATCTCAATACTCAAATCTTTCTACAAGAAAACATTGTTTCAAATCATTCTTTTAGTTCTTATATGGCTTCAGAAAATGCAAAAGGATCTCAAAAACTGTTCCAAAATCTGGAAGATACCCAAATACCTTGGCTGGGACCTTATGCAAGTTGTAGGTAAGTTTGTGTGCCATCTTTCACTATGAAACTGACCTAAAATAACACTCGGAAAAACATAACAATTCTTTATGTTGAGTTGAGATTGTTACAACAATTACACCCATTCTTGGTATTCGGGCCTCCAACAATATGTCTCACAACCAAGATTGTTTACTTGTTTCCCAAGCCACACCAATAAACATGGCAATTGAGACTACAGAAGGTGGGGGAGACTATTAACAGCAAACCGCATGCATCAATTTGCTACATTGGATGCAATAAATTCTGGGAGAGACCCAAATACAGGGTGTGGGTGGAGTTGCTCTTAGTAAGCAAGCAAAGCAAATTGAAGGATTCTTGAAAGCAGGTGAGACACACAACAACTACACAAGCTGGCTATGTCACAAAAGTTTTGTGGACTCGATGTCCTAAAGCATCGAGATGATTTCATGCATGTTTTGGCCTCAGGACTTGAATCATGCAAACAAATTTGCACCATTTGAATTGAGCTGCACTATGACCCCATATCCCTGTTTAGTTGAAATGCCAAACTGCATAAGGACTGTAGATAGAAGAGAAGTGGAGATAATGGCTATTGTGGATTGGTTTGAAAAATTGTTGACTACAACATGCATTGTTGGAGAAGGTGGCACTAGGGGAGCTGTAGAAGAAGCAGACACAAATTTGTTTTAATTGTGGGCATGAACGTACATGTAAACATGTGAAAACCCTCTCTGATATAAGAGGTTCGTAATTTGTCAACTTCCTAGAACAACCCCTTACTACAACAACCTGCAGGCTGGGGGGAAGGGCTCTTGATACGACAGTGAACCCACACCCCTAGACTGAACCTACAGTGTAGACCAACAAAGCATATAATGCCAGCCAGTATCATTATTATGGTATTGGAGTGTTACTGACCCCTCTTCCCATGCTCCTTATATGATGCTTCACATGCCAGCCCAAATGCAAAGTTCAGTGTACAGAAAGTAATAAAACTCCAAAGTACATATAAACATTACATGAAGCATGCTTCTGGCATGATCATGCTATTGAATATCCAGGTATAGGTGCAGCAGTTATGCTTACGTTGAGTTAAACGATTTGAAAGTGGCACATGTGCCGTCTTCTTAGAAACCTCTGTTGTCAAATCATTCTCTGAAGGCACACAAAACAAATAACAGCCCCTTGTAAGCAGAACCATCATCTTTGTCTCACAAACAAAAGTAAGTCTTCACAGTTGAAACTGTGGGATAGTTTCAAAAGTCACCGTAACTGTACCCAATGTAGCAGAAGCATGGTGCAACAATTGTGGAATGGTTTCAAAAGTCACCCTAACAGTACCCAATGCAGCAGAAGCATGGTGCAACTCAGAAAGTGCAAAATTATATTATGTTCTAACTGAACATAACATAAATTGAACGAACATCAAAATTGCTGCCAACTAAAGGTATTAGCTGTGATTAACTTACCTGGAGAGGGAATTGCTAACAGGGCTTGTTGCAAGAGAGCAAGGTTGATGATTGTCTCGTGCACCAGTTTCCCCAAATGCAAGCGAAGCCGCTTCATGCTGTCTGCCAACATTCAGTAATAATCTTCACTGGGTGCATAAAGGTGAGGAGAGTCTCAGTCACCACTGTTGGACAACATTGTATCATTCTTGTTATGATTCCTTAAGACACCTCCCCTTTTGATCTTGATATCTGATCCAACATCAGGTAAACCATTCTAGAATAACAAGTTTACACATCAGGCATTGATGTGTAAACATTGAACACATGTAGGATATTATTGCTCCCATCTGTCAAGGATCTTTGATCCAAGCACAAACATGACTTGAAATTTATGCATGTGTCAATGGTCCAGAGAAACAATCAGGCAAAATCACTTTTTTGACTGTATAATGAGCATACTATCAGTCATTGATGATCTTCACAGATGAGAAGCAGAAAAATGAGGGCTGGAGTCAACAATACAGCAGAACTGAATGGAAGAATCACACTACCATGATGGCTTTTGAATAGGACTCCCTGAAATCCACATGACACAAGAACAAGGGGTAACTCTGGAGCCATCAAGTATTGTGGTTTCCGAACATACTTGTGTACATCCAGCATTTCCGCCACCACCTGCTCCAGCCCACCACAATTCCAATGATTGCATATGATACCAACTGTAGTGCCAATTTATAGCTACTGGGAACTCTCTGCTTACATAGTTGTGATGGAAGGCAGGGAGATCACCGTAGGAGCCTCGTGGCCATAACCAACCATAAAAAGGACCGCAGCCATGCAGCGCACTTGATGCCACAAAAATGCAGTGCCCTTCACCCTCATCACCCACACTTGCCTTCCTCCCCACCTGTTTCCCTCCTTAACCCATTGCTGGTTTAAACCATTGCATCAAACTGTCTTCTCTACTTGGGAACCATTGCCAAAATCTGCAAATCTTTGTGTGGGGACTATCTAATGCACTAGTGTTTTCTCTCTCATTTCAACAGATGCTGAAAACATTATCCAGTAACAAAATGGATTTTGGAAAACAAGGTGCATACATTTCATTCAATGGCAGGATTTCAAAGCTGATGATGGTACGCTCATAGTTATGTACATTGACTGCATCCATTTTGCAAAAGTTTGAAAAATCATGCTCTCCCTCAAATGCCCTACATGCCACCTTCATTGCCTGCATAGTTGTGTCATTTTGCCACATGTGCATAACAAAGAGTAAAATCAGGATACAATGTTGGGACTACTACGTTGAAACTGCTTACTGTGTCTTGATTTATAAAGAAAATGTGGCTATCAGTTCACTAAGGTAGATACCCACTAAAATCCTGTCTACTTGATTGGTCTAGAGGATAGAAGAAAAGTTTGTGCATTACATCAATATCTAAACCATCATTGATAAAAATATACTTGTACTCTCGATGAAGGCAACTGAACCTGCAAACAACCCACCAAGCGCAAAACCTCCCAAATTTTGATACTTGCACAAAGAGGACACACAAGCATGCACACCATCCTTTCCAGTTGCCTAAAGGACAGAAAAATGTGAACCCACAGGTATGCAGAGCACTTTGACACAGTATTATAAAGACAAACTTAAATCACTGGAGAAAGAGATGCACCTGGCACTGAAACCATGTGGAACTGGGCACCAGCCCAGTATACGAATATCCTCAGGGAGTGCCCGATTCAAGACACCCACATAGTCAATCTCATCATCATCTATTAGAAGCAAACAAGTGTTAAACCCTTCACCACCAGAATGGGTTTTGGAACAAACACCAAAAGCAGCTACCTATATAGAATTCATATAGCACATTTAGAGAAGTACCATAAGTTGCTGCAACTAGTTTCTCAAGGCAGCGGCTTGCCCTAGCAATAGCAACTCTGTCTGTTTCACTTCCCAAAGCCTCCACTCCATCACCCTCATTATCTTGGTCACTGATCGATTGTGATAGAGATATCTCATGCCCACAGCTCAATAACTTGTTTTCAGTTACTGCACATTGTTCTTGTGCCTTCTTCTGTTTGGATCGCACATACAAAGCTATTACCTGCTCCAAAGTTGGACAGACTTACAGATGTCAGAGAAATGCAGCAGTGTGAAGAATTGTGGAAATATGAACTCTATGTACACAAGTTGCTAAACACATTGGAAACTGCAACAAGTTTTAGGGTGAAAGCAACAGCAATTGAGGGTGAAACAAAAAAAAAAAAATCAGACCAGATTCAAGATCTTATGTCACAGAATCTTGCATTCAATACATGATGAAGGAAGGAAGACCATGCTGAATATACTCTAGACTGGGCAGACTGGGCTCGCCAAAGGTCTGCAAGGACTGTCACCCTAGTGGCCACCTAAATTGGCATGAGACCTGCGAGACAGCAGACACTCCCTTATCTGTACGCCCACACCTTGTATAGCATGCATCTGCAATTGGCCCCACCACAAGTCTTGTCCTCTCTAGTGCAGCAAACACCTCTGCCTGCATGTAGAACCAAACTTGCTTTCTTAGTCTCTCACCATGTAGTGTTTTGCAGTCTAGAGTTCAAGGCTTTGAACTTTAGTGCAAAGCAAGTGCAACAGCGTCATGAAAATCATCATAGAATATTGAGCTCATAGATGTTAGAAAAACCAAATCTTTAACAACTGAGGAACAATCAGGAAAAAAAAATTCAGAAGAGATCACCTAGTGTGTGTAAGTGATCATATTGGAACTCTTAAGCCCAAGTTTGTGTACAAACCTCAACAGTTCTTTGTGACCCAGCCTGTGATGCAAATCCATGGTACCTAGATATCACAAAATTCAGTTGAACACATTGAATGTTCAGGTCTTCACACAGCAGTGTGTGCACAAGGAAGTTATGAACTGATGATGAAATCTGCAGATAACAGTTGTGATCCATCCTATTCATGCAGCTTGCAGGGGTTGTGATTTCTGAGAAAAATAGATTGTGTACCTAGAACCGAGGTACATGAGCTTCAATGCGATATGGCGTGTGGCATAATCAGACATGTCCCTCCCTGTGCCATCTGATTCAAACAAAAAGCCCCCATGAACTTGATAAAACTGTGGCTTATGAATGGTATCTTTCTCCATTTTGGAGCCTGACAAGAGAGACTTTGACAGCACTCAAATGAGTATCTCCGAAGCATGTCCAAGAAGTTGTCCAGACCAAGAACCTATATTTATCGCTGCTTGTGTGACCCCATCACATAGGGTTTGCAATGACTTTCCTATCTTTCCCCAAATTGCACCATAGCAATCAAAACACATGCAGGATGATGAGTGATGGTTTTACTTCTCTTCTTTCGTCTTTCTGCCTTCCGTAGTTTCCGTGTGGCATCTGTGCGTCTTGCACAAGCATGAGCAACTCCATTGTCAGCAGAAAAGACATTTTCCTGGCTTTCCGTAACCACCTCCTCACTTCCACATGTGAAAACTTCATCATATCTCAATGGTGAAGTGGTATGTGAAGCATTTTCCTTTTGCAGCTCATCCACATCATGCTCTTCAGATGCTGCCTGCTCCAAATAGAAAAATCATGTCACTGTCTCAGTCTCTAACCTGCTAACTCCACAAGATAAAATACAAACACTCTTCACTTTGTCTAGTGACAGTTATGTATTGAACTCAAGAATCAGAGAGGATGAAAGGCAACTCTGAATTCTTTCTCAAGGAGGATATGAAATGCTAGTTCCAGAGCTCTGGATATCTCACAATTTGCAATGCTCAAATCTGCTGTAGATTTGCTTTGGTCAGAGGCAAAATTATGTTTTCTCTTTCCTATAACTCAACTTACGGACATACAACAAGTCCAAAACACAGGGGATAGGCTTTGCCACTCCATGCTGCAGTCCCTTTTGCCTCTTTCAATTCGGTTTCACAATTGCTATGAAGTGGACAAAAAATGACATTGCAATTCAGGTACCTTCGTTTGTATGACCTGTGATAACCTGGTTGCCAAGTTCACATTCTCCTTCCTGAGGTTCTGCAGTGACAACAAAGAGGTTTGTTCATCACTAAAACCTTCCCAAAAGAAGAAGAACAATAACAAGAACAAGAACAAGCTTTGGTAGATCACTGAAACTTGACTCTATCTATAAAACCCCACAGATTTCTTCTGCAATGATTTCAGTCTCAAGCACTCCAAGAAACTCTTAGAACCTAGACTGTTGCAACCTCTTCAAAAATCCCAAACACCAACTTTGGACATTGATTGATCACAACCTAAAACCCCCAAACTCCGCGTCCCAGAATGCTGCAGAATCCAGCCCTTAAACCCTAAACCCTGATAACTGGAATGGAACAAAGCAAGTTGTCTGATGTTTCCCTCGCTGTTATTACCATCTGTCAAGAATTCCACAAAGAGGAAGAGAAAAAGAGAGTATCTACCTCAAGCTCAACTCTCAGAGAGAGAGAGAGAGAGAGAGAGGTTCTTGTCAAGAGATTGACGAGAGAGTATTCTGTCTACCTCAAGCTCAGCTGAGAGAGAAGCTATTACGCCTTCCAGCTCCTGGATACGCATGGCCTGCACTTCCATGATCCTATCTCTGCTGTCCTGCCTGATCTCCAACCCTTCCTCCAACCCGTCGTCCATCTGTGCCCCCCCATCCATTTCCTTATGCCAATTCCAAAACTGTTGCATAACTTCCCCTGATGGTGGTCATGAGTCATGACCCAACATCAGACAACAGTTCGACATACGCCCAGTCCCTTTTCTGCAATTTATACGCCCGAGTGCTTTTCTGCAAACAATGCACTACAGCAAACAAGCAAACAACCTGCTTGTGGGGGAAAGACATCCACGATCTTTAGGTGAAAGCACAACAGGAGATCCAGAACCCAAAATCAAACCTCCCTAGATTCTTTCTCCCCATACCTGAAGATGTAGGAGAAAGGAAAATCGCAACGACAGAAGATCGCTAGTTTAGGTACTCGTCTGACGCTGCTGCTTGTTGTAGCTGTTGTTGGTTGCCAAGAGCTCCTCGATCGTCATTCCCAAGAGCTTGACTCCCTTCCCAAGAGCGCGATCTTCGACGTTGAATAAAGGAACAACGCATTCCAGACAAACGCAATTCTCACACGAGGATTAGGGTTTGGTGAGAAAGAAGTCTCTCGTCTTCTCGATCAAGGTCATCAGACTGCCACCCATTTGCGATCTTCTCGTTCTTCTTGTGCATGCAGGAGAAGTGGGGATTTTTAGAGAGCTCTCGAGTTTGGTAGAACCAACAACGACAACAAAAGCTCCCCGGAGACAGACAGACAGACGTCATGAAAGTCAACATTCTGAGTATCCAATCTGACCAACTTCGCAAATCTCTTTTGTTTTCTGATCATTATTGTTGTTTCATTTGTGATGTTGTTTTGGGTGTGTGCGTAAATCCTTGAGGAGGACGGCATTTTCCGTTGTGGGTTTTTCTTGATGCTACATTACATGATCGGCGTACCTTGATGTCTTCAATTTTCAGAGTAAGAAGCAAAACTCTTGACTCTTGTTGTTGTTGTTGTTGTTGTTGCTCTTCTTCTTCTTCTTAGAGTTCTATTTTAGAGTGTTTGAAGATTGTTGGTACTATAGAGAGCATGAGTGCGCGAGCATTGCCTGAGTTTCTAATGATTTCCAGGCAGTTTTCGAAGAATTTTTGTGATTTGGAATGCATGATTGCTGTTCAACCTGAGTGTACCTCACTGTGTTTTAGGGTTTGCATTTTGTTGGAGCTCTTACTTTGGAATGTATGTTTGTGTGAGTTGTATTTGGAGATCCAGAGCTACGATGATGATGCATGCAGTGATGTTTTTTCTTCTCTCTTTTGTTGTTATCGTCTCATATCTAGTTGATTACTACTTGGGGTATATGCAAATTCTCTCTTATGCAAAAAAAAATTCTTTTGGGGTCTGTTGCTGGTTTTGGCAAAAACTGCAGGTGGCATGGAGTTGCATCATGGACATGGGATGCACATGATGATGCATGTGGAATATGCCGCATGGCTTTTGATGGCTGCTGCCCTGACTGCAAAATGCCTGGCGACGATTGCCCTCTCAGTTCTTTCACAAATCCTCCACTCCTAATTTTATTGTTTCTTCATCTGTTTGCTTTTGCTCATTTTGTAGACATATCAACAACTCAATGCTTGCTTCTCTCCCCTTTATAATGCTGCTAGAAAGAGTGGAGTTGGGGGTGTGTTATTTCTTGATGTGGAAAACAGTAATGTATTTTGCAAAACTCTTTGGTTTAATCTCATTCAACTTGTAGATGCTTTGAATGATCCTTGTTCTTAAAAAGCTCCAATTCCTTGCAGTGCATTACAACTGTCACCTCAGGAATATAATACTTCCTACACAACAATGTATGTGACAGTAATACAATTTTGGTTCTATTGAAGAGAAAGTGTTCAAACATAAATTTCTTCTTCTAATGCAGTGTTTCTCTCTCTTTTCTTATCCCTGCTGCAGTATGGGGAGCATGCAATCACGCATTTCATCTGCACTGTATTCTCAAGTGGGTGAACTCTCAAAGCCCTCGTCCCCACTGCCCTATGTGCCGCCGTGAATGGAAGTTCCAAGGATGACTTTATGTCCACCCTCTCATCAAGCATCTCCAAACCTCAAGGAATTCACAGCTATGTTCCTTGCGCCCACTGTCCAGTGGTATGTATGTGTCCACTATGACCACCACTTTCACAAATGCTAGCAGGTCCTTGGCATGTTCCCAGAAATCTGTTAGTGGGTGTTATGCATTTTCTCACCAACCTAAATCTTGAAGGCAAGATTAGGCCTTATGAGACAATTCATGTAACAGAAACAACAGCTAGACTTTTCTATCAAGGAACTGATCAAGGATGTCAGCAATTAGGCACACCCTCATCTTTTCATTTCTTTGTGGGTTTCCAATTCTTTTACTATGTCAGGAGTGTCCTCTTGTGTATTGCTGTTTTTGGGTAATGAAGTTTTTTGTGACTTCTGAACTTGCTGTTTGCTTTCTCATAGGTTGTCAAAACATTCTGGTGAATTTTGTCAGCTAATTGTCTACTTTAGATTGCAACCAAGGCATGGTTTGTAGCACTGCACATATCAAATGATTGTTGGGTATGCATGGTACTGTGCAGATTTGCTGTTTGCCAATTTTGGGTGGGTGTAAAAATGTGGGCAGTTGAATGCACTAAAGTTGTGATCTGAAGTGCAAGAATTGACCTCAATCTAAATTGGCAGACTGGTGTAGGATCTTACACCTACAAAAAGGCGCAATCTCCCTCCCACTCTTAAGCACAAAGTGTGTGAGGTAAGCCCTCCCTCCCACTCTTAAGCACTAAGTGTATGAGATAAGCCCTTCAAAAATTAATCGGTCAAAGTGAAATTCACCGGCTTTGGCTTCATCAAACCTTGACTCATACGTTTGCACTTGTAGCAATGGGAAATTTTCAATAGCTAGCCCCTTCTATTTGGCTTCATTTGATTCAAACAAAATGACTAGACAGCCATGGGATGGTACTTACACCTACTCTAAAGAATCTTACACCTACTATAGTGTAAAATTCCTCCTATTCTTAAGGGGTTGGTGTAATATCCTCCTCTTTGCTAGGAATATTTATATATACAAGGTGCGCTTCAAAAAAAAAATACTTTGAACGTTTTATGTGTAAGAACACATGCCTGCTTTTTCTAGAGAAGGTTGTCATGAATTGGCACCTACCAATGCATCATTTTGGATGGATGTTGGTTGGATGGGAATTTTTTTCATTGGGTGATTATCTTTCAACTAACTACCCCAAATTAGCATGGTCAGTTTATTTAATGTTTTTCCTTTTGTATTTACTTTTATTTATTCAAAGAAAGTTTGTACATTTTTTGCTTCACCTATCTCCTATTAACCTCCTTTTTACCACTACCTACCAATTCCCCACTCTAAGATAATATGTCGGAAGATAAACACAAACATGTTCACAATGTTTTCGTCTTTAGTTTAGTTTTTTTTTTTTTTTCGTTGATTTTGATTATAACTTTGAACACTTGCACATGTGCATTAATATTAATATCCTTGACATGTGAAGAATATAGAAACTATTTTCTTACCTCTTGAGTTTTATTGTTACAACATTTTTTGTTACATGTGGTATCAAGTGGGTAACAACATATTCCCCATGATATTTTAGGAAATACATTATTTCCATCAATTAGTGGAATTATAACTCCACTAACTAGCATTGGGTAATTAGCTCCTTTTACTAGCATTCCTATAATAATAATAAATCTTGTTGCACTCCATGTAATACTTAAGAAATGTACAAATATGATATTGGTATACACATGGGTAAAAAAGATAATGGTTTAAATCTATCTCCAATACCTATTCCTGCATCTCTAGGATCAACTAGTCCCCTTAGATCTAGATCAAATGGTTGTCTTCCACCAATTACCATGTGACAAATACATTATTATGTGAAGAAATTACTAGTTGAGGATAGCTTCTAGTTGAAATTATAATTGTAATGCATCCAATATGGGTGCACCTTTAGACCTCCTCGCTTCATTTGTAAGGGTAGTTCCAAACAACATAGGTTAGTTGTACAAACCTTGCCTACGTTCAAATAATACTTACATGTGGAATACCTAGTTTTGCTCTAATTGGTTCCAATGAAACCAATATCTCGTGGTTCATTCTAGGTGCTGAAATAGGTATTGCATAGGTAACATGTTCATTGTGAAATAATACATATGATGGTACACTATTCTATTAACTATAAAATGTATTATTTCCACCTATTATTAATGCCTTGTTGGTTAGTTGATCCATCAAGTTGTTTGTGATCATATGTCGTAGTTCATCCTAGATAAATAAACATGTTTTTATTATGATGTCCTTCATGTGTGCAATAGGTACATTGTTTAAGGGTTGAGGACCTTAACTAGTTTTAGAATAGTGTGTAGTTTGAAACTTCTTGGGAATGTTGGTGTAAATATTACCTTGAGAATCTGATGCATAATCCTTAGATTCATGTATTAGTTTTTTAACATTACCGTTATTGCCTTTGCCATGGCTAGTTTAACCTTAGACACTTTTATTCATTGAGTAATTAAATGCATAGTCTAACTTAAGATTGTGAAAAATATACAATTGGTTATACAATTGAGTAAACTTTTGTATTGAAAACTTGAACTTTTGGGACATGTGTCACTATTTCAAGTTCATCTAATTGGGTAAACCCATCCTTGGGTGGTACCTTTAAGAATCACATCACCAAAATTCAAGAAAAGGTGGACTCAATATACTTTAATTAAATTTTTTTAATCTTTTTAAATTATGATTTTTACTATAGACTTACATCACATGGGCTTTGTGTTCCCCACCTATATATACAATATGGAAAAAGTCACACGTACATAGACTACACAAATAAGAGATTTGTGTTTTTAAAATGTTTTTCACATGTGTTCTTGAAATTTTTGATTCCTTATCATTAAGTGTCAAGTTGCACCATTGTAATTTTTTAAAAATCAATTATGATCACTAAGGTATGGTTCAAATTGTTGATTGAAACAAAAAAATGAAAATTATTATAAATTTGTAAACATGAATGTAATGACCTTTCAGGATCTCCTAATCATGAAATTCGAAAATGTTAATTAAAATCATTTTTTAAAAATGAAAAAACACACTCCTTTTATGATCCTAAACAAAGGAACCCTATGTGTTACTTTCTTGAAAAAATTTCCTTGACCATTCATTTGGAATCTTCAAATTAATTATTTGTAAATGTAATTGAAGTTTCAAATTGTGCATGATTTGGAAATCTTTTTATATAAAATTTGAAATGATAAATTTTCTTTATGTGAATCATATGTTGTTTTGGAGTTGAATGGGTTTCAAAATTTTGGGGTGTGCTGTTCTTAGTGGTACACCCAAGGATGGGTTTGCTTAATTCTCATCATGAGTCGCATACGATTGAACATGTTGGGCTTTCTGAAAATAGTCCAGTGTTGCAAACATGTGAATAAGAGTTATGGATTCCTATTGCCTATTGGTTGTGTTTTCATTTAGAATTGTTTCCCAACCAACAAGTATAATACCTATTTGGTGTGGGGTTTGGTTTGGTTGAGTTTGTAACCACTTGTTTACATTTTCTTGTTGTGGTGATTCAAATTATTGAAGTATAATTCTTGGAATGTATTCACTTCTTTGTTGTGCGTCCACCACCTTGATTACTTCAACTCTTGAATGATCTTATTAATGTTGATGTAGTAACCAAACACCTATTAATGTTACATCTTGTTGTTTTTTTCCTATTACATAAGACATTTTGTACTTTGTAGGTTGCTCTTTTATTTTTGGAATTAGAAAACTTACATAATGAATATTGCTAAAGGTGTTCAACCTCTTTGTTATGCAAATCCTCCTACATTTCATTTGGAACCTATTCATCTCTATTGTCTACTTGATTTAATTGCTTTTGTAAACTCTTAGTTACCATTTTTGACATGATGACATTAAAATTTCAAAACTAGTTTGTTTCAATGTTCACAAATCTATATCCTTATAGCATAAACTATTCAAATTCAAATCGTAAGTTCATTTAACATCTTGATTTATAGATGTCAATCAATAACACACCTATCCTTGCATTAAAATTTTATAATAACAACCAAATTTGTACACAATAGCAACATTTCAAAACACGACACAAAAATAAATAAACAAACAAACTATAAGATCCAAAATCAAATTTCCCAAATTTGTACATGAAGATGGTCACCTAATGGTAATTATTAAAATTTTAATTCTTGATAAGGTTTTTTGAACATAATCATATATTTTTTTGAAAATTAAAAATCTACATTCAAATTGATTTTACACTTACATTTGATACTAACATGTAATGTTCTATAGGTACTGAATGTTGCAACTTTAGTTTTACATGTATTTTTATAGTACAAAACAAAATTATTCATCAAAAATTTCTAAAATCCATTACCCAAAAATAGGGTGTAATTTTTTAATAAAAATTTGCATTAAAAAAGAATGTCCCAAAAATAAAAAGGTAGGAAAAAAAAATTCAAAATTTCCTTTCAAAACCCCAATTCAAATCCAACAATTAACTATTTATTAATTTCATACATTACATTCTATTTTCAGTAACCATTATGTCTCCTTAACACCCCCAAGAGGACTCCATTCCATCATAGGAACCCTTCAAGTCAAAATTCATTATGATAAAATGAAACTTCATTTTTAAGCATCAATCACTTGATATACTCATTATTTACTTCTTTTGGATGGAGTTGTGTGCAAAGAAATATAAAGACCATTATTTGCCCAAACATGTGCTATACACTTAAATGGCTATATATGGTGCAAGTTGGTATGGCCACCTTGTAAATCATGCATAAGGATCATGACAACACATACTTTAACCTAGAGCCACCAAGAGGATAACTTTAGTAGGATTTGGGTCCACCATTGACTTTTAAAACTACATTTTGTTAACACCATGGTTTATTATGTGTTTTAAAAATTTCATTGAACAAAAGGGGTCTTGCTTCCCCCTCCTCACTTCAAAGTTTTTCCCTCTCAATAAGGTCCATTTTGGACAATGGTCCATGGATTAATTTGAACCTTGAATTGGACCCTTCTTCACATTAAAAAAACCACTTTTTCCTATGGTACAATGAGTGTGTTTAAAAGCTTAGGGTTGAATATACAAAATGTGTGATTGACATGTGAGAGGATTACGTTAACCTTTGGTCTTTTTTTTAATTTGTCTTCCTTCCATTCATGGTTTTTCTATTTTTAGTTATTCTTCTTCTTTTTTATTCTTACTACACACAATGGATTCCTTTTCCAACTTTTTCATTTTTTTCATTTTTGTTTTTTATCACAACCACCTTTTTCCTTGTGCTTTTTTATTTGAAATGGGAACTGCTTTAAAGATTTTTTGTAAATCCAAATCCCCTTCCACTTGTGAAAATTGACATTTCAACCATTCACTTTCTACTTCACCTTTTAATTCAACTTCATTTCAAGCATTTCAAAAAGCTAAAAATGCATTCCTTTTAGCAACACTTTGTGAAAATTCACAAAACCAACCATGCCAACTCTAGAATTGGTCAAAAGTGAAAGTGTTAATGTGCTTTCAACAATGTCCTCAATGCATGGCATGTTTTTCATTTTCACAAAATTTGAGTAGCAAGGGTAAAAAAAATAATGAAAAAAAAGAAAATGAACAACCTTGGATTTTAACTTACACTTTGGTTCTCCAAACCATGAGTTTTCCTTGAAGCTTTTTTTTTCGTCCATACCAATTGGTTTTCCCTCCAAAATAATGCGATGTTTATAAAAGAAAAACGAGTATTTTCAATTGGTCTTTGCAACAAAAATTTAATCACAAGTGACATTTGCAACTAAAATCTCATTAGTGACATTCGACAAGTCACATGAAACATTAGTTGCAAATGACAACGGGTATTGGATGAAAGAAAAAATCAACAAATACAAGTTCATCCTTTGACTCCATTATATACGTATTGTCACATGCCACTACGATGCAATTATTTTGGTCATAGTTAGGACAAATGATGTGTTACCATGTGTTCTAATATTGAATTATTTTTAAAAAATAATAATTAGTAATTTGAAATAATTTAAGATGTTAAATTCAAATGATTGGATGATTTTATATTATGACACGTGGCCTAATGTAAATATGCCACGTGACACCTTAAGATGAATTTAATACAAAATATTAATATTAGGTTGGTAGGTGCCTAAGTAGGTACATAAATAAGAGCTTACAAACCTAAGTTACATACCTCCCTACCTACTTATTCAAGTAAAAAGGTAGGTAGGTAAGTCTACTTTCCTAAGCTAAATACCTATTCATATAAATAAGTACGTTTGTAAATAGGTACATAGGTTGATTTAGGTGGGTAAATCATATTATGTACCTACTTATTAGGAGGGTGATAATTTAAAATTGTGCATAATTTTATTTTTTTTGTTTTGGGTTAAGCCTCTTTATTGGCTCATTCCATGTGCACAAATTTCCTAATGTGAAATTTGATGACCGCACCCCTTGTTTATATAATGTTCAAAATAAAAATGGAAAACAAACAATATGGGATAAATTTTGAAATTACTTCTTCACAAATTAAATTGTAACTCCAAAACTTTCCTCATGCCTTTTTTTTGTAGTTTTTAGATTTATAAATAGTTCAAATACATGGTTCACTAGATAATTACATAACCATTTAATTAATAATGATAAAATTTAACATATACTTAAAATATAAACTATACACTAAAAATATTAAGCAATCATTATACACTACTTAAATAAATAATAAGTTTTTAATATTTAACTAATTAGCTATCAAGTTTCTCACAAGTTGTTAATACATAACTCAAAGATAAATAAATAATTAAAATATTTTATTACTTTTTTGTATCTAATCGATTATAGATAATATAATTAATGTAAAAAAATAATTACTTTAATTAAAAATAATAATTTAATTTCTTTTCAAATTATAAATACTAAATGAACAATTGTTATTAAAACAAATTCCTACATAATTAAAAAAAAGTAATATTAAAATAGTTACATTAATTACTATATAATTACATTTATTATTGTAAAAAAATTTATCATAGATAAGTAATTATAGAATTAAAAAAATAAAAACTTAAATTCCTGCAATTACAATCATTATAATAAATATTTTAACTACATTATAAGTTTTTCAAAATTTTAATTCGGATTTAAAGTTATAAATTACAGATTTTGAATAATTATGTTCAGTTTAAAAATGATTATGCATATACTATAATTAATTCTTATATGAAGTAATATAATGATTTTAAAGCAATGTAACATTAATTACAGTAATTAATTTCTTCTACTGTAAGAATATAAAATATATAATGTACAAATTTATGTTTTAAAATGATTATTTAGTATAACTTATAAGTAATAAATATAATCATTTATAACTATTTATAAAAGTGATTCATTATGGATAACACTAGTAGAAAAGACCCTTAAAACACAATCAATAATTTTTGGAATTGAAATATTAATTTTAGATTGCAAAAAGAATTTAGAATTCAAATAGCATTTTTTAGATGAAATAAGTCTTTGAGTTTAAATTAAAAAAATTCAGAATTGAAATTTCAATTTTTAGATTCAAAATTAAAATGTTTATTTTTAAACTCAATTAATAATTTTCTAAATTGAAATATTAATTTTGAGAATCCAAAATAATAATTTGGAATGGCAATTTCAAGTTTGAAATCAAATAAGTTTTTAAATTTAAAAATTCAAAATTGAAATGTTAAGTGTTAGAATTGAAAATATGAATTTAAAATTCAAATATCAAATTCAACTAATTCTTTAAAGAATTGAAATACTAGTTTTCATAATTGAAATATAATTTTAAAGATCAATTTTTAAAAAAAGTTAAATGTAAAAATTCAGAAATGAAATATTAATTTTTAAATTCAAATAATTAAACAAATAATTCCAATGAAATTTTTTAGATTCATTTAAAAAATTTTATATATATATATATATATATATATATATATATAAATGAATTCCAGTAGCAATTTTCAGAATTGAAAAATGGATTTTAATGTTTAAACATAATTTTCATAATTTGAATTGTAATTTTATAGTCAAACATGTATTTTTGAATAAAACTAAAAATCTTAAAAATTCACATTTAAAATTTCAAATTCAAATATTGATTTTTAGATTCAACGAATTAAAAAAATTTGGAATAACAATTTTTAGACTCAAGTAATGATCTTTAATTAAACAAAAGAATGAAAATAAAAAACTCAAATTCACATAAATATTACTTAAATTCAAATATATTTTCATTTCATAATTAAAATATTAATTTTCAGATGTGAACAATAGATTTCAAAGTTCAAATATTAATTTTTAGATTCATTATATGAATAATATACATACTTACACGTAATTAATATACACACAAATATATATTTATGATATATGTAATATATTGTAAATATAATTTTAATACATACAAAAATATATATCCCTATGTCATTGTATAATATTTTAAGATGTGACTAATTTTGTGACTATTGCAATTAATGGACATATCAATATATTCATGGATGAAAATAAATAAAAAAACCATCCAACTGATAGGATGAAGTTTTTTAATAGCTGCATCATAGTTGTACAAGTGACTAAAATAATTGAAATTTGAACTTATAGTTGTAAATATTTTCAAACTTAGTTGCAAACGGAATGGTTACATTTTGGTTGACTTGTACTGGCTTGTAAATTAAATCATAATTTGATTTGTTTTAGTCTTAGACCTTTATCTAAAGGCCTTGAGACCAATTGAAGTTTTTGATCAATAAAAATGCTCGATTCCATTGGTCCTTGCTTATTGGACCTTTGTTTAATGTGGCTCATTTCATTAGTTGGGTACAGTAAACTGACCGATGACCATACATTTAAGCATTCAGTGAAAGCTAGATTTGAGGGGAGGGCTTTGTTCTTTTTGGTGTCCAAACAAAACTTGAATTCCTCTTATCGATGCATCTAGTGTACTAAAAATTGTCAAACTAGAATAGAATTGAGAAATTTACAGCCCTTCAAAATAATGAAGGTCAAGAACTCAAAAAAAACAAACCACTAAACATTATAAAGGCCGATTTTCAAACACAAAAAAAATTCCTTGTATGTTGCTATGTTGCTATTAAAGTTCCAAGATGATTTGTAAAACTTTAGGTGATGCTCTTATAACATTTTATTTCATTTAAAATGAATAAGAAATAAGAAAGTTATGAGGTTTGAAAGTAGTATGGGTCAAAATGAATAAAAAATTTAAAAAATGCATTTTGCAATTTGAAAAAAAATATTTTCTATAACATTTTCAATCACTCAAAATGGAGAAGAATTGAGAAAGACTTGCGAAAGTGTTCGATCATAGGTGTGATTGGTGATGGACTAGTTTACCTTAACGAGTTTACATTTGAGCCAACAACACATGTCACACTAGTATGAATTACAATATAATAATTGGTTGGGATTTGATTTTTTTGTACTTACCCATTTAATGAAAGTTTTGAGTTTTTTTAAATTTTATAATAGCATGCTCTTTGCAACTAGCTTTTCAAGCTTTCCAAAATAGATCACTTGGATCCCTTTTCCTTTGTTGTAAACTATTTCAAGGTTGTTGTTTATATTTGAAAACACTTCCTTAAATGGAATTATGGTTTCATCAATTGAAGGGATCTTCCACCATTTTACACAAACAAATGTAATGCCCACAAGGTTCCAAAGTAAGCAAGATCTCCACCCCTTTTAAATTTTTAAAAAAAAAGTCTTCTCTCCAGCCTTTTTCTTAATGGTGAAATTTTGCCAAAAAGGTCATTTTTCAGATTTCAATTGCCAGAAGAAGCAAGAAAAAAAAGAAAAGAAAATCACCGGATATTTATTTTTTTGGTATTTGGTTTCCAATATGTAGCCAAAAATGTAGAAGGATTAAAGATTTGGCCTTTCAATCTAGTTAATAGCCAGATTTGGCAAAATCTTCCTATGGACGATTGTCACTTTTTAGAAAAAAAATTCATAGAAAAAAAAAGAAGAATTATGGAAACTCAAGTATTTCATCATGCAAAATTATTATTAATCTTCAAAAAAATCCTCTAAAAGAAACCAAAAAAATCCTTCAAGATATTATTATTATTATTATTATTATAACTCTATTATAACTAATCTCAAGTTTCAATACAACCCAAAATACCATGTTTCAAAAAATCCTCATATAAAAATAGACCTATTTATTTGCTTACCAAGGGAGCCAAATTCCCTTAAGCTACTATACTATACTTACCAAGGCCAATAAAAGAAGAAGAAGAAGAAGGTGGCAACTACATTTGGCCATTTTAAGTTCAGCCAAATATGGAGATGGCATATTTGATGTGCTGTTAAGTTTTTAAATTCATTTAATTTTTTTTAATTTAATTAAATTAAATTTATTTTTCTTAGAATCAACAAACATATTTAAAAGTTTTTCAACAAAATTTTAAAAAAATAATGGACATAATAATAATAATAATAATAATGTAAATTTTTGCAGAATGGACGCAACCATCAACACTTGACAACGTTTCTCTTAAGGAAGAAGAAGGACAAGGGTTGGGAGCAAGAGCGTCGTGGTTTGTGTGATTTGAGTCTTTGGCTGAATTCTGCGAAGATGTGTGCATTGAGATAAATGTAGAGGTGTTGTTTTGTGTTGTGTTGTGTGCAAGTGCTTGAAGTAACTATTTTTTTGGTGAAGTTTGAGAGCATCTCTCGTGGGAGTTGTGTGCAAAGCAAGCGGGAGATTTATTTTTCTTTCTTTTGGAGGAGGAGGAGGAGGTGGTGGTGGTGGTGGTGGTGGTGGTGGTGTTGGTGGTGCACAATGGATTGGGGAATATGGCTAATCGTGGCATTTGTTGCAGTTGGCTTCACAATAGTTGCTTTACTGTGGTGGATAAGATTTCCGAAAGCTGCAAGTATTGTCATGAGAGGCCAACATGTGATTATCACAGGAGGTTCCAGCGGGATTGGTCTCGCTCTGGCGCAGCTGGTTGCAGCTGAGGGAGCCGCCGTTATCTCTCTTATTGCTCGCGACCCCGAAAAACTGGCAGCCGCTCAAGCTTCTGTTCAAGAGTATTGCAAGCAGAAGCATTCAGGCACATATCACAGACCACAGGTACCACTTGAAGTAAGCGCTAAACCTAAACCCTAACCCCTAACTCCCTTTTCTGCACACGGTTTTGGGCTAGGAGCTTTTTCCTGCTGTTGTACTGTTCTTCCAGGAACTCAAACTCAAGATCATCACATTGCAATCTCTACCAGAAAATGGAACTGTGGTACTAATCAATTCAATCACCAAATGTTTACACCATAGATTTAACCTTGGAATTCATCACCAAATGTGGTGTGGTACTTGTCTTGTGATGCAGGTGAATGCTTACAGTGCAGATGTGAAGGATTTTGCTAGTGTGAAGAAGGCCTTTGAGGCAGCTTGCAGTGAATCTGGGAATGTGACAGCAGTAGTGTTGAGCCATGGAGTTGCAGTACCGGGCACATTCGAGGACACAAGCATTGAAACCATGGAACACATGCTGGATACTAATCTGAAGGGCAACATACATGCCATCAAAGCTGCCTTGCCATTCATCAAGTCCAGCAAGTCAGCTCCTGCCTCCATTGCAATCTTCTCTTCTCAAGCTGGTCAGGTATGTGCCTGAATGTGCACACCTTGAGAGAAAGATGGGGGAAAGCTCACTGCACACTTTCAGAAGGACAATGTAGGTCTTGGGTTGGACTGGAAGTTTTGAATTCTGGATAAAATAATATGTTTTTCTTGTATAGAGTGTGAGAACAGCAGGGTTGTGCTAGTGTTTGGACAGTTCTGGCTAAGAATTGAAATGAGACTGCTTCTGTATTTTCAAGATTGCAGGATGATTTTATTTGTTTTTTCCTGGATTGCTGCTCTAGAACTACCCTCTACTTGTAACATTTCTGTGATGGCTCATGCATGGGTGTAGGACTTTTTTTTTTCAATGTTGTAGATTTATGAACCACCTGAATCAATTTTAATTTGTATGGCTCATGTATGCTTGACAGAAAGATAATATATAATTCTCAGTAGCACTCACATCTGGCTACAGGTTGGAGTATATGGCTATGCAGCATATTCTGCAAGTAAGTTTGCACTGCGGGGCTTGGCAGAGGTTCTCCAGCAAGAGCTTATTTCCCGCAACATCCGCTTATCCCTTGTATATCCTCCTGACACTGATACTCCAGGTTTTGCTGAAGGTCAGTTTTCTTTTGCTATTTTCATGAAAAGAGAACTGCAGGTTTAGCTTCCATCATGATGAAATAATTTGTCTTGCTGAAGTAGCACTGTGAGATCATGTTTTCTGAGGACCAGAGAGGTAAATGTAAAACCACAGGGATGATTGGTTTCTTTTCTTTGACAAGAGTGGAGGGGTGTTGGCAGAGGAAAAAACCAAGCCAGAGCTGACAAAGAAGATTTCAGGATCGTCAAAATCAATGGATGCATTGGCAGTAGCAAGAAATGCCCTATGTGGTATAAAGGCAGGGCAGTTCAGTGTACACTGCAACTTTGAGGGGCTCATAATTAGCACAGTGGGGGCTGGGATGTCACCTCAGCCTTCATGGCCCCGTGCAGTCCTTGAGGTCATGACCATGGGATTAATCCGAATTGTTGCTTTCTTTGTGGTGAGAGGCTGGTACACCACCATTCTTTTGTCCCAACAAGAAAAGGCCAAGAAGTAAGTTTTCTGTTTACTATCTCATGGTTTTCTGTCAGGGGAGCTTAGTACTACATTCCTTACCTGGAATGAAACCCCTCTTATTCCACTTCCACCAACTACATGTTTTTTTAAGTTAGAAGAAGCTTGATGGATTTTGACAGTGATAGTACATGTCAGCAGACTATTGAAGATGTAGAAAAATTCCAAAGACATATGTTACAAAGAGGTACACAAATTACTGGTGTGGGGTTTGATGCACTATGGAAGTGCAATCCAATATTGTGGCATTTAAATCAATAACTTGTCTGTCTTCAGTTCTGGCTGCCACTTATTATGTAGAATGGGCCACTCACAACCTTCTTGAGGGTCCAATTGTGTCATGTAAGGCTTTTGAGGCCCTGTATGAGTAAGTGGTACAAAATTGGCAATTTGTGGGTTATTTTACAAGTGGTTCTGAAATCCTTGCTACACAGTTAGATTGGCAAGCTAAGGCAAGTGTACAATGTATGAATCTAATTTGCAATTGACCCACATCTGTGCCCTACAGAATAAAGGTGAAGCTTTTGTCTCATTTTGTCATCTCAACCATTTGGTTTGTTTATATGAGTTGGTATGCACTTGTTTCTCTTAATCTTTTTTGATTGTTTCCTGGTGTCTCTGTAGATTTGCCTGATCAGAACACTTGACTTGCTGGAGGGTTGTGTTTGAAATATGACATTTCCAATGTATTGAAAAGGAGGTCCCAATCGATGAAGGAAGGAAAGGAAGACTACCAAAGATACAAGGGAAGAAGAAATCCACAGACAGAAAGGGGAGGTGGATGGGTGAGGGACTATGGGCATTGACAACCTTTGTTCTTATTACTTTCAAGGTATCAATCTTGTTAAACTCTGTTAGCTGATGTTAATATTTTGTTTCTTCTTATGATTTAGGCCTTCAACATTAGTGTTGGGAATTTATGCACTAATAAAGCTCACCCAATATTCTACTTTATAATGTAAGGTACATGTGCTAGATCAAGAGTTCACACCTTTCTTTGAAGAGACAACTATGCTTAATAGAGGGCTATGGCTCTCATACTTGTACAAATCTCATCTCTCTCTCTCTCTCTCTCTCTCTCTCTCTCTCTATAATGAAACATACCCAATTTAATTGAACTCACAAATGAAGAGGTTGCATATCCAAACAGCAATCATATTAAATATGAGAGAAGATGAAATCAAATCCGTAATTGTGTGCACACAATTATCTAGATGACATATTTAGTTGTCACCAAGTAAAAATTTGTCATGAAAATATTCACAAAGGAGCCACAAAGTACAAGCTGATGTCTTTAAAGACCAAATTGCTATTGCTACAAGGATTCATTGACAATGACTCTGATCTCAAGATGAACAAGATGAAGAATTTTCATCTCTTTTATGAATTGTGTAATTTAAACTAAATCTTGAGGAAGAAAACTTCAAATAGTTTATTGATTTATTCATAAGAACAATGGTAGTTTTAATAGGATTCCATAATTTTTGTGATTTCATGATTTTACTTTGTGTAATGAACCTATGCAATAATAAATTGTTATATTTTTTTAAAATATGGAAATGATCCATAATAGAATCAATCACACTCGCATTTAAAACTTGATTTTTATTATGGTTTGATGATTGATCCTTGTGAAACACCATGTTTAGGTATTTGAGGTGAGTGCCCATTGGGTGAAGCATACATAAAAATCAAGCTTTAGGTGCGTGTGTGATTCTAACATATACATTTAATTTTTTGGATTTATTCAAATGTTTTGTATGATGTGTGGGCTGTTGTGTAAGAATTTAATTGTTACAACATGCTTACTTGCTAATAAGGGATATATATTAAAAAATTGACTTTCATAGGTTTAAATTAGTGGTGGGCGGATATCACCTTTTTGAGATATCTATCAAATAAGGATTTCCATTTTTTGTTTATATGTCGGATAAGGATATTACATTTTGAATTTTTTTTAAAAATTTAGATTTCTTGGCTAGATATCAAATTTTCACATTTTTCAATCCAACCCGGATATTAATGTTCTAGAATATCCGTTATTTATTTTATTATTCGAATATTAAAAAATCTGAATATAAAAAATTCAAAAATTCGCGTGCCAATTATGCTAGGTGTTAATCTTTTTTTGGTATGAAAAATCTCCCAAAGGTAACATCCTTTTTTAAAAAAGGAATATTTATTTTGCAAATATATATATTTTTCTAAAACTAATTTCCAAAAAAATTCATAAATTATATATATATATATATAAATATATAACCAAAGTAATAACTACTATTGACATCGATTTTGAAGAGACATTTGAAAATGTGTCCCTAAAATAGTTTGAAATTGTCTAACAATTTTTGTCACCGTAGTTGCATTAGGAAAATGAAAAAAATCATGGCTAGGTGTGAGCTTACAAATTTAATTTAATTGCAAACCTAACCTACTTATTAACTACTAACTTTGATATTCAACCTTTAATTTGATATTTGGGTTGGATATCAACATCTTTGATATCTAGTATAGTTTTTGCATATCAAGGTGTTGGATATCACGATGGGTAATATCTATCACTCTATATATCATTCCTAGTGATATTTGTTGGATATCATTTTTGATATCTAGGTTGATATCTAAGGCAAATATTCGAAAAATTTGGATATGCACCCAACATTGGTTTAAACCCTTTGTTTGTTACATTTTTGGTTTTGTCACAATAGTATACAATTTTCAAAAAGGAAAAACAATAAAATTGATAAATGAAATGACAAAATTTTACTAGGAAAAATCCTTAGGGTGGAATGGCTCATAGATAGAAACAATTAAGTTTTTCAAATCTTCAACATTTTACACATAATATGACATTTTTTTTTGAAGGGAATATTGTAGGTTGAAAAGAATAAAAATGAAAAATCCAAGTACTAAAGATGATGGAAATACAACAAACGTGAGAGGGAACATAAATTTTAAATTGGTTTGCATTAGTCATAACATAGTAATGTATGGATGATTGAATGAAAATCGTGTTCCCAATAGGTAAAAGGTTAACCATTGAATTGATGGTAATATTCAAAATTCATTACATCAAACTTTAACAAATGTTTAAATTATATATAATTTTAAAAAAAACCCAATGATAATTATGAACATATTGTTCATAAGTGCAGGCACCTAATTTACAATTTTTTCTCACATATATATGTTTATAGTTTTTTTAATGTGTTCAATACATTTTTGTTATTTGGTCAAAGATGGTTTTGAAATCAATCACATGTTTTAGTCATGTAATTGTGAACCTGATGACGTGTTTTAATCATGTAATCATAAACATGATTAAGTCATGTTACATGACTAAGGACATGATTAAAATTTAGTCATAACTATAAGTATGTCCAAGTCATTGATGTTGCCTATTGGTGTAATGCCCATACCACAAAAAAGAAGATGAAAATGGTTTTTAGAACCTTATATAGTTGTGTTGAAATGAGTTTAAAGAAATTAAAATCTATATTAAAATGATTAACACAAAACATGTGACATATTGGGGCAATAGTAAATATGCTAAATAAAAAATTGTAAAAAATTCATTTTTATGGAAAAGGTGATTTTTGACAAAGAAACCTCTAAAGGAAATAATCATTAATCCCAAGGAAACACATTGGCTCATTAAAACTTGTTTGGACCCAACTTTCAAAGCCTTACATATCAAAATAGAAACATTGTTTTTCTTATAGGGTAAAAGCATGGTTAGGTGGTTCATGTTTAACATTTGAAGAGTCCACATCTTACATTAGTTACAATTCTTGCATTTAAAATAATTATCAAACTATAAATCCTATAATTATCCCCTATGGCTTTGGTCACAAATATTAATAAACCACTCCATAATATCCCTAAACATGTGATTGGTGAAAAAAATTAGAGAAAAGTTTAAAATTTTCAAAATGAAATGGAATATCAATTGTAAAAAATGATGAAAATTATGACAAGTTAAAATTTTAAATATATGAAAAAATTATAATGGAAAAAATTCAATGCATTTTACAATTAAGTTATTTATTTTAGGGTGGCCTATTTTTTAATTTTAATTTTGATATTAGTATGACATATTTTTTGAATCCACATTTTTCATTTTCTATATGTGACAAACATAGTGTCATCATTTCAAAAGTCCACAATGAATCCAATTTTTTTCTTAAAACTCATCCATAATTCTCACTAAAGTGTACTATAATATGGATAATGAAAAAATTGAAAATTTTAATGTTTGATGTGATTTTACATTTTAAGTTCATCTCTAATTCAAAAAAATTACAACTATGACAATCCAAATAGTCCACCTAATTATGCTTTCACCCTACACCTAAAGTCATGACTAAATTATCAATTTCATATATGGCTATCACAAACACCATTTTTGAAGTTCATTCATATGGATGTTCATCTATAACTCATAGTTCATTTTTAGTTCATTTCTAATAACTCTTAGTTCATTTTTAGTTATTTTGGTGCACTTTTAATTAATTCTTTTAATTGTCTCACAATTAATTCTTGATTCATTCTTAATTAAATCTTAGTTAATTCATAGTTCATTTGAAGCCTTTTAAAAAACTTTCATGGTCAATGAACACATGGAAACCTCCATGGAAGCTTTGTTGAGCTAGGTCCCCAAAGGGGTATAATTAAAAATAAAACTTTTCATTATTTTTAATTTGTTCAACACTAATTTGAGGTTCGATTTTGTTCCATAATTTTGTTTTGTTTTTTTTAATTTATGTTTTCATGTTTATCACAATAAATATTTGTTTACGCTTTTGCTTGCACATTTTATATTCTTATTTTTAATCGAGTTTTATAGTTTTATCTTGGTTGTTATGTTTTGTGTTTGGATTTCAATTTAAACCTATCTTTTCATCATTTATTTTCGTAATTATTATGCCTATGACAATGGCACAAATGATTTTTGTTATTTTGATGTAGTTGATGTACATTTAATACTATGAGATAATGATATGTAAACATTGTGACAAAAATTAATTAACAAAAAAATTCACAAATGAAGGGTTACATATACTTCCACACAAATTACATTTCACACAAACATGATTAAAATAGTGACAAACTCATTTTCAACTTATATAACATTATGAATATAGTTTTGGAAAGTGATTTGACTTTTGAAAATCAAATGATTTTGCTTTGGAAAGTGATCATCAATTTGGCAACAAGACAAAATTTTGAACCATTTTCAAATTTGTGAAATATTGAAACATGTGAGATGTTAAATATTTCATAATGAATTACCCAACACCCTTTCAAGTTTGGTTTTTTATATTTTGCATGGTTCTATTTGAATTACATAGTGTGGTTATTCATGTTCTACATGTTTTTTTCAAAAAGAACATCATTTAGTATATTTTGCATTCTTGAATCAAATTCGATCTTAGCAAAATTCCCATGAAAGAAGATATGCCAACCAACAACATAATTTTGAAGAATAAAAGAATAACCATTTAAAAATATTTAACATGTTTTGTAGGGTCAAAATAATGAAACCATGTAAGAAAAATCAAGTTCTAAACATTATTGACCACTTTTTGCATTGGACAATGCTTGCTAAATCGGTGTTTAACATTTTCGTTGAAACATTGACAATTTGCAATGGAAAAATGAGTGGTATTGTCCTTTTATATGTGAAATTATGTGAACTTTGGTATGCCCCCCTTCCCCACTTATAATTTCACAAAGGTTGTCCAAAACTAAAAAAAACTTAAGTTTCAATAGTGGTGTTTTTTCATTTCTCATCCAAATCCCATTATTTTCTCATCAAAAGATTCACCTTGAAGTCCTCTACATTTACATGATGTCTTTCAAAATTCTAACATTTTGCATACATTTTGGGTCCGTTTGTGAAATGCACTGGTCTTTTATTTGAATGAAAACTATTTTTGTCAATTGTAAATAAAATGTTAATGTTTTTCCTATATAATATGTAAACTAATAATTATAATTTCAAATTCAATTGTATCATTATGTAAGTTTCTCACTTTTTTCATGATGACAAGATTTGCCTCTCATTGTTAAGTGAGGCATTAATGCAATAGTCACCAAATGTTTCAATGTTGTTCAAAATTATATGCATATAATTTTATCCAATTACATTTATCATCTATTTCAATTACTTACATGACCTATCCTTTTTGTGACAACATTTTGAAATTTGCAAAAAATTTATGAATTCGCATTGAACGACATTTTATGTTGTACATGCTTGAATGTGTCATATGACAGTACTGTCAAAACAATTGCTTACGAAAGTGATATATTAAATATTTTCAACCTTCACAATTGTTTAGACTTTTTTTGTTTTGTGATAGGTAATGTAAAATTTAATTTTTCAAAATAAATTCACCGGTACCTATGTACCACTATCAATAATATACATAAAATTAAATTTTTTTTAACACCAACTTCACTAATTTTATGTTGTCACATTTTTGTTCAAAATATGTAAATGTAATTACATGAAGATGGGTTATTAAGGTCAAAGTTATAAAATTATAATATGGTAGAAGGATGGGTAAGTATGGAATATAATTATACATCGAAAATCTTGACTATAGACAAAGGTTTAGATTCATGAATAATTCAATTAACTATTTTGATTCAATCAACATAATTGAAAGTGAATTATGTGAACTTGACTAAATCCTTAATTAAAAAATTCCATATAGCTTAATGATTCATTGTATATGGGATAATATTATTGACTTTCAAGTATATAAAAGGTTATGTGTGGAGCTTTGAATTCATTTTTTCCTTTTCATGATTTCATGTTATTATTTTGTGTTAAGCCTTTGGATAAGCTTTTTGTGTTGAACATATGCGATAATAAACTTATGTGTCCTTTTTAATATGGAAATTTTTAAAGAATGAATTTATGTGGTTTTGAGGAATAATCCCCATGAAGCATGATTTTAAAGCACATGTTTTATGAAATTTTGGTTCCATAAATTTCTTTTATGTTTCTGTCTTTTCATGTTCAGATGATACCTCCCTTTTGGGGGAAAGGTTCTTTCAATATGTTGAACATCTTTCCACACAATCTCTTACGTAATGTTCTTGTTTGTTATAAATGTGACAAGTGATAAATGAAAAATTAGTTGTTGTGTTTACAACAACTTGAAAAAACAAGGAGCTCCCTTGCTTGAACCAAATTCACATTCAATTAATTCATATCCTTAATGAATTGCCCCATCATCAATTCCAATTTTTTAAAAGGGTTTAAAAAATTTTCAACATCAACATTATTAGATAAAGGTAGATATTTTGGTTAAAGGGAGATGGGTCATTTTTAAAATTTTCATTTAAAATGTTTTTTGGTTGATTAATTCAAACCAAAACCTAGTGCAATCCAAAAAAATAAATGAGCTCCATTATATCACATATATGATAAATATATCCATTATACCTTGAATTAATTTAATTTAATTAATTAATTAATTTATTCAAATAATATTAGATAGTATCAAATTTGTGAATTTCAAAATATCAAGCCTAAACACCAAAAGTGAAATCAAAATTAAATGTAACACACTTTGCAAGTGTATACTTTATGCACATGTCATGAAATTACCCAAGTTGGCCCTCACATAGTGTGCTTTCAACCTTTACATCAACCTATAAAAAACCAATGAGATTTTGATAATGTAAATTTTGGTTGGTTTTGGGACATAACATTTTTTTATACCTTTCGAATTGTGAAAGATCCCTCTAGCTAGCCATTGGCACTTCTAGGTTTTGTAAAGTACCTTTTTAAAAACTTTTTAAAAGTTTTCTTTTACAACCAATTTTTGTTTTATTAAAAATTTCTTTTCCTATAACAAAGCAACTCAAGCCCCTAAAAGTTAGAAGACAATGTCATAATGATCAAATAAGACAAAGTTCAACAAACACAAAAATGTTAGAAAGTGAACAAAGTTTTCAACATAAAAAAAAAATTGTAATAAAAATAACATAACAAGTCTACAATGATGTTTTTAACACAATTGAAAAAAATTAAACACAACATAATTTCACAAATTGATGAAGTTATTAGCACGAATGTGCATAATGACAATTGATCGTAGTTACGAGGCTATTGATGCAGAACACAAACAATGAAAATAAAATAAAAATGAGAACAAGCCATTATTTGAAAATGCAAACATTGGACCAAACTTGCCAATGTCGCAAAAACAAGAGATGTAGTTTTGAACAAGGATGCAATAATGGTTCAAGCTTGAAGGTACCAAGGCCTAATGTTAGTGCAAACATTGGAACAACATATAAATGTAAATGTAACACTTACAAAAAATATAGTTTAACAACACAACTAAGGAAAGTTATAAAAACATTGTCAACTTGCAAAAGAAAAAAAAGAAACAAAAAGAAAAAAAATCACATAACACAAAAATAAAATTTAATTTGGAGCATTGTTTTAGATGACATTGTTAACTTGCAAAACAAATTCACAAAACACAAAATCAAAAACTTAAAGTAGAATGATGTTGTAAACGATATCACCAACTTGAAAAAAAAGACAACAAAAAAACAAGCAAATCGAACAAAAACAAAAAGTAAACACGATAGTGAAAATGATGACTAAAAGAAGTGAAAATGATGCTCTAGGACAAAAATTATTATTAAAAAACAGGTTAGATGAGATATCCAATTTATGCATATGAATTTTCAATGCCTCCTCTTAACCTATCAACTTCATGATAACAATTTAAATTTTATAAGGATCTAAAGATAAATGTTTTTCTTAAACCACACACCTTTTTACTTAAATACTAATCATTCATATGCATCTAGTGCTTAGTAGGTAACTATTAAAAACCTATTTAGAAAGTATGTAAACACCTATTTTGAAGCCTACTTAGTAGGTATTTAATCACCTACTGTAGTTAGTTGAGTTGTTGCTTCTTCTACCTACCTACTAACAACCTTACGCACCATTTTATTTAAGTATTAACCATCTACATGCACTTTCTTTCACTTAATCAATAGGCAAGGAAGTAATTACTTGTAAGGGATGAGGAGAACATGTGAAAGAAACTGTGCAATGAACTTGTACAATTTTTCTCATTACTTTAGTGTTTTTGTTGGTATTATTTCTATAATTGGACAAAGTGAAAAATAGACAAATAGTTTATATTGGTCTGCATAAGTATTTTCAATATATATGTAGCATTATTAAGAGATTTAAAACATTTTTGAATTCCTTTTTCTTTTTGATTTTGTCTTTCCCTTTCTTTCAACTTCATAAATAAAGAGGTTTGTTTTCCACCTAGTAACTATCTCTTGGTTTAGTGTTAAGGTTTAGCTTCTAGAGGTGGCATTTATGGATAACACGGTTTGTTTGTTTTATTAGAAAGGATGATTTGTGTTTTAGTTTATGTTTAGACTATTTTTTTGGGTTTGTGAACTTTGCTTTTTCATTTTTCTTGGATTGTAGACCCATGATGTTTCGTCTTTTATTCTTGTTGATGAATAAGGTTTGTGTGTGTGACGCACTCCCAACTCCTTGAAGGACTCAAATGTGAGCCCAAGTAGAAGACAATGGAAGAGGGAGGAGTCGGGGCACGCTCCCTAACTCACAACACTTTGAGGGGTAGAGGGGCGTGTTGGAACTCCGGGATGAGACTAGGAAGAGTTGACAAGCTTCACTCACTCACACGGGCCTGCACGCAACCCACACAAAGTGGTTAGTGCATAGTTGGAGCACCTTTGGTGCTAGGACGAGCCACGAGCAACGCGGACACACTAGACTCACCACAACCCGAACTTGGGGTAAGCCACCACCTTCCCCCTTTTAATATATTCTATGGCTGGCCATGGAGCATACATCCAAATGGTTTTTCTCTCCCGAGACTCATGAGTGGGAGTACCGAAATCGCGCCAAATGGGACTCTCGCAACTTTGGAGCCCCATAACTTTGTGAGCAGACCTCGGATTGAGATGCAATCTACAGAAAAGTTGTAGCTCTTATTGAAAGCTTTCCAACGATATGTGGCACACCCCCTGCAGCTAAGTAAATCGGGTTGATTCCCTACGTTTTGTGGTCAGGAGTCAAACTGGCAGTTTGACTCCCGGCCCTTCTTTTGGCCATAACTTATGTTTCAAATGTCCAAATGAACAATGCGAGCCCATTTTAGATGTCTACGTTCCAAAAGTTTTCCAATGATATAAAGAACGCCACAAGCCATTGAATCTTGACCCTTGAAATGGTTCTCTGAACTTTTGGGAGTCCACCGGGACTCCATCTCCCAAAGTGGGAGTTGCTTTGAGAGTGTGAGGGTTCACTCCCTCATACTCCTTCACACTTTCTTACACTCTCGGGAATATGTGATGTGACTCTTGGGCTTCTTTTTGCCTTGACTCTCGGGCTTCCTCTTACCTTGACTCCCGCAACCTTGGAACCCTTTTACCTTGGTAGCGAGCCCAAAACTAGGGTTGCGACTGTGTGTGTGTGTTTTGTTAAGGGTTGGGGGGCTTGAAGGAATATGGGGTTAGTATACCAAGAGTATTGAACAAACCCACAAATTTAAAATTGCAACTCATGCAAGGCACATGCAATGAATCATGACAACATATTTTTTAAGTTGTTTAATGGGTTAAATGGTTAAGCGTACTTCTTCAACAATGTGATAGTACCCAATCCTCTAGTCTTTAAATTGTACTTGCATTTGGGTTGATAAGAAAGAAAGTGCATTCACAACAAATGCATTTATTTGAGAAGAAAATTTCATGAACCATAATCTTTCTTGGATGCGAGAAGTAGTTTATTCCGAGAGTGAAAGAACACCATGAGATATATGCTTGTTCACATCAATAACTATTATCCTTTGTCATTGGAATTGTGTAATTCATTATATTTAGCACCTACAATTTGTGGGAGTTTTTCCACATGATAGATGAGATGAGAAATCATTTTTAAAAAATTACATGTGTTTATTTAATTTGCAGCATTTCTTCTTGTTACATCTTTTATAACCTCTTTCATTTGTCTTATCTACAAGGCATAAAGAATAAAAGGTTGAAGGTTTTGTGTGCAAGAATGGAGATGGTAGGATTGTTGATTATTAGGTTGTGGGAGTTGGGCATTGGGGTATACGATAAATATGTGCTTGAGGCATAAGGAAAATTGCATGGTCATAACTAGACTTCACATTGTAGTCAACATTTACTACAACTATTGTTAGTAACTATTGGGATGGAAATATGTGGGTCTATCAAACACCATGTGATTGACTATATAATTTTTTGGATGTCAAGAATGTTTGAAGGATATATTTTTTGTGTCTTTGATTTTGAGTGATGTATATTTTGTGTGCTTTTTTAGAAAATAAAAACATCAACCCAAGTCCATGTGACAAGGACAAACGAATCATGTCTACTTTTGTTTTGTATGTATTGGTTTGTGTTTTTTGCTCTATAATGAAAGACTTCCTGCCATGAGATGCCACTTTAATTTATTATTGGCATGATTAAAGTAGGTCCTAAAGGACTAATTTTTTATTCTATTCTTTTGGCAACAATTTAGCAAGAAGAAACAATCGTGAAGAAAATAAACAAGGGAAGTACATAATTGAGAAGGCCAAAATGACAAAGGAAAATTGGTAGCAATTACATCTAGATTGTTATTTATAATCTAAAAGTACTAGATAAGGAACATGTGGTTTGTACAATGCCACATTTAAACAATAAGGCTTGTGTTTGTGACTTCAATTTTGAAAGTTCTTATTTACTACAATAAGAACTTTCAAAATTGCAACAAGTTGGGCTTCATTGAGAATATACTGAAAGAGATGCATATTTACAAACCCAACACCATGTCATCCTACATTTTTATACAAATTTCATAGGTGTAGTAGATACACATTCATTTTACACTTATGGAGGACTATTGCTATGTTCCAACCTTGTTACTTGAACACATTGCAACAAAGCAAGCACATGCGATGTCATGTATATGATGAAAGTGGCAGATATGATTTCCCCCTTTCCTTGGTATACTATGTTTTTCAATTTGTATATGTGTTTCAAGAGGTTTAAACTTGGCATTGACACTCCTTATATAGGAAAAATTTGAAACAATTGCACCAAATGGTTATTTGATTTCAGCCATTAGGAAGGGCAAAAGTTGCTTGTGCAAAATGTAAGTTTGTTAGTTATGAATGCTTGATGAAGCCATTAAAAAGAAGAAGTTAAACAATATTGTTAAAGTATTATGAGTATAACATACAAATTTGGGTAGGGAACATGCAATTGTGAACTTTCAAAAAATTTGTTATGTTAAATAGTAGGGACTTTGCTTGTTTTGGCAAGTTCAAGCATTTAAAAAGAGATACCAACCTTTCAAGAGTCAATATGATAGCTTAATTGATGATAAGAAAAAAAGTTAATGTGATAATAACTTAGTATCTAAAAAACATGGAGCTAAATTACAATCGATATAAAAAAATCATATACTATATGGGTAGGGTTGTTAGTTGGGTGTTGAAATTGTAAAGAATTTGATTTGGAGATTATTTGTTGTTTTAAAAAAAAACAAATGCAATTGATGATTTTCTTTCACAAACTCTTATGGAAATGGGAAGAGGACGAGAAAGTTGCAAAAGATGATTTTTAAGATTTAGTTTTGATGGCAATAAACAAGTTTTAAGACGAGCTAAATTTTTACGCTGTTATCAACTACTTGGATGGGATGACATGTCCAAAAGGTGTTACTATGGCAATACGTATTATTGTTAGGAGGTTCTTTACTTTTATGATAACCTTTGGTTCTAAACATAAATTATAGTTGTTTTGGGTTTTGGTTCTAGCTCCACACATCAATGGAATTGGGAATTTGGTTCTAGGTATGGGTTTTGAAAAAAATTCTAATTCCAATTTGGGTTTAAATGTTTTTTGTTGCTTATTAAACCATACCAAAACTAATGGTTAACTACTAATTAACCTTGGTTCTAGTCACTTTTTGTCAAAGACATGTGTTTTGGTTTTGGTTTTGGTTCTAGTTCCACATAAAACTAGGACCCCAACTCAAGGTTTAATTCTCTAAAAAGAATTTGGATCTAAATTTAGTTCTAAAATTCAAATATAATTATGGTTCCATGTTTATTAAATGCATTGCAATCAACAATTTTTGACTTGCCCAACATTAGTACATAGACAAAATAGTTTAAAAGTAGATTTTACACCATCATGGGGGAACTTTTATATTTTGAAGGTTAGAATAATTTTTTCATAGAGCCATTGCAAAAAAAGAGTGTGCATTGAGTTCCATAATGGTTTAAGTTGCATTAAACATTTTTCTAGGAAAAATTCCATTAAAATTTTTTGGATGTAAGGTTATTATTGGCCTAGATTTCATAAGGACATTTATAATTTGTGCAAAAATTGTGAAGTTTGTTAGGCTTATGCCAATAAGTTAGTTTAAGCACACCTTGCATCCCATTTTGCCAATAAGGCTTTTCAAAAGTGGGGTATAAATCTTGTGGTGTGTTTGTCAATTATTCGAAGAGATTGCCATTTTATTGTGTTGATATTCATTATAGAGTACATTAATTTCAAAGGACTTTGGCCCTACTTTGTAGGTTGTATTTTCCTTAGTTGACCATGCCTTTAATAGATCCAAAAATAAAATAAAAACATTTCATTTTTGTCCATCAACATAAAGAAAAAAATGGTTCTTGGTTTATGTGCCTTTCATTACATATGTGCTAAGAGTAAATAAAGTTTTCATGACAAAGCCATTGTATGACACATGCCTTGTTATTTTTGCTATGGAGTACTTAACCAAATTTGCTAAAGTTTGAGCTTTGAAAACTTCCATTAAGGAATGTGTTGTTTGATTCATCTATGAAAGAATCATCATAAGATTTGGAATTGCTTTTGAAATGGTTTCTAATTGTGAGTTTCAAGTCATGAGTGACATTTGTTGGATATTTGGCTATCAAACACTCAATCACCACACCTTATATGCATAGTGCAAATGCGTTGATAAAGCATATGAATAAGACTTTATGTTCAAGGTTGTGAAAAGATGTTTGAGTTAATGTGTGGGTGGGATTGTAAGATCCATCATCTAATGTGGGTATATAGTTCCACCAAGTCCCCAACATGATTTTCACCTTTCAAATTGATATATGGCATTGAAGTTGTGTTGCCAATTAAGTAGAAGCAAGGAGTAAATGAAATGGATGAGATGCAACAATGAGCTTACTAAGCCGTTGAAATTGCCCAAGTTTATCATAAGTAAATGTTTGATAAGAACATGAAGAAACAAGGATTCAAGGTTAATGATCCTATCACAATTTATAATGCTTATCATCATCAAGCACAAAAAACCTCTTATTTAAGTAGTTTGGGCCATATATCATTTTAAAGGTTTTCAATGATTCTGGAACTTGTAAATTCATGAACCTAGATTGAATGCAATGACAGGATTGTGTGAATCATGACAAACTAAAAACCAAATATTAATTGATTTCTTAAATATGGTGATTTTGGGGATAAAATTTGGAATTGATCTAGGAGGAGATGTAATGGCATACATGGTTAAATATGTTGTGACTTGAGATTTGGGCTTGTGACATAAGGCATGAAATTAGGAATGAGTGAAGAAAATGTCTTGGGACTCAACCACACTTTTGCAAGTTTAGGAAAATGCAAAGAAACAAGACCCAAACATTCTTGGGTCCTATGGGAGTCACAAATCTTTGGGACAAAAGTGCAAGTAATAAACATGATTCAAATTAAGCCCCCAATATACTATTGAAAATGTTTCGAAACACAGATATTTAAAACGAGTTTGTACTTTCATGGGGAATTGTAAGTTAAGAGTTATGGGTGAAAGCATAATTAGGTGATTCATTTTTTACATTTTGAAAAGTTTAAAGCATATGTTAGTTAAAGATCATACAATTATAATAATTATCAAATTATAAATCCTATAATTATCCTCTATGCTTTTGGTCATAAATATTGGTAGACCACCATGTACATATCCCTAAACATGTGATTGGTATGTGAAAGTTTGAAGATTTCAACATGCAAGGAAAAAATGGTAAAAAATGATTAGAATTATGACATTTAAAAATTTAAAGGAAATGAATAGTTCTTATATTAGGAAAATTTTAATGTGTTTTATTCTTAAAATTTTCATTTGATGATATCCTTTTTTTAATTGACATTATTATGACATACTTCTTAGGTCCACATTTCTCACTTTGCATAACAAACATAATTTCATTATTACAAATATCCCTTATGAGTCCATTCTTTTCTTAGAACTCATCAATAATTTTTAACATGATGCTCACTAAAGTCTATTATAACATGGATAATTTAAAAAAAGACAATAATAATGTTGAATATGACTTTACATTTTAAATTCATTTGCAATCTAAATAAATTATAATCGTGACAATCCAAACTATCCACTTAATTATGCTTTCACCTTTGTGATTTATTATGGAAAAGTTTTTTTATAAGTTACAACTTATTTTTTTGAAAACCCTTCAATTATAAAAATCGCTAAAAAACATGCCAAAATCACTTTGTTTTCAAATCTTTTATTTTAATTTTTGATGAAAAATTTCCAATACCTAAAAGCCAATTATGAAAAATATAGAAGAGGTTTTTGAGGAGGAGTCTTTGATAAATTTTACCAATAAATATTGTAATGATGTGAAAGCTCTATTAATCATGTAATCGTTGTGTCTTTAATTTGACCTTGGTATTCCTATTGAAGAAATGTTATGTGAGTCGTGGAGTGTTATTTCTTTCCTCACATTTTGTCTCACCTTTTTGTGTTATACTACCAAAAGAAGATATCCCCTTTTTCCCCTACAAAAGCATGGAATCTTTTTAGAGCTAAAGAATCCATGACCAAAGGGTAATAATTAATAACAATAAGTTTCAAAATCCGAAGAAAAAGTCATGTTATAATAATGATGGTGGTTTTTGGGTGCATTTCATGGGAGTCAATTTTCCATAAGTAACAGAAATTGTGTCATTTGAACATTATGGGCAGAGGAGAGGATTTCTAATAAATATGACCAATTCTCGTCTTCTCAAACCTGCAACTGATTTCCCTAGTTTGAATAGTAGTAAGTTTTACAAAAATATATATATAATTTTTAGTCATGCTGAAATTTTCAAAAAAAAAAAAAAAAAAAAAAAAAAAATTTTTTAAAAAAA
>Ga0116231_10002444_pt1 | contig 38828 bp, 31 predicted proteins | sample S1TSphgellanicum_2_FD_89695 | JGI IMG/M metagenome (GOLD analysis project Ga0116231, IMG submission 89695) | Host-associated microbial communities from peat moss isolated from Minnesota, USA - S1T2_Fd - Sphagnum magellanicum MG | ecosystem: Host-associated > Plants > Peat moss > Unclassified...
TATTTGCTTCTTTTTTTATCTTTTTTTTTTTGGATGACGTCTGGCCAGCAGCTCCGGGGAGCATTCACAACAACTGTGCAGGAAGAGAGGTTGCTTTCGGTCCGAAGTAAGTAACGGCCGGGGGGGGAGGGCACGGGTGCATTATGCACTGGGTTCACACTAGTTATATGTAATGAGAAAAACATTTTATATGCAATGAGAAAAATCCCATTGGGTCAGTTGCCTTCAGGATAGGTATTTTTTACAAACCTCTCAATAGCAAACTGGTACTGTCTCCCATACTAGTGCTCTCTTTTTGAATCTCAGATGCTGTTTTCAAAGCTCCACAAACTGTAGCAAAGCCCTGGGCCCCCTTATGAATGTGAGTTGATCAAATATTCTTCTTATCAGTGTTCACATTCTCATCTGTAACTGTGAATGAGAAACTGGGAATCGTCTTCTAGCAGGAATCAGGCTGCATCTTCAGACAGAAGCCAAATGTTTCCCAGTACAATGAGGTAGCTTGAGGTGCTGGCACTCTTGCTCTAGTGACACTTGAAAAGCTATGGCATCATTGCAACACTGCCAAATATTGCAACCCAACATCAGCCTTTTGAGCAAGCTTGCTCAGATCCTTCTTCATGCCTCCAATGTGAATCCCCAAAGATGCTTTACAAATGTTACATGCACCAAGAGGATCATCCTGAACAATCCAGCACCAAGCAGTTGCCATGCATTTCACATAAACAACGGCCCTGATTAGTGCTTGGGCTCTGTCCTCTTGGCCTTGCTCCAGGAATGGCTCTCCCAACCTCACACTACATGCAGACAGCACCAGATGATAATGTTGGGGGTTATTGTACTTCAGTGTGTGCATGCTTGAAAGCAAGTAAAATCACAGCAGGTTCTCTGATGAAGGATGCTGCACACCAGATAGAACATTTCTGAAACCTGAACCTGCATCTACAAACTCCTAAACAAGAAACAAGAGCCAAGACATAGCCTAACACTGTCACAGAGAATCTACACCATGTTCTACCTCAACCACTAAATATGAACATTTGTGGAAAAAAGTCGCAGTACACATATGTCACATTGAGTGCATGGATCATCAAATACACACAAAAGAGATGGTGCTCTTGATGAAAAGGCTTCTATGATGAGTTGTTGTGTGAGGAGGTGCCACACATGGGTATAGACTGAAGGCCAGAGCTGCAAACACTATCCTGCTTCACAGTTACAACCACAACCTGGTCCAAGTATCTCCAGCATCCAGCTTTCTGTCAATAATTCTGTCTAACAAGGGAGTTGCAAAACTATTTCCCCTCCCCCCCTCATCATATTCCCTAGAAACAGGCAAGAGGTGGAGGGGACATACTGATGGGCAGCTCATTCAATCCATGTAGATGAGGGCCAACAGGACAACAGTGAAATAAACACCAAATATTTGGGAAAAGCTTGCAGTTGAAGGACCCCTGGGCTTGCAAAGAAGCAAGCTTTGCATTCAAGAGATTCTAAAGAAGAGAACCTCAGGTGCCAATTTGGAAGTCCTCTTTTGCCTTACAAACCCCATCAATGTAGTCATGATGACAGGTTCTCTAGCTTCTCCTGAAGCTGTCCATGACTCCATGACAGGCATTAGATTAGATCAGGACATGAAAGTGTTCTCGTAAGCCAAGTTGTGTTGTGCCATCATTGAGGCAGCCCCACCTATGAAACTAATAGATGTGCAGGAGGATTACTAGATGTGCAAACAAACAGCCATTTGATATCAATATGTCAGAGATGGATGTCAGAAAGAGCTGACATAACGTCACACTGAGATACCCACCATGCAAAAGCCCTCAAAACATAATTGACTGCTATATACTATGCAGGCTACTTATACCCATGCACCACATACACCTATAGCAGCAGCCTTTCCACTTGAGACTGGAGGAGAGAATCAGATGATCCAAAGAAATGCAAAAATGCAAAACCTAATCCCTCGGAAAACTCAAAAACTGGATCACCAGATCAAGGGAAAGGAAGCTTGGAGCCATCAAGCAGCTAGGACATTACTTGTCAGATGGCAGGCTTCGCATTCATAGGGTGAATTGACGACGTCTACATCAGTGACTTCCCACACTCTCACTTCTCTTCAGTGCCAGCCAGGATACAAAAGGATTTGATGACAGTCACAAAAGCTTTGCTGGTTCTAAGGTTTTTCTAAGTTATTGAAAGACACCCAGGGTCTCACAATGACAATCATGAGGCAATTTTTTGTTTTGGGTCCTTTCGCAATATTAGAACCTGAGTAAATTCATTCATTCAATAACAATTAAATGAACAATATATATATGAAATGCAATGGTTACAAATCACTATCAAACAGCACAAACTGGAAATTGCTGTCAAAGTGCCAACAAAATCATATCAAAACTCTGCTCAATAAGATAAAGATTACAATCTTTCTGGCTGCGATGCTCTCATCTATGATTTGAATTCCTCAAGATGGACTGCAATTTTGAGCAGAGATGATTGAATGTTGCAATTGCACAAATTGCCACTCAAAGATTACCATTGTTTATCCAGTCACTCCAATTTTGATAATTCAACCCATACATGACTTGGTATTCTAAAAAGACGCACTACAGCTTTGATTATGTTCAAACTCCTATGTTTCACAAAATGTTAATTGTTACTTTCTTTCCCAAGTCATTTTATTCATCATCTCTCTTTTCTTTCTTAATCATGAATTCCTTCTTCACCAGCATCTTTGAGTACTTCCCACATGAAGCAGCAATTCTCACTCACTACAACAAGACGCCAACAGTTACATCAAGGGAGATTCAAACAGCAGTCAGTTTGAGATAGCCAGGCAAGTTTGTTAAGCATGGTGTCTCTGAGTGAAAAAAAGCAGTCACTAAATTCACCAGTGCTTGAATCCCTGAACTTTCCATGGTGTTTAATAACACCAACACCCTCTTGAAGTTGTTCTGATGAAGTTACCTCTTTTGATGTGGTCCACCTGCATCATCTGAAGCTCCAGCTCTGTACAAAAGCAAAACTATTGCAGTGAAACCAAAACAAAGGAACTGCAACTATGGAGGAAAGATGTACAAAAGAAAATCAGACAAAGGACATAACACAAGCAGCAGATAAATTTCTGCCCTGAATTATGCACCCAAAGAATACAATGACATACTTTTGTACGTAAAAACCAGAAGATTGCAGCTCACAAACCATTCCTCTGTGACCGTGATCCCAATGCTATGGAGATAACAGCTGCAACATGATAATAACTAAGAGATTGAACTAGGTATTATTAAACCTTTGAAGTAGTCAGTGCAGCAGAGTATTCATTCCCTTGAGACAGGAAGCTGTGATTCCCAGTGTAAGCCTTGTGATCAACCCAAGAATGAGGAACTTCTAATAGAAGTGCGACTCTTTGAATTTCCCATGCTCTCTTGCTTCTGCATCTGGCTTCCGTGAGCGTCGTTTATTAGACCTCCTATCAGATGATGATTCTTGAGCAAAATGGCCTTGCAAGTTGTGCCCCAGCCCAAATCCTCTTGCTTCACCCACAAACCTGACATCACTTGCAACCATAACTTCACCTTTTCTTGAACCAAACCTGCTTAACTCTTCCATCTCCTCCACAGGAAGCTTGCCATGCTGAGTTTCATGAAAATGCTTGCTGTCAAGTTCTGTGTATGAGGCTGAGTGAGGCTGTACCGATTGAAAGCTCTGGTTCCTTACTTTTTTCTGATGGAAATCTTCATTGGATGAATGGGTGCGGCGTGAATTTGGTGTGATTGGGTGCAAATCTTCTAACCGCGAAGATTTCTGCCACATCCGACTTTTGATTGCAAGCAAGGCTTGCTCATGGCGGCGTTGGAGGTCAGAAAGCTCTTCCTGCTGTTGTAATGCCAATCTCTCCAGTTCACGATTTGTGATGGCTTCTTCCTCTTCACTATGGTTGCTCCAATCTGAGAGGCCCCTGTCTTCAATATGATCATTGCTCCTGTAGAAACTTTCATTATCTTCAAAAGATCCTTCCTCCTGAGGCCGGCATGGGAAGTGGCCACTATCTCTACTTCTCACCTCACTAAGCTGATCAAAAGACCCTGCGTCACTATCACAATCCTCCTCAGCAAGATGTGTGTGCTTTAGGCCAGATGAGAAAGATCTATTAGTAGGTGACGCACTGTCTGCTACAGAAGCTTCAGACTTAGGTCTGCTATGTTCCCAATCTCCTCCACCTCTCATGTGTCCTTCAGAAGAATCACTGGAGAAGACTAAAGAACTTTCAGGTCCACACTGAGGGAGATCAGGTCGATGACTGTACTTGACTTCTTCAAAGCGCCCATGCATAGTCCCCTCAACCACCCTTGGAGGAGAGGTTACAGCTATGGAGCTGATTTTGGGGGAAAAAGAGCGTGGTTTCCAACTAGATGCCAGTAGTTCAGTTAAAGAGTCCTCTGAAGATACTGTGGCCATTGGATCAGACTCATCTTGTAGTATTGCATGACCATCCTCATTGGGTCCACCTGTTTCACCATCAGTGGCACCAGTGTCATCAATAGCAACCCCTGGTTTCCATTCAGGAACCAACGCAAGGATCTCCACATCAATCATCTCAGCAATGGTGGTAACATCTTGGTCAGACAGGTCAAGCTCTGCCACCATCTCACTTGCAACACTCATTGCTGTGTCTGTCTCGACATTAAAAGGGAAGTGGATGTTACGGCTGTGACCTGCCAAAGAAGAATCCCACAATGTTACCTTTCTCTGGCACCATGGTGCAACCAGTATATATTCTCTGAAGCTTATATCACTACTTGTCCAATGAGTGGGCTTGTATTCCAGCAAAAGCAAATATAAAGTGGGAAACTTCTCATTGAAAAAGATCATTTTGAGCAAGCAGCTTGTAATTACTACTCACCATCATGATCAGCAATGCGGAGTCTCAAGAAAATGGTGTCATCATCTCCTCTTTTTCCCTTTACTCGAAAGTCTCTGCTACTCCTGCGTGCCCGTTCCTTCTCCCCTGAGAGTTTTTCAGTCTCAAAGCGAGTGCTTCTGGGTTGAAGGTCATCCTCAGTTTGAGGCTCCTGACCCACTGACAACAGCGGTGGTCTTCTTGATGTGCTGGCAACATCTGCTTTGTCTTCACTAGAATTTCCCACCCCCTTCCGTTTGGAGTAGGAGTCCAATGAGGTAGGCATTGATGGTGCTTGGTCTTCAAAAATCACACCAAGCTCTTCCATGTCATCTGTCCGGCTCTTTGCAATCAGTAAAGATGGTCCACATTCTACGGCTTCACGATCACCTTCACATTGGAGAAATGGATCCATTAAGAGCTCTCTTGCAGGTAGCCTTACTGATGCTGCAGCCAGGCACTTGTCAACAAATGCACGAACCTCAGGGTCCTTCAGTTTCTCAAGAGCAGCTGGCTTCTTTCCCTGCAAGACATCAAAGAAACACATTTCCACCCTCCTTTCAATGTATGCCTCATGAAAGAACACAGTTAGTAAGCAAGGTACTCCATATGCAGAGAGATATCTAACATGAAACAGAAAAAAGAAAGAATTTAGCTGAGAAGACTGGAGAAACACTAAGGGAACAAGCAAAAAGGCAGAGCTTCTTACCGATGTCACCTTCTTGTAGATCTGTGCAGCATTAGTGCACTCACTATAAGGATACTCAAAGGTAACCATCTCCAAAAGGCACATTCCAAAAGAATAAATGTCAACGAGTTCATTGTATTCTTCTTCATAGAGTTCAGGAGCCATGAACTCAGGTGTCCCTGCAAAAACAACTTATTGTGCATTAGATGAGAAAAAAGTTACAAGAGTGACCAGCTTTTGCAAAAAGAACTCCACATTATATGTGGTTCACACCACTAGCTGACCTTAAGGCCACACAAATTGCACAAGACTTCCAAATTTCCTGTGACAACCTTCTGACAATCATCAGTCACTGCCCATGGATTACTCAGTAGCTACACCCAAAAAGGCAAGCTGTAATCTTGGGGATTGCAGGGTTGGCATCAACACATGCCAGGACTAAGTTTTCATTCTTGCTAAGTGAAGACTCTACCTCATGTACAATAGACACTGCACGAAAGCTGAGCACTTTAGCATACTCTGGCTGCAGGTTTGATTCCTTTCAAGTCATTGCAAGCAGATCCATGTCCACAAGGCACATTGCACACTACAGAGAGAAAACAGACAGTTATGCAAAACAGATAAAGAAAGATGGAAAAAGAGGCCCAAGAAGAGTTGACAGCAAAAACCTGTATAACTGAGGCTTTATCCCAGTAGATCCCTAAGTTATGCCCCCTCTCAGAAAGTGAGCTGCCCAGTGAGCAGCACATAAGGAATGCACAATAGAATACCCACCAATCACACTGTGAGCTGCATGTGCCTGTCGCAAAATGGCTGCAAGTCCAAGGTCTCCAATCTTGACCTCCCCTTGATTGCCATTCACAAAAATGTTGTCACACTTAAGGTCCCGGTGTATGATAGGTGGATCATGACTATGCAGGTAAAGAAGCCCACGCAATATCTGGCGTGACCAATTCTTAACTGCCTTAATGTCAACATGCTTGTGTTTTTTGCGGTACCTGAATCACAATACTCAATTGGTCAATAGACATCCATTTACCTCCCCTGCCAACAAACCTCACCCCAATTTGTCTGCATGCATAGCTTGTGTTTCATTTCAACAAAGGACATGGAGCCTATTCTGTAGAGTCAATATCTTTCCCTCGTACTGAACACCATTAAGATTGTAATTGAAGTTACACAATATGAGAAGCCTTTTGTCATGTCTTACCCCCTCATACTGATAATCTTGCTAACTTCTAGTGAGATGCAATTCTTGGGCAGGCATCATCAGTCAGGTAAATAAATTATGTCATATATCCAGCACAAATTAAATGCAAGGGCATTAAAAACCAGAAAGTAGGAATCAGCCAACTTCCAGTCATGCAGAGGGGTCAATGAAAAGGATTTGCTCTGACGTGTAAGACTTCCAAACATACAAGAGTTCTCATGACAATAAAGTTTCTGGGCAACCCAGTAGTGTCCAAAGTTTCAAAGAAGCTTCTGAAACTCACCAACCCTCTCCTCCTAGATTCTCACCTATTTCGACTGAGATGATAGTGAGTTGTGCCTCAGCTGAAGCTAAAGCAACTGGATAAGAAATTGAGTACTTACTGCCTCAAAGTGCCAGAGGTAAAGATCTCAGTGATGAAGTTCACATTTTTGGTCTTGGTGTCCACCCATGAATTGTAGAACTTGATGATGTTCTTGTGTTTCAGTGTCTTCAACAAGTGAACTTCTGAATAAAGGCGCTCCAGATCCTCAGGACTCTTCAAAACATCTTGAACTTTCACTTGGTTCCATGCCACTTCAATTCCATCCACTTCATCAAATGCTCTGTAACTGCAAAGGAGTTAAGGGTACACTGTGCAATGAAGAACACATTATAACATCATGCCAGAAACATTGTGCCCAAGTTCTTGTGATGTATTCACAGTAAGTAACACATTCATTCCATTTCAAGACTAGGAAGAACCTAAAAAAGAGCTGAAATAGGATACACAGTCTTGAAAGCCCCTTTGCCCAGAACGTCATCATACTGCATCACCACACCCCAAACCTATGTTAGAGATTCAAAGATCCTCAAAAAGGCAGGCCCAATAGAAAAGCATTGGACAGAGAAAAAGGAGAACATAACAAGAAGCACCAGAGAGAAGGGCCATGCCAACACTGACCCGACCATAGCGACCTGTAGGATCAACTTCAACAAATTCTGAGTCATCATCATCACCATCATTATCAGGAGGCTCAGCTGCAGTATTTCCATCTCCTTCAGACTTGCTTTCCTGCTTATTCGGCATCTTGACAAATAGGATCAAAGAAAAATCACCACCAAAGGTGGCTTGAAGCAGATAGCCAATGGACAGCAACCACAAAAATTCACAGCAGATATAACTGGAGACACAGTAACATGTGCATGAGCATATTCCTTTGCTCTTTCTCTATCTCCCTGCTGCTCTTGGAATTGTCCTATTAGTGGAGTCCCTCAATCAATTTAAGTGGACAGCAAGTATTAAGGATCAGACTCCTGCACAAAAGCCAACAAACATATTTGCATTAACGAACAGAGCCAATTAGGGTTTTCAGCACATGATTACACACAACTTCATCTAGGGTCCTGAAGCATATCCTCCACCATTCATGACACTCAGTAGAAGCCCTTTGTAGGTGGTCTGTACATCACACTATTGAGCACAGTTATGGAAATGGACAGATCAGTTCATATGGAGAGTACATTCAGGTGCATGTTGAGGTGAGACCATTTCTAGAGGAGGTTTGTACCTAGGGTATGGAGCAAATTAGTATTCAATTTTTATGGATTGAGCTCAGCATGTATGCCTACTCAAATAGTTTTTCAGCTTCCATGAAAATAATGGTTACATGGTGATGAGGGAGGTCTCGCAATCCCCCTTACAAATCCTTCATACTCCAAATTTCAATCCTATGCACATACAATTAGGCCATTGCAAGTCCTTCCAAAGGCTTCATTTAGGCCTTCCATGGTTGAAATCGTACAAGATCTCAGTCCTTTGCAGAGCTACACACTTGTGCAAATCACAGATCTTTGAGAGAGGAGCAGAAAAATGTACCCACTTTTTGAGACAGAGATCAGGATACTACCTTAGAAGAGACCCTAAAATCATGTAAAATTCAAGTTGTCTTCAGCAGCATCTGCTGAGACAACCAGTATTGTAGAAAGAAGATAGGCACCTGAAAACTCTATGAAAATAACCTTTGATCACTTACAAATCTTCCTACTTTTGTACTGCACCTCTACTTGCACTCCAGTGCACACATCCTGACACAAAACCTTGTCAAGTGGCTACTTGGGATGTTGCCCCGTATAATGACAGAAGTGAAGGAGAATTAGTAATTGGCAAGATGCACAATTAAGTTGCTGAATTGAGAAAGCTTGGCACTGTATCTAATAACCACATCCAGGATTCAATCCAGGATCTCTAAGCTCCTCAGCAGTGGCTACAACTTTTTGTAGGAAAAAAAAACTCGAAGCTCAAATTCAGAGACATCAATACATTAACATCCTGTGCAAATTTTCAGAACAAGCATGTCAAACTGACGTCAAACTAGTATACATCCAATTTGGTTACTATGACAAACAGAAGAAACAAGCATAAGCAAAAGCCCGAATAAGAAACGGAAACCGTGGCATCCAAACTTTGAACAGCACAGCTCAGGTATATCTGTAGATCTGTGTACCTGTCTGAACTGAAGCAGGAAGACAACTACGATGCCCCAGAAAAGAAGCGCCAAAAATCGAAAAGCTTAACAATCAAAGCGCCTGACCGGGAAAAAGCCGAAAGGCAAAAATGACTCCAGAACTACAGGGAGAATTGATGTAAATGGAAATCTGGAACTAGCCAATTGCAGTTCCCATGCAAGAAGGGGAAAAACCGTATATTTAAATTAGGAAGGGACAAGGGAGAAGACAAAGCACCGACCAAAAAACGCTAGAGTCGGTGAATCAAACAACGAAAATCACAACCACCGTTACGTTCTCTGAAGGCTAAAAAGCTTCTAAACGGATCAAATCACAGCTTGCTTGCCCTGTGCTAGGGACGGGATTGAGAATTCGAAAAAAGAAAATCCAAAACGACAGAAAGAGTCCAATAGAGTTCCACAGACCGCAGAAAAGCACAAGAAACCACACGCAGGTCACCAAATCTGTGACAGAGAATAAAGAGAAAAAAACAACAACACACACCAGCTTACGAGCTCTGGAGTTCCAGCTTTCACGCGACCACCACCAACCCCGAGAGCACCAAACCCTAGCCAACATCACCCCAAACAGACGTGCAAAAACAGCATCCAAAGGGGAAGAAAGATCCCGGGGTAAATTTGACATTCTTGCCTCTCTGAGCGCGCGATTGCGTGCACGCTGGGGTCCAAGATTTCGAAGCACGAGAACGGAGTCTGCGACGACAGCAATGAAGTCGAAGTGCGATAGAAGAAGAGACACACGGCATTGCTCAAGTGTAATGAGGGAAGCAGAGACATGCGCGGCCTTACATAAGCGGCCTTAAGGGTCGACGTTCGCAAAATTAGCGTCCATTTCTCTAGGTTGCCACTCCATATTAGCCCCTTTTTTTTTAAATCGGCGAAATACAAAATCCAAAATTAAAAAATGAAGTGATTTTGGAGGTTTTCATTCGCCAGATATGAGGAGAAAAAATAGAAATAATCACCAACTTTTTATATTTGGTTTTCAATGTTAAACCAAACATATAGAAGTATGATTAAAGTTTGTACTTCATAACTGGTTTATAATCATATTTGGCTAAATCTTCGTAGGATTATAGCCAATTTTTCTACATCTTCCAATGGATGATCACCACTTTGGCTACTAAAAAATAAATTAAATTAAAAGTCTATACGGGTCATTTTTTTACTATAAAAACATTTTTCTAGGGATGCTAAACTGCCTCTCTTTAGGGATTTGTTATTTTGGTGAGATGTTCAGTCTAAATAAGAAAGCTTATTTGTCACAGGATTTTTATTTGTTTTTTTGTGTTTTTTTAGTGTGGCGTGGGTGGGGGGAGATGAGCAGGGATTTTATGTTTTTTGTTTTTTTCTTTCTCTTTGTGATCTTTATGTGGGTTTGGGGGGGTAAGGGTGGTCGGCGGTTGTTGAGGACTTGTTTGGTACCTCGTAGACTTCAAACAGTCAAATTGCATGCAATATAGAACCAGTCATTAGACCAAGTCAATGAATGTAGTATAACTCCACCTTTACACATACCCAAAGGTCTCCAAATTTTATTTTATTTTTTTTGTTGAAGGGAGAAAATATTTAAAAAAGGAGAAGGGGGCGAGGTGATCCCATAATACATTCTTTAAATTTTCATCTTTTTTTTTTCTTTTTGGTTGTTGAAGAGGATGGAAGCACCATGGTTGAGTCTACATTTGGCAAGAACCTTACGACTAAACAAAAGTGGGTTTCAATTTGTTTTAGACAATGCCACCTTATGAGGCTGAATACGACGTATAGCGTGATGATGACGCCACGTTACGAAACAAAATACAACTGATATTACAAGGATGGCACCTTGCAAGATGGAATACAACTGACATCACAAGGATGGCAATTACAAGTGAGGTTCCCCCACCTCTCGAGGGGCCTTCACCTAAAGGTAAAGACTAAAGACGTGCTCTGCGTTTTCTTTAGGGTAATTGGAGGGGACCTTACCCAGTGTATTTTGTCCTCAGGTCTTTGCAGGCTGTTTCAGAAAACGCAATGCCTGCTTGCACAAACAGGCATTCCATTTTCCAAAACATCTTTGTATATTTTTGTGTTTTTCCTTCATGATACCCTCCGGGTATCACAGGAAAAACAAAAGAAAAAATTACTGTAGGTCTTTGCACGGTCGAATCATGTGTTCTTTTATTTTTGTCCCGCTGTTTATAATTAAACTTTTAATGCTAGGTGATCATAGTTGGTGTGATTGAAGTCTTTTTGCCCCATTCTGGAAGTAGTGCCGCCCTTTATGGATAGCTTCTATGAGTGTTGGAAATGCTATCATCATTTTGTTTTGAAGCGTAATGGCAGACCCAACCTGACAAGCAGTTGCCACCCCCCAAGTCAAGCTCATTGACAGAGGGCCAGCAGGAGCTCCACCTGCCCTCGATGGGTTTGAAGTTTGAACCCAGGACCTTTTTAATGCTATCATCGCTGAAGTTTTTTATTTCCACTGTATTCTCAAGTGAGCATGTGGCCTAAATGGTATCAGAGTAGAAGTTCTACAATAGGATACAGGCCTTTAGACCATTGTTGCATTTCAGTTCATTTGAACCCGTATTTACTCTTTGATACCTTGGTTCATTGCCTTTAAAATGGCGATGGCTTCCTATTTATGGTCCAAAAGACTTTAGTTGTTCCTTTGGTGTTTTCAAAACCCCTAACATGGTCCTTTTTATGGAGGACATACCCAAAATAACTGCTGAGTCTGGCCTTGTATGTCCCCCAACTATGTGCATTACCCATCAAAGTGGAAGGTGAACAACATCATGATCTACACACATAGGACACAAAACATAAGAGTGGAAGGGTTCTTACCCCTTTAAAGAGTGAGAGGGCTCTTGTACCAATAAATAGGCATCAAAATCTTTGAGAAATCTTCTGCTGTATTTGGAGGTAACCTTTAGAGCAAATATTTTCATCCACAATGGGTGAGTGTTTCAAGGGCAAATCCCCACTCCTACAGGCATTTTGTTTTACTGGAACACCAACTCTTTTTTTCTTTTTGTTGCCATCATATGCGTCAAATATCATGAAAAAAAAAAAAAAATCTCTTCTGAGCTTGGCTTAAGTAAACATATTTGGCTGCACCTTGGGCAAGCACTTCTTACTTCAGGAACAGCCTGCTCCTCAATCGCCAACCTACACATAAGATCCCTCCAAGTAGATCTTATGTAGAAAGAATACTCAAATTAATAAGGTGCCCTTCAAGTACACAAGGAAATTTCTCGGAATGCTTCACAAAATATTTAAGCATAAAGAGACTAGACTAAGTAGTTGGGAATTATGTTCTGGGGTTTGTGCTGCCCCGGCCTGGTTCTACCTTGTAACCTGGTGGGGTCTTTTCGAGTGGTTGGGAATTATGACCACCTTGTAACTGGTTGTGGGTTCAATTCTCCACAAAACCAGAGTAGATGTTAGTTGCAATAACCAAGCAATTTAGAGTAATTGTCACTAGTAAAACCTACCACCATATGAAAATGTGGGTACAAGTAAGGTAAAGCCAAAGGGGCATTATCAAACAACTTCTATGGCCACTTTTGAGGAGGCTAGTAGTAAAAAAATTTCTGAAGTAAAACTTGCTTGTTTTGACAACATTTTAGTTGTCAAGATTGTTGTTCCTAGCACTGAGACTTTTCCATTGAATTTGAATCAGTGTCGCATAAATTGGTCACATGTTTAGAACTTGGATATCATAGTATATTGGTTTACATCATTTTGTCACATGTACAGGTAGACTTTGTCTTTGTAAAATCTTGCTCAAGGCTGCAATCAATATGTTATGGCCCACTTCTGCTTAGCAAAATGAGTTCATCAAAAGACTAGGTCCAATAAGACAACTTTGTGGAAGTTTATTTAAATAATTCCTTTTTTGCAAATCAATTTGGCTACCCATTCATTGATTTAGTACCTAAGGCCATATTATGCTTACATAAAAATGAAAAAAATCCACTTTTTTACTTAGTGCCATCCAGATTTTTTGTAACTTATCATTCAAATTAGTTAAGGCTCAACTCAAACCCCATTGTGTTATTGTTGACAATCACTGCCTTTTTAACAAAAAGTGATTGATTCTTGATACATATGGTAGTTTTATGACTTTCCAAAATGAATTACAATGAACAAGTTCATACATGATTTCAAGGGAGCTGTATAAAATTACATTGTTTGAATTGTACGATAACCCCACAAGTGCAAATGCATGTATAGACTTGTAAATACTTGTATATATTTATGATTACATAATTTATTGAAAGACTTTGAATCTGGGGGCATTTCAAATATACCTCCACCAAGTTAATGAAATTGTTTTTCCAAAAAGAGAAAGCAAAACTTCCAGACTTTCTTTCATGTCTAGTATGTTACTTTCAAATTCAAAGTAATCAACCTTCTATGACTTCACATACACGACAAGTGGTCAAAATACAAGTAAACCATCAACCAAAATTACAACATTCTTTACATTCTCTCAAAATTCCCCCTAGCACAATTGGAGGCAACCTTAATATAAACAATGCAAAGTCATGTACTAAAGATATTAAAAAATAGACAAAACAATAGAGGGTGTATTCTAATAAAAAAAATACAACTTCAATGAACTTTCCAAAGAGAGAAAGAGAGAGAGATATCAAATCTCCCTGACCTGGAGTACATGACTTCTTCAAACTTCCAAAACCTATAACATTATGAATAGGAAAATTGCAAAACAAATTGAAGGTTTGAATTCAAACCTTCAAAATGGACTGAAGGCTTTGGACCTTTACAGTGATGACCTTCTCGTCTTTCAGAATTGCTGACATTCATTGCTTGCTAACATCTCTGAATGCAGCTCACAAATGTTGGTCACCAAAATGTGCAAGTCAGACATTGTCAATTTATGAAACAGATCAAAATAGATAAAATTTTACAAAACACTAGTGAAGTGGATGCCTTTGGTGAGAGCAGCAACAACCAACAAAAAGGAGATAGGCTGGTGGGAAATGCTCCTCAAGGAACAGTCATGCCAGTATGAGTTTCTGCTTAAATCTTCTGAAAGGCAACTTAGTTGATTTTTTGAAAAGCGGAAGTGGATAGAAGGTGCACAAAGGTGCATATGAGATTACCAACCTACAGCTGATCTTCAGTAGAACAATACATTCTTGGGTGGAGTTTTTGTGCTGCCTATGAGGACATGAATGGAGCTTCAACACCCTTAGGGGTCTGAATTTTTCTGTAAAAGTTTTTCAGTTCTGAAAGCCAGCATTACAGAGTTACAACATTGCATGTGCACACTATCATACCTATACTAGAATCAAGTGAGCCCAGAAACAGAACCTAGTACCAGATCTAAAATGCAAGAACACTAATGTGTTTGAAAGCACCACTATGTTCCTTGATTCACATGCACAAGATTGGCAAGCTTTTCTGCTAGTCTATCGATACCTCAACCTCCATCTTCAAGTTCCCAACACCTGAAAAGAATAATATCACTGACCACAACCAACCTGTCCTGATTGTGAGGTTTTGATTGTGGAAACTTTGATGGCAGTGCTTCAACCAAAGTTCCTCAGGTTTAGAAAGTGTTTCTGCTTGCCAGCCTCATCTAAGGGTGTGGACAAACCCTAAGGAAATGTTATTTCCCCAAGGACCAATTGGGCATCAACTTGGCCCACAAGGAGCTAAATCAGCTGCACAATGGTAACAGTAGACTGATGTTGGCACAATGAACAGAAGAAAATGGAACTAAGGAAGCGGTTTTTGAATGTTTGCATAGCATAACTTTGAGAAATCTTCTGTTGTCTCTGCAGAGTCCTTTGTATAACCTGCTTGTTCCAGGGCCTGGTACAAACCCACCTGCAAAAATACCTGCAGAGGCATGAGTCTGTAGTTGCACATACAATCAATAGATTTTGCTGCTCAATCATGATGCAGGTTGCAATGAGGGCATGAAGCCATTTTCTTAAAAGTGACAGGACATTGTTTGAGGATGTTCTTTCTACCATGATGTCAATCAATGTAGTAATCGATCATTCTTCTGGAATTTGTATATCTGCTTGAACTGCAGAATCTGCTTCCTCCCAAAAGAAATCTTCATTGTTTTCAAAGATGAAGAGGTCTACTTTGACATGTAGATTCTAGTATGCGAAGTGCAGAAAAGAATGGCAGCCACATTCTCTGCATGTGTTAATAGCAAGTGCAAAAGCACTGAATGTGGAAAGAATAGCACTGAACTCTTTCAAGTTCAATCCTTCCAAAATCTTGAGAAGCCTCTGGAAAGCTCATGCCGTTTGGCAACAGCCATGACCACCTGGTAAGCTTCCATCCTGAAACCTAAAAGAATCAAAAGGCATCTGTAACAAGGTGTGTTACACATGATGGCCCTGCAATATATGTAATAGTGGCAATGGATATTGCATGGTAAATTGGTCATTCCTAGTGGAAAAAAAATGAAATTTATTGATGTAGATCATGATGTTAAAAAACACATATTATGTTCTAGAACTGAATATACATTTGAGAATGTCAATAAATATTCAAGATTATCCTTTTCATTGTCACATGCATGATCATAGATGATTTTAACATTCAATCTCATTTGTATGTTCATAGATGATTTCCATAAACAATTTTAGTATACAATCTCATCTATAAATCACAAATGATTTGACCTATCAATGTATGTCACAAAATTTGGAAGAATGATGAAAACATATGTGCATTTGAAAATGTAGCATATTTTGAAATGTCAATTTTGAATATCACACGTACATAATCACAAATTATTAACGCAAATGACTTGAAAACAAATCTATCTATTTAACATATGATCCTTTTGATAAAGCAATGTCAACCAAATTATTGCCGATGAAAGTAAATCAACAAGATGGAAGCTTATTCACTAAAATGTTAAGCAACATCAAGATCCATATTCAAATTGTAAAATTTTCATTCCACCAATAGCAACTTCTCCCCATTGTCTAAACTTATATCATTATAAGTCTCATAAGTCTTGTCATAACAAGTTGATGAAAATGGTAGGCACTAAATTCACACACATTAATCTTGCAAATTTCATCATGCATTACCATAATCGACACATACAACTATTGCTATTCACACATACATAAATCGGCATATTCATAATCAAGGCACCCTTTTTGAACACAAGTTTCAAGAACTTTGTTTTTGTTATCCTTCAAATATAGAATTTACATGGAATAAATTTAAGTGAAAAATTTGGATAACTCAAATTATGATAATTTGCAAGATGGTGGTGATTTTTCACATGCGTATGTAATTATGCATAAATATTTTGGTAAAAACTAGAAATGCAAAAAATGAGTACATAAGTTTTTATATACAACTTAACATGTTTTCTTGCATGAGATTTTTTTTCACATGTTGTCAACACTTGAGGCCACAAATTTTAAGCCTAATGAATATAAAAAATCAACCAAAAAATATAAGGTAAAAAAAAAGGAATCATTTTTCTTGCTCCTATCAAAATTGATATTATAACTTTCAAAATCTTTATATTGTATATTATTTAATCAAATACATTATATGAAAATTGTCAAATATAGATGTATGTATTACTTATTCATGAAAGAAAATTGAAATCAATCGCATTGTTTAATACTTCTTTTTTTATTCTTTCAAAATGAAAATTTTAGTTAAAAAAAAACGTAAATTATTTTTAAAAACTCAAAAAAATATCTATATTTTATCCAATCTATTATTGGATTTTTAATTAGATTAACATCACATCATTTTAATTAAATGTAATAAAAATGCAAAATAATCCTTTGTAGTCTTTTTTTTGTTAGACCGTTTTTTTGGGTACCCTGGTTTGGAATATGCCCAAACCAAATATCATAAATTCACCTTAAATGAAACCTCACCTCCAAACCACAATATAACTCACTCATAAACAAGTAGGAATCCAAGCCCAAAATATTAAAAACTTGCAACAACAAACTTGTGTGTTCTAGAATGTCAAATTATAAAAAAGTGATTTGAAAACACAAAACTTGGGATTATATCCCAAAAAACGAAATAGTTCAAATCCCATTCGCATTTGAATTGGTTCCATAAAACACAACTAATTACATTAACCTAACTTAACATTAATTTGATTAAGATTTAATTGGGCAACTAAACTAACATTTCTAACAATTATTGTGTGTTACCATATCAACAATTACAACTATCAATTTCCACACACACATAAACCAAATAACATTAAGCACCCTACATGATGCTTTACCCCCAAACCATTTTTTACATGGGGCTAAAATCCCTTTAAGCTAAATAACCATAAAAGAAATTCCTTTTCAAATTCATTGGAAAAATGAACACATCAATTTTAAAGTGAAAGGACCAAGATGCAAATGTGAGCCCTATGGTTAATTACCTAATTACAATCCCCTCAAATCCTCAACCAAATGTGAATCATCATGAGGGAAAACTTAGGATATTTATATTATCTAATTATAGGAATAAGTACATAAGTTTGCATAATGCACCAAAGCCAAAATCATTTTGCAACAAGTATGTCTTCCAATGGTGGCATAATACATCCCACATGCCAACCTTTTAAACATTGATCACAAATTAACATAATGACAACTCAAACTTAGACTACCCATGCAACATATAACATAATCCAACAAGAACAACCGCCAAAAAACAGTTGATTTGGCCATCAACATGTAAATGATGACATGGCCCACAATTACACATGTGGTTGTTGCAATATGTCTAACCATCTCAACCCTCCAACAATAACACTCCAGAAGGTAACACCTTTCACACATGTAAAATAACATGTCCAATAGTCATATCCAACATGATTGATATTGTTTGTTGTAAATACACATAATTTCCAAATTCAAATCTATGAATTCAAGGTTGATAACCATGTCTTCAAATTATGGCATGACATAACATTTCTCAATGTCAAAAAGATTCTCCATAGCCATTAACATTACACATTAGAACAAGACTACTTGTTACCTATTTGAACAATATTTGTCACATGCTCACATGCTCACATACTTGAAGCCACACATATGGATCATATAAATTGATTATTACCATTGCATCTCGTTAGATTAAGGTTAATAATTCTACCTCATGGTTAAACAATTGAAAATATGGTAAGAACAACATTAAAAAAAAACCTACTAATTAAACCTATATTCCATGACTAACCATGGAAACTATAGATCCCAATTTCTAGTGTGGCCTTTTGGAAGCCCATATTTCCAAAAACCCTATTCATTGTGTACACCATCCATTTAGTTAACTTTGTTTGCTTAAAAATAATATTGTGAACTCATATGATGATTTATCAATGTTTTGTTGCACAACTCTTGGAACTCCCCACAAAAGTTTGTACCTTGGTCAATGAATACTTGAACTAGAACACTAAACCTATTGAACACCATGTCTAAAAATGTATAGTCTATTCCTTCATTAATGTAATTCGGCAATGGCACCAACTTTAGCCACTTTGAAAAGTGTTTCATCATAACCAAAATGTATTGGTTATGTTACAATGTTAAATTCAATGGGCTAACAAAACCCAAACTCCACTAATAACTAAAGCCCCATGATGGGCAATGGTTATAAATGAAGCATAGGTGCATTGAATGACATTTGCATTCGATCACTAGTATTGAAAAACAATTTGTTGAACTTATAATTGCATCCTTGCCACCAATATTGTGTGTGGAACAAGCTATAAGTTTATTGAACCTTAAAACGACCCTTGAGTTCTCATGAACATGTCATAAAGGCCTTCACATTATTCTAAGGCATTACTTGCACTCAACAAGTGTAACAACAAGTGCATTTTCATGTATGTTTAAAAGACTATCACCCTTTGGTTCATGTCCACATCATATGAACCTTTATTACCCATGTTAATTTGGGGTACATCTTTGAACACCTTATGAAATACATAGGTATGCAAAAACATGTCATCATGATATTGCTTTCAAATACAAATCACCATGTGAATGAGCCCAATGATATTTTCATTATAATTTAAGTTTTAATTCAATCCATCCACAACTTAGTTAACCTTATGAAGCTTATGAATAATGTCAAAGTCATATTCTTGTAAAATAAATGTTCCCTTAATCAACTTTCTTATAAAAAAATTTAATTCCATCAAGAATTTTGGAGGCTAATGATTTGTAATTAAAGTGAATGGGCTACCATAAAAATAACACATGAATGATGAAATTGCCCGAACAATGATGAAGCAGTTCCTTCATATGAATTGTACTTTGCTTCCATCTTGTTATTAAACCAATTAACATCATCAAGTTGGGTAAACATGATTCCCAATCCTAAAATGTTTCAATTATTATGTAATTAGAAAGGTTATCTATATGTATCATCGCAAAAAGAAAATTAAAAAAATAGTCCGTCAACTCTTAAAAGACTTGTTTTTGTGCCTCACCCCAAATGTACTTTTGGTTGATCTTCATCAATTGGGTTGAAGGTTTAACAGTGTTGATAAATCCTTTAACCAACTTTGGTAGTAATAACACAAGCTTAAAAAAATTCATAACTAACTAGCATCCAATGGCAAGGGCACCTATGAAATGGCCTTTTGAACCCCTAATCCATGAGAATAAATCATGTGACCCACACATTTCAATTGAATTTGGAAGTATCAACATTTGTGAATATTCAACTTAAGGTTATGTTTTTTAAATTGATCAAACATCCCTTGCAAATGATGCACATGATCCCTTAAGACAATAATATTGTTGAATTAACATTTGACAAAGGCCAAACCAACAAAAACCCAATCCCCAACCTTTAAAAAATGTGCATGGTCATTTTTCAAACCAAAAGGCAAGAACCACAATTGGTATAAACTAAATTGCCCATTATGATTAATCCCTCAAAATGTTTTCTTGATTTTTTCACCATCCCACAAAGGCAACTAATGTTAGCTAGAACACAAGTCCAAGGCACTAAAAAACTTGACTTGCCCAAGGGCATTAAATATCTTGTCTAGTAAGGGCATGGCATATTTGTCAAAGCAAATCCACTTGTTCACTAATCTATAATCTTCACACATGAAATGTTTTATCCAATTGCCAAAAATGTCCTTTTTGGTTGGCATCACCATTGTTGATGCACATTCACCTTGAGATAGTTTTACCAAACCAACCTCCATCAATTTTGCTATCAAAGATTGAACCAACACCATTTCCCTTGATTAAAGATGTAAGGTTGCCTAGAAATTGGATTATCATTCTCAAACATGATACAAACTTCTTATCATTTCAATTGGCCTAGTTCTTTCAAACTAAATGTAAACAGTTAATTTTTAAAAAAATAACCATCATATTTCTTGCACCTTACCTTTTGTAATTGATGGACCAATATCTAGTTCCCCTATTTTTGTGGTCACTAGTAATGTGGGCTTAAGTGACAAAATATCCTTAATATTCATGGTTCAATGTGTGGAGGATGAAAATACATTAAATCCCCCAAAAACTATAATCACAAAATTTTTTTTGGGTAACATCTAGACATTTATTTTTATTTCTTTAAGCATATTTGATTAGCTTTAAATTTAAATTAATCAATTACTATTAAAAATCCACCAAACATTAAAAAAATGGAATGTATGGAATATATTTGTGACAAAATAATATTCATCACAAAAATTTCATTTCATATATATTTCAAAATTGGGGTTATGGGTGGAATTCTCAGGTGAATGAAATTGATATACATCAAGTAATTCTAAGACCATTAAGAAATTTAAAGTTTTTGAATGAAATTTCATTTGAAAAATGTGTTTTTTGCATTTTTTCATATATATTTCAAAATTGAGCTCGTGGCTGAAACTTTTAGGTGAATTTTTTTGTGGTGAATGATATTGATATACATCAAGTAATTTTAAAACCATTAAAATGTTAAATTTTTTTGAATGAAATTTCATTCAAAAGATGTGTTTTTTGCACTTGTAAACAAAACAATGTAAACACAAAAGGAAATTCAAGCATGTGGATCCAATGCATAAACATTTGTAATAAAAAATTTGAATCAAGGTTTTCTTAAGTCAACAAGTTCAACCAACTATTTTGCATGACATTAACTTTGAAAAGATCATAGAAAAATAGTCTTTCATTTTGATAACTATTTATGTTGTTTTTTTATGTTTGTCTTTGTAACATAATGTAATCAAATACATCAAGTTTTGTTACATCTTATCTAAAATATTGAAATTGGTGTGTAGGGAAATTTTGTAAGATGTTGAGTCTTCAATCAAATGCATTTGGCTTGTCTAAATAATTATGGGATGCCAATTGGAGGATAGTGGACAATCTATTGCTCTATGAAACATTTAATATGTGCACATTAATCTAATGAGTAATTCAAAAGAACATAATAAAAATTTATAATTATTGAGTCCTAGAACCATAGAATAAGCAACAAAAAATGTGTTACACATTTAGACGATGCAAACATAAAACTGAAAGTAATTTACCATATTACTAGATATAATTGCCTTTGATTTATCCTTATAATCAATAGATGGGTTGATGCCAACTTAGGAATCAAAGAAGGTTGTACATGATACCATATTTGATTCATTAATAAAAAAACACATGTCATTCTTCATTTTCATTCCAATAAATACATGATCTAAAGGGTGTTTATAAATCATATAAGCATCAATTTTCTTGTAGAGTTGATTAATATTTACACTTTAAAATTAATTATGACTCAAAAAATAACAATCATTTTTGTTCATGAACATTTTCAATGTACTGAAAAATCCATGTAGAATTGTGAAATTAGCCACTAAACACATTTTGTGGACAACGTTTTTGTAAGTTTTGTTGACAATTTTCATATTTGAGATAAAAATATGCATGTGTGTTAAGTGTTCACCATTGCAATGTGTTCATAGTAATACAACGCTATAACTTAATTGATTCCAATAACATTTTTTATGGACTTTGTCAAGAATTAAAGATGATTTGATGTTGAAAATACTAGCAAAAAATTGTTATTACAATCACTTGGTGGCTTTTAGAAATTGATGGATATGTCTTATATAGCAAATGGAAAGTGGTGCAAAATAATAACATCTTTTCAATATGATGACAAGTTATTTTTTGTGGAAACACAAGTGAATAAGATGTTTGAATTTGCATTCTTGAAACTTGTGATGGACTTGTACTCAAATTTGGTAAATTGAAATGAAATGCAACAAGATTTATCTATTATTGTGTAACAATTTCCATTGCCATGTTATTTGTATGTCCATTGCACTCATTGATTTTATCTTTTCATAATTTGTGTCCCTAGGACACTAGATAAAGTCCATATGACAATTTTGTAAATCGAGTATGTGTAATCTTATAAAATAATTTATATGCATATATTTCACATTGATTTGTTTAATGGACATTTATGTAATGTTATGGAGTTCACATGTTTATGGAACACATTACGTGTAGTATGGTAGATGTTTTGAAATCACACTATTTTGTGAGGAAGTATATCAACTTCAATTACAATTGTAAGCAATTATTACAATTGTGGATTCTATTGTTGATAAACTTCAATCTTAAAAAGGACTTGAACATCTATTAACATGTTTTAGTAGAAATGTTTGTGACTTGGTATGTTAATATTGGAATTTAGTGAACCTTATGGACATTGACTAATGTTATTGAATTTGAAATATGAAATTTATGGATATTGTGAATAAGTGACTAGGAGAAGAGAATTTAAGTGTTGTCAATGTGCTTTATTGAAAATAATTGTAATTCTTTTATGGTTGTTTAGCAAAAATTTGTTGACCCTTTGGAATAACATCATGTCTTGAAATAGTTGTGAGTTGTCTCCTCCAAACTCTCAAGAAATACACCCAAATTGGAGACATAATTTGATTATATCATCGCCCTTCAAAACATGGAAGATGTGGTGGCACTTCTATGCAAGTGCTTGAGCTCATGACCTTACAAGACTTCATATACAAGGGAAAAAAGTGCAATAACTTGTATTTTTTATGGGTTGTTTGATGATGGAGATTTTCTCCAATCATTTGAATTGGAATGGATCCACTTTCTGGCTCAAAAATTTGGCACTGAAATTTATAGGTTTTTCATGTTTGTACTTGGCTCATTTCAACAATCAAGTGAATGCTAATGCTAAGAATTCTTGACCATCACTTAATGATTAAAGTCAGCTCCTATGAAAAGTGAGGTTTTCAATCTGTACCCAAAAGTGGTGATCATGGGCCAGAAAACTTTCATGATGGTCACGTACTTTGTTCCTTTGAAAGAGATGACTCCTACAACTGTTGAGAAAATGTAATTTGAAATATGAAGTTTTGAAGAGGTGGAAGAATGTATAGAGCATTCAAGGTAGCTATAGAGCCATTTGCTTTCAATTATCTCAGTTCTATGGAGAGCTTAGGGTTTCGAGAAATTCAGAATTATGCTGGATAACACATAATATGTGTTGGTTACGCCTAGTCTTGTCTTTGAGCGAATGGAACATATGAAGGGTCTTGCAAATCTTGTACCTGGATTCAATTTTATTTCAAAGCACAGCCAAGCTCTTGCCCATGTGTGAAGTGCAGGCCCATCTTCTTCGAAAGGGTAGACGATTAGTCCCCCGCTAGTTGAAGTCGGAGGTGTATGCAGTTATTGCAATGCATTTCACTTATTGAATGTGAGTTGTAGGTTTGGATGATGAATTTGGAATCATAGTGCAGTTGAATTATAGACAATCGACTGTAAAGAGAGTGGGACGCGAAATGTTGCCGCTAGACGGGCGTGGTTACAGATGAATACAGACAACTCATGTCAAACGGACAGAGTCATTGCGATCCACAGGCATGGGAAAAAAATTGGGTCCTAGCCTAAGTGCATCTCCAAATTGTAAGTGTGGATATTAAACGTCGGTAACCCCGGTCCCCACCAATAAAACTGAGAGTGGAACTCTACATACATGGGGGACTACTAATAGCAAACTACCTGGATCAATCATTGTGATCGACCAATCAGAAATACCGAGTAGCAGTCAGGTGCAATTTATTACACCCTTTTTGGGAGGTGCACAACTGTGTTGTGCCGTTTACCAGGCGCGGCAAGCTACATGAATTTGGTGCAGAAAATCCAATATCCTGAGCTAGACCGGCACATTCTGACTTTTTTGCAATAAATTTTACTGTCTGGAGTCACATAATGAGCACCATTGGAGATGCTGTAAGTGTCCTACACCTTAGTTAGTGTACTCTTCCCCAGGGAGCCTACCCTTTTCCTAGGAAGACTAATGTTTTGCAATCCTCTGACACACTCTGCAGAAACATGGCTGGTTTTTTTATAATTCTTTGGTACCAATACCGACAGACTACAGTGGTATCATTTTGAAAACCCTGTGTTTTTTTGGCTTCTGAATGTTACGAACTTATATGTTGTCTCAAGACTAAACGAGGGTCTCTGAGCCCAAATTTAACATTTCATTACTCAAATATAGGAAGGTAAAGCACTCAAGACATTTCTTACTGTATTTGGAAGGCACTTTAAATCTTGGAATATAATGTCCCTCTCCCCCTCCTAAATAGTAGGCGTAAGATCTGTCCCACTGCTATCACCTGACAATTTTATATTAGGTAAAATACACAGCTGGGGTCTGGGGACATTCCCAAAAACACACGGCTGGATGGACTTACCTAGGAAGACAACAAGTAAAAAAAGCCTGGGTCCTTATTGGAGGCAGTAGGAAAGCACTTCTGCTTCTTTTTCCCTTGGCTGCCCATTTGCCCGTTCAAGATGTGTCTAGAGATGCCCAGACACATATTATAGACTTTCTGTCCTGTTATGCACATTTTGGGCCTACTACAGACACTATGACATGTGTTATAGGCTCAAAATGTGCATTGCAGGACAGAAAGTCTATAATGGGCAGCACCGATATGTGTCTGGGCATCATCCAATTTTTTTGAGAAAAAGATCGGATCGGGCCAAGGGCAGATAATGAAAAAAAGAAGCAAGCAGTACTTTTGTATTGTCTGCAATGAGGACCCTTTTCTTATTTAGCGTCTGCCACTCGCCTACAGCCCCTTACTTTGGGAATACCCGCTCCCTGGAGCTACACTTTGCAACCGCGCTCAAGAAGGTGACTGGTGAAGGTACGAGTGTAGGTATTAGGTCCTGGTTCACTCTGGCCCGCCCTACCCTACACGTAGCCTACAAGCTATATGAAAAGGAAGGGCGTGGTTTCCCGACAGGTCCATGGAAGTCAAGCTACCTATTTCGAAGAAATGCCGTCGTTTTTTTCCGTTCCATCGCCCTCCCGAGCTTAGCTTCCGACTTTTTGCCTCAAGCTCACACCCGTTGCTGCCTCCAACTTACTTCTCTCGCCAACCAAGAGCGATTCAAGGTGGTTTGGAATCGATTCTATTCGGCTTGCTGTTAGCTCGGTGTGCTCTGGGATTGTGTCACGTAAAGCATCAGTGTTGATCTCCTCGTTGTATTGGTTTCGTGAGCGTGGGAGAAGACCAGCAAGTCGCAATGTCAAGATCAGAACCTGAATCGTGTCAATCCGTTCTTACAGTTGAGTCTTCTTTTGCACCCAGACAGCAGAGGCCCCGTTCTCTTCTGGCGGATTTGAAAGAATCTTTTGACAGCGCTGTACTGGGGTTTTGGGGTGCTCTGAATCGGAGAGCTTCGAAGCAGCCCAATTCGTGCATCCCTTCGCTGACGCGAAGAAGGGTGGTGCGGAGGACTGCATCGTGGCCGAGACTTGCAAGCGGCAGGAGAGAACAATCATCGCCGAGTGCGCAACCTGGATCCTCTGCGACTGGTTATCGTCGTTCTCGCTCGTGTCCTACATTTACATCGGGGTACGTTGACGTCACGGAGCCCCGCAGTAAGTACAGCTCCGACATATTCAAGACTGCCAGGCCGACCTCGTTAAGTGGAGATGTCGAGGAGGAATTGCATTGGGTCACGCCGCCTGCATTAAAAAACATGTCACCTCTTTACAACTCTAGTCCTGGGTACTATAAGCAAGACTTTGTACGGGCTCGACGGCTACGTTCTCGACGGTTTTCCGAACCAAAAGCTGGTTCCTGGTTTGAGAGCCTGGGGGGCCTCGAAGACATTCTGACCGCTTCTGATTCAGATGCTGAGCATGAGCAGGACGCCGCCACAGACTGTGTGCCAGAGAAAACAACGTTCTTGAGCAGGTTCTTAACTATAGAGAAAGCTGCGCGTGCTGGCATCTTCTACAACCGCAACATCCCCTACAACTTTCCCGACTCTCCTGAAGTGCTTCCACCACTCCATACTGAATGGCGGGCTGTCTCAGACAGCCGCCCACACCGGGTGCTAACGAAATTTACAGAGGGGGCGGGGTCATCGGGTCGAATTCATGAGCAGAGCTCAGGAGCTGCCTTCTCACCGGGATCACCAACAGGCTCCTCCGGGGTATGGTGTAGGCCTATAAAGAAAATGAAATCAATCGGCGGAGAGACTTTCGGGTCCGTGTACCAATCTCCTGCCCGTGTCTATTTTTTCCGGTTCCTTCCTCTCCATGTAAAACTCTACTTAACCAAATAGACATCATCCGCATCATCATGTCAAGGGCTGCACAGAAGCCCTGCCCTGGTTTTGAGTTTTTAATTCCGCAAACATATATCTCCTTGTGTCTGCTTCTTCTCTGCTGTTCGTGGGGTTAGAAGTTTCATCCAGCTAACCTTGATCATCACTACTTCACGGCCACAGAAGGCTCTCCCACTTATGACCCTAAAGCCTATTATTGTTCTGCACCTAATAAATCTATCATGCCATATGCCAGTTCCATGGAGATAACTTTTGGTGCAGTATGTTGTGATCATGGCCTGCTCATAATCAGAGAAGCACATCAGAAACCATGCTTAGAAACAATGGTTTATGCTTGAAATGCAGTAAGCCAGGACAATACACATTAGCAGAGGTACTGGTGGCAACTCACAAATATGCAAAGCAAATTGGAGAAAGCCTCTCTGGAAGGGTGTACTGGGGAAAGCTGCAAACTGGACAAGAAGTGGCAGTGAAAGTTTGGGCACAAGGATCACATCAAGCAGCAACAGAGTTTCAAATTTTCAGAAGGGTAAGGAGCTCTATGCCTGATTGGGTATGCCTGGTCTTTCCATATGTTCTGGGGTATTATCATTAAACTTAAGTAAAGACTTCAACTCACCAGAAGACTGCCACACATCAAATACTTTTCTCATCAAACTATGTATTGATGTGAGGTATTGCCTTTAAATACTAGCTACTTAAGATATCAAACTGCATTCTAATGATCATGTATTAATGGACTGCACTGAGGGCTACATTCAGGAAACCATGCTATCTTTGAGGTATATTTGAGATTTATTTCACACTATGAATTTGATAAGGATGACAGCAAGAAGGTTTTGAAGTTACAGGGGTTGTAATGTGAGTGAGAAATGTGGTTTCAGGTTTGTGATCACTGGAGAGAACATCACAATTATTTGGTCCAGTTGATTGGTTATTGTGATGAAGGAGGTGAACAAATTTCAATCTATGAGTACCTGCCTGGTGGAAGTCTACAAGAACATCTGCATGGTGAGTTGCTACATTGAAGATTGTGCATTGCAGAAATAGGTGATATCTTGACAACCTTATGCAAGAGAACACATGTCTAAGAGATAAAGTGTTTACCTGGGAATGTTTCATGTCAGTGCTAGAGTAGGTATATTCAGCTGCTCGTACACACCTCAGATAGCAACTTGGTTCTTCAAGGTTCCTTTCACAAAAGCCAAAGTTGAAGGACACAAATGGTGTAAACTCAAATTTGAAAAAGACTTACACAGATGGTCGGCTCAAATTGATGAGGCTGGAGATAAAGAAGATTTCTTTTGTAGCGGGCATTCGGTTTACAGTTTGAAGGGTAAAAAATGCATATTCAGAAATACTACATTGTTCCTGATAGGGTGCTGGATCTGGATAGACTTTTGCAACTTAGGTTTAAATATAGTGCATGTGACTTTGTAGATAACAGTGCATACTGACCTTGTAGATTAGTTGTTGATTTGTACAGAGAAAGGCATGTTGAACTTGGAAACTCATGCATTGGACTGGGGAACACGGCTCAAAATTGCACTAAATGTAGCACAAGGTAAGTATTGAGCTTTTCAAAAGGAAGTCACATAATACATGCTTATGTTTGCTCTGTTGCCTGAATTTTTTAGTAGGATGGTCTGATTATTTTCCACAATAGTCCACGTTTGTTCCTCTAGCTTGCTTAGAGATGCTTCTAGAACTGCTTGCTTCATGTGAGCTTTAAATTGGACATCCGGTTCTAGATGATTACCCAGGCAGGGCCTGCAAGAATAGTAGAAAACTATCTTTGACTAGTACAAGATATTGGCCACACCTGATATTGTAGAGAAAACCTCATCCAGCTGTAATGTCTGCTTATTGTTGAAGGGAAACATCCCTGAGCCAGAACCTTTTCTTTGACATTCTGAAGCATTAGATGGACTTTGATGCATTGGAGCTTTGTGTGTATTTGTTGGATGACTTCATCATATAATAACTATTTAGGTCTTTAGGTGCCATTTGCAGTTTGTGCAATTGAGCCAAACACATACTTGAAATTAGGAGATTTCCAACAGATGTTGGTTGCTCAAGCATGGATGGTTCAAAACCTCAAGAAATGGGTCATTATGGGGTCATTGAAGAAGTAATTGGTTTATTTGATGCACTGTTTCAATGCCTCTAACTGAAATTTGAACACATTGTCTGGACAGGACTGCAAAGTTTGCATGATGCCAATTCTTTTGACATTTTCCATGAAAATATTCGAAGATACAGAGTTTTTCTTACAGAGAAAAACTGGGTACCCAAGATCCATCTTCACCTTGGTCAAACAAGGATGTAAGTATTCTAATTCCCCACATTTCTCCATGTCAGTTCTCTACTTTCCTGGACTCAGAAACAAGGTATATTGCAATAACAAATGAAAGCAGATATTTTCCATACTCAAGAAAATACTCATTCAATAGAACCTACACACAGTTATTTCTTGTTTGGCCTATGTCTCTCAAGCTTTTAGTCAAATTAACAATCAGATTGCAGTCCTGACTTGTGAGTCAACTAAAATTATAATCTACATCCCCAAAATTTAAGTGGCTCTTCCTGTATGACTTCATGCCAACACAAAGTTCCATGAGTCCAACTTGTGGATTGGAATTGAAAACTTCCATTCTATGGAAACAGGAGTTGGTCTGGTGTGAGGTTGTTGCTAGGATTTATTCTCCTGTCAGCAGGTATAAATCAAGGGGCCACATGGGAGGTGGAATTCCATAACACTGTAATATGGACCTGAATTGTCAAGATGTCCATATAATCTTTTGTGTGGAGAGCTGATGAACTCAGTGGGGAGTCATGTAGCTCATCACTGTTATTTGTGATCAAGGTGAAGGTAACATGACTTTGTGAGTGACATTCATTGTCATGTTACCTTCAACACATTGTTGTGGAGTATTATCTTCAATCTCACAGATTTGTTTTCCAGTGGCTTTAGTAGATGTGCAGCATTCAAGTAGTCAAAAGTGGCATATTTGGAGGATTTGTTCAGGGTGTGTGAGGTGTGCAGGACTCTCTATGAGTTAGGCTTAGATGCTTGTTTTGTACACAGACAAGCCAAATAAAATGAGGCTTAACTTCACAAGCTTGTTGCAGCTTGAATACTATTGAGTTATTTTATTAGCCATGTCTCTTGAATGTTAGCTAACATTGTAATTGAGTCTTCCTGCTGGTTCTGGAAATGCAACAGAAACTCAGGACAAGAATGTTTGTAAATGGTTTGTCTAGAAAGTCAGGACAAGAGTCAGGGCAGTTAGTCGCTGCTATTCATGATGAACATGATGAAGATTATGGCCTGATGTTTTGTTTAAAGTCCTTTACTTTTTACCAAGTTGGTTGATGTTCCAGGTATGACTCATCAAGTGAGTTGATCTGCATCCAGAATACAATGGAAGATCATGTTTATTGCTTTGGAGTTCTGCTATTAGACCTAATTTGTGGGTGCCCACTAGACAAACCCAGAAATGTTGATAGGGTATGAGTCCTTAAACCTTCTTGCATTTACAAGTTCAATTGTTGACCATGGATAATACTGGAAGGGAATCATAGGTCCACTAGATCCACTCTACATTTTGTATGATGAAATAAGGGATCAGAAATGAGGAAATCATAAGTTCATAAGTGTTACTATGATGGCTTGCTTCCAAATCATCTAGATGAATAGATGAATTCACTGAAATAAAAAACATATTCCCCACATGATGAAAGTCAAGAATTTGAAGAAAAAGTCTTATATAAAACGACAAATCTGGTTATTGTCAGTAAAGTATTTTGCAGCACATCTAGATGAAAAAGGAAGAAGAAAGGAGTTTAGATGAACAGAAAATGGTGAACACAAGGCCCACATGTTGTGCAGAATATATTGTGAAATGGTCTTCGTAACCAGATTTCAAATTCTTGTATGGTGGACATGATCATTAGATAGGCATATGAAGGCAACTAGTGCACATGCAATGTGAAATGTCTGACAACTATGAATGTATACTTTGTCACGTTTGTAGTGATGTTTGATGTTATGTTTCAAGGCTAAGAACAATGTGCAGGCCCATGTATTTTACTTATACAAATAATTGAATGAGTTGCATGTTGGACTTCCTGGGTAGGTGAATCCTTTTTTGGAGGATGTTTGCAATCTGGAAGGGATCATCAACTCCACCCTTGGTTCCAACTACCATAAAGAAAGTGTGGCAAAAGTTTTGAAAATAGCAAGTTTGAGTATAGATCCACGAAGGCACATCCGACCAACAATGCATGTTCTAGTCAATGAGATTCTTGTTGCATTGGAATTGGAAGAAGGTTGTATGGGGAAGAAAGATGCTGTTGCAACTAATATTCATCAGAGTGCTTTAAAATCAGATACGAGTGGCCCACTTGAAGATGCTTTAAAAGAGATTGCGGTGGAGAGGTCATCTGTTGATGAATTGGATAGTGGAGGGGAAAACTGGCAACAACCCGAAACTGGCAATGAAGAATTCCATGGTTCCAGGTCAGTGTTGCAAATTGTAAATATATATCATCTGGAACAAGAAATGACTAGAGGTTTGATTGGTCCAGGCCAATTACAGGAAAGGCTTGGCCAAGCTTGTGGTAATTGGTAGATATGTCACATCCATGTGTGTTGTAGGACAATGAAGGTACTTTCCACTTTTTGATGCCTTTCCTGTGTACCGATGGATGTGAAGATAGTGGATTGCCTACTAATGGAATTCTACGTTTAGCAACTTGAGGTGCCCCCTTTTGAACCTTGTCATTTTGATGGACGTTCTTTTGTGCAAAGTTTCAGTGTACCTTTCACAAGCAAAGGTTCCAGGTCCTAACTCATGACCTTCCCCTGTACAAAGTGGTTTGGGTACAAACTGTAGGTGTACATGTTGGGATTTATTTGGAAGAGGCCATTCCAATGACACTAATGAAACTATTGCAAAACTGTTCTTTCAGTCCACACAACAAGCAAGAATCTTTTGTTCAAGAATTTATATCAAGTTTATCAGAAAGCCTATGTCCATATTCAAATTGCTCTCACCTGATCTGAATTTTGAAGTATTGGTTCAATTGGGCCTAACATGTAATGGAAAGACTTGGAAGGTCTTCCCTAGTTTCTGTTTTGAGTGCTTTGCCGACCATCCCCACTTGGCCCTGTTCTTTTGTAGTTGTAAAGTAGATAGGTTAAGAGATTGGAATTTGAAATGCAAGATATCACCTTGAAAGTCATGTGCTAAAGGATGTTATGCATCACTATAATGAACAGAAACGAAAGTCACAACTGTGCTGCAAATATAGCTTACTAGAATAACATCTGTTTTGGGATTGGGTGCAGAAGTTGGAAATCGAAGGTTGAAATTTCTACCGCACGTGAAATTGAAAATCTAAATCCACATCCAAAGCTGTGTGACACTATTATGAGTATTGAAGGTGCTCCAAATCTTCCAAGTGTGAGAGATTCAATCACAGTTGCTGGAAGAAAGGATAATGAAGGGAATTTTGTGGAGTTACTTTTTCGAGACGCAGAAAACATGGCTGAGGTTGTAGGCATAGGGATTGACTGGGGCAAGGTGGTGGTCACCAAAGAAATGGATGTGAAGGTGAGACAGATTGGTGAAGGTGCATGGAGAGACTTCTGGGTGAACTTGGATGTGAAAAAGGCTCATGAAGGTTTTGAGCTGACAAATATCATTCTCCCAGAGCCAGATACACGAGATTTAAGGCCCTCTCAGTTAGTAGTGGGAGATCTAACTGAAAGATTTGGGGTTGGGTTGACAATGCGTGATGTAACTGGTGTATATGTCCAAGACCATAATGAACAAGTGAATGATCATGAATTCTTTCCCCTTGTATTAGATCTAGCCAAATATATGGGACTTCAAGGAGAGAATGTCACCAAAAGCAGGCCAGTTTCAAACGGTGAAGCTGGAAGCTCAAAAGGAGCTGCAGAATCCAGAAGTTCACAGGAGCAATCAGGTGGAAAAAATGGTCCCCCACAAGATCCACCTCAAGGTCCACCTCAAGGTCCACCTCAAGATCCTTGCCAAGATCCCCCCAAAGATCCACCTGAGCCCTTGCCTATATTGCCATTGGATATAGAAGAAACAAAGGTTCTTGTTGTGGTTATTTATCCAGAATGGGGTTGTGTTCGTCAAGGATCTATTGCACAAGTTCATCCAGATGACCCCATAAACAGTGCAACTATTGCACCCATCCTTCAATTTAATTTTGAAGTAAAGGGAAACCACAGGAAGATAACTACCACACTAAATACACAATACAATCTTGGCCAAGGTGGACCTAAGATAACACCCAAGGATCCTGGATACTTCCAGGACAACATCACAATCTCCTTAAATTGCAAAAGGGAAAGGGCTGCAACTCTTTCATCTGCAAGAGTTGAAAATGTTGAAGTTGTGAAAAGGACTATCACACACACCAATTCAAGGTCCTCTGCAAGGGGATGCTCAGGTCAACTTGGTGGACCAGGGCAATTGTTGAGTCGACTTGGGGTTCAAGCTGAAGCAAGCTATGGTGGAACTACTGAGAGGAGTGATTCATTTGCTCATGAGATTTCAACCATGCAGCTAGGTTGTTTCCATGTGAATCCACAAGAACTTGCAGGAAGTTTGGTTTACAACTTTGTTTACCCTCCAGAAGTTTTGGACCACATTGCTGACGGTAATCATGGTCCAAGGGAACTTATAAGTATGGGGATAGGCAGAACGTTCTGGCCATCCATTGTTGGTGAATGGCATAACCTTGATACAAGCAAAAGGTCCAAGTACAGTTTCAAGACAAAAAGGGACATTACTTCTGTCGCTGGTTTAAGGCGCTCACATGCCAACAGAGAAGAACCTCAATCCTTCCAACAATCATATGAAGTGCCTTTGTGGGTGAATCATGCCATGACTCATATATTCCATAGTCACAAGATAATAGAACTTAGAGGCCCTGGTGGAAGGAGATTAAATCATGTGATTGGCACAAACCCTGCATTGCATGTTGATGGTACATAGTAATATCTCCTAATGCATTAGGATTAGGGACTTTCTGTAAAGCAAATTGTACTGTTGTGATTTTCTGTTTAGTCCAAAACTCAGCTATGTGTATCTTCTTTCCCAAAGTCTTTCTCACTGTTGTATTAGTCAATCTTGCCAGGAATATCCAATTTTGATCTTTCAACCATCTTCCAATGTTTATTTATCATAGATCACATATATTTTTACATGTGTATACAATCACAGTTTTTATCCAGGGACTTCGAATCTAGAGGTATTTTGAATATGGGGAAGGTCCAAACAACCTGATTTTGGTTGATGGATGATTTTACATGGGCTGTACATGCAGCTTGGAGTCCAGTCCCATTATCAATTTCAAGACAGGCTCCCAGGGGTTTCTTTTCATAGTGGGCAGACAATTGACACCTACTATACTCTCTTAAAAAATGAATAATGAAAACATGTGAGCTTGCCCAGCTGTGAGGAGCATGGGGGCAGCAATTTGGGAGGGGACAGAGAATTTTAGTCTACAGGCTGGAATTTCTTTGATCCACAGTGGACCTTCATGTAAGGCTGCTCTTCGATCACTTTTATAACCATTTCTAACCGATCTCTAGTCCATGGCACTGCAAGCAAAGTATATCACAGATGTTATCACCTTAGGAGGTTCTTCTTGTTGCATGAAATAAGTGAATTTAAGGAGTTCCAAAGTACACAGGTCTCTAAGGTCAGTCATCAAAATAACCCAAATCAGATTTTGTGTAACAGAAAAAGTAGATGGACTGCTAATGAAGTGGATCCCTTTCATGAGAAGACCAACAACCAAAGTGATAATTGCTGCTGGCATATGCTACTCAAGAAATGGTCTTGTCAGCATGAATTCTCCCTTAATTTTCTTTAAGGCAACAGAATTGGATAGAAGGTGCACAGAGGTTTAAAATGGGAGGTACATGGGATCACCAACCTACAATTGATCTTGAGTAGAACAATACATTCTCGGGTGGACAGTTTGCACAAGCATCAGTCTCTTGTTTGTGCTGCCTATGGTTCAGTTCACCAGTATCTTGCTGGGTAGGTTAAATTTTGAAGTGATCATGACATCCCCACATTACCACCAGCTATATGGGGACACCCTCTGAATGGAAGCTTCAAATGGCAAACACCCTTTGGTGTCTGAATTTTTTGTGGAAATTTTGCAGTTCTGAAAGCCAGCATTGCATGTGCACATTATCATAGCAATACTAGAATCAAATGACCCCAGAAACAGAACCTGTACCAGACCTAAATTCAAGAACACTATTGTGTTTGAAAGCAACACTGCGTAAGTAGATTCACATACACACATGCTTTTCTGCTAGTCCACTGGTACCTCAACCTCCATCTTCAAGTTCCCCAACACCTGAAAAGAAAAATAGAATTGACCACATCAGACCTGTTCCAATTGTGATATTTTTAGTTCCAAAACCTTTGGTGGCAGTGCTTCAACTAAGGTTCCTAAGGTTTAGACAGCATTTCTGTTAACTGGCCTGTTAACTGTCTAGGGGTATGGACAAATCCTCACAGAAATGTTACTTCCCCAAATTGCCAATTGGGCATCAACATGGCCTTCACTTGGAGCTAAACCAACTGCACAATGGTAACTGTGGATTGATGTTGGCACACTGAATGGAAAAAGGTTGTACTGAGGAAGCAGTTTTTAAATGGCTACAAAGCATACCTTTGAGAAATCTTCTGTTGTCAGTGCAGAGTCCTTTGTATACCCTGCTTGTTCCAGGGCCTGGTTCAAAACTAGCTGCAAAAATAACAGCAGAAACATGAGTCCATAACTGTGCACAATCAATTCATTTTGCTGGTCAATTTGATGATTCAAGGTGCAGTGAGGGCTTGAAGCCATTTTCTTAAAAGTGGTGCAACAATGTTTGAAGAGATACTTCCTGCCATGATTTCACTTCTAGTAACCAATCATTCTTTGGGAAATTGTATATCTGCTTGACTCCCAACTTGAACTGTGAAATTTTCTCCCTCCCAAAAGAAATCCTTTTCATTATAAGACATCAAGAGGTCTCCAATGACATGTAGATTCTATGTGAACTGCATACAAGAATGGTCACTTTCTTTCTCTGTGTTGATACAGGTGCAAAGTTGTGTGCAGAGCTCACAGTTCCCAAGGCCGTCAAGTTGTCCCTTTCATCAACAACTGTCCACATCCAATAGTCTCTGGAGCTCACAGTTCTGGTAGTAGGGAAAAACAACCCAGATATTCTTACCTTAATGATCAAAGGCTACAACCAGCTTATCAGGGCAAAGAATTCAGAACCAAACCTCACGCTGCTTGTCAGACAGAAAAGAGCCTGAGAGATCCCGTAACACTTGTAAAATGTCACTGGCTGTCACCTTGCCATTTGCATCCGTATCATACACCCTGAAGATGACTATCCATTATACAAGTCCATAAACACAGACAGTGATGATAATGGTTAATACAGATCTCTGCACCAGATGGTATTAGAGTTGCTGATCTACACCAAGATCTGGTGGAAAATAGTACTGAACATGCATAAATAGAATTTTATGCAATCCAGACCAAACAGTTTTCTGAGCTGCCTGATGTTCAAACTCTAGAGCTACTCAGCCTACAAGGAAATTGTTTCCTTCACACCTCTAGTCTGCAACATCTACCTGCCCATTCACCCAGAAACTGAGAACTCACAATTGATTTTATCCTGCTGAGTGGCACGTGCACTGAATGCAGAAAGAAGAGCAATGAACTCTTTGAAGTTCAATCCTTCCAACATCTTGAGAAGCCTCTGGAAAACTCATGCAACAGTAACAGCCAATACCAGCTGGTAAGTTTCCATCCTGAAACCTAAAGAATCAGAAAGAAACTATAAAAAGTAATACACACAAAACAAATTATCCATGATGACAATGTGTTAGATTGTGGATTACTTTGACAGCTCCTGTTGAAGCAGATTAGGTGTTAGGGTTTCAGGCTAGGGCAGTAGGCAAGAGTCACTCAGTTGGCATACATACCTGACAGAGAGGGTTTACTGCAAATTCAGGTACACCCATGAACTCATCAGCAGAAATGAAGCCTTTTCCAGTGCGATCCAAGGCACAGAAGCGTTCATATAGTGACACTATCTCCCTCTGTGAAACTGCAACAAAAAACAGGACCTCTAAATATGTTATGGAGAATTGAATTGAAGATCACTAAACCCTAATGAATTCTCCATGGAGAGCAATGAACCCAAATTTCGCAAAATTTGCTTCGAACAAAACTCCAACAAAAGACCCACTACAAAAAGTAGGACATCCCTATCCTCAAGCAGAGTTCCAACAAGGTTAACAGATAGAAATCTTCACTAAGCAATGAAAGAAATCCCAGAGACCTCCAAACCCCTCTACATGGTTCACGCAAATCATTTCTCAAGCAAAAGTTCCAATTCAAAACCACAACTCAAAGAACTTCAGAAGTAAATGCACACGAGGTCAGCAGCCTTCGATGCTTAGAACGGCTACACTCGGAAGCAAACAGGATTGAGGTGTTGATCTTCCCCTCAAACGAAGACTTGCAAAAAGAGAAAGAACTGGCACTCAAGGCTACTTTTCTCCCCATCTTTCAAGGGAAAACAAAACAACCGACCAAACAGAAGAAGTTGCAAGTACTCACAGAGATGATTGGTATGGTTCTGCAGATCTTCCAAATCGTATTGGGTCAATAATGAGGAAGAATTCCCCATCGCCTCCCAGCTGCAAATCCTCGACTATGGCGACAAAATCTCCAAGCTTTGCCTTTCTCTTGTATAACGCACGTCAAGGCGTATGCCTTCGTTTTCGCTGGAGACCACATCGCGAATCGCTGGCGTACGCGAAATCGCTGCACTGGCGAAACTTGAAAAGCGAAAATCCTACTTCGCCTTCGGTGGCGAGCGAACGATCTCCGCCACTCCTCCGACGCCTCTCCGCCCTGCCCGAAGTTCTCCCCGCCTGCCCACCCGTTAATTTTTCCTTCTTCTTCCCACCCGTGTTTTTACCCTGCTTATTCAGGGTAAAAATAACCTTAAAATTTTTAAATTTTTAAATTAACACACTTTAATTAAATTTTTAAAAAACTTCTTAAACTTCAACTTGATTCCCAATTAAATTCTTAATCCTTTACAGTTAATTTTTTAATTATTTTTTATTTCATTTCCATGTTATCACATCCTAGTTCAAAAAGAAAAAAAAATAGCAATAAAAAGATAAGAGAAAAAAAATAGGGAAAAGAAAAAAAGGAAAGAAGGATGTGGTTAATGAGGATGAATCAGAGCTTTTTTTTTATAATAAATTTCCATGTTGCTCCAAAAGTGGCAATCAGCCACAAGGGGATTTAGCCAAATCTGGCTACAAAATAAATTGAGAAGTAGAGAATCTAGGAATCCAATTACATGTTGTTGAACCTCAAGAACCTATTAGCTTAAATATGGCAATTTCAAAAGAAAAAAAGCTAGAAATCTGCCCAAATCCTCCCAAAATCTTGATGATTTCAAAACTGTTTTTCTCATGATAATTTTTTTGGAAATTTTCCTAAAACTTCCCTTGACCATGTTCCTTAGGGACTTCTTTCTCCTTTTGAGAAAAATGGCAATTTTCGCCAAAAAAAAAATCACTGGGATGACCACATTCTCCAAGGAGAAAGAAAAAGAAGGAAAAAAAAATAGCCATAAGAAAAAGAAAGAAAAAACTGAAAAGGAAAAAAGAAAGAAAAATTGCACAAAAAAAAAACCCAAAGAAAATAAAAAGAAGGAAGGAGAAAACAAATCCACATTGGAAGAAAAAACAGAGATGAAAAGAAATAACAAAGAATAAAAAGAAAACAGAAAGAATTTTTCTTTTTAAAAGAA
>Ga0116231_10002445_pt1 | contig 38822 bp, 23 predicted proteins | sample S1TSphgellanicum_2_FD_89695 | JGI IMG/M metagenome (GOLD analysis project Ga0116231, IMG submission 89695) | Host-associated microbial communities from peat moss isolated from Minnesota, USA - S1T2_Fd - Sphagnum magellanicum MG | ecosystem: Host-associated > Plants > Peat moss > Unclassified...
ATCAATCCTTCTGAGCTAGCTCAGCACCTTGTGCAGGGGAAAAGAGAGGGAGAAGCCGGAGAAGGAGGGATCCAGGGTTGATCAATCCTTGCAAGCTAGCTCAGCACCTTGTGCGCGGGAAAAGAGAGGAAAGTGAACCAAGCTACTACCATCATCGCGGTAGGCAGGTGGGCAGGCGGCGGTGATCTACAGCTTTGTCCGTAGCAGTTCCGCGTATCATCATCATATCACTGACACACTGATTGCAGGAACGGACAGTCTTTTTTGCTACTCTCCATGGTTCCTTAGCTGGTGCTGATTGGTGACACTCCTGATCGTGATCGTGGACGACTCCACAGCGTCATAGATTTTCTGCAAGTTTCGTACTTGGGTTGCAGCTGCTGATGATGATCATGACGTACTTATATTGCGTCACTCACTGCGCACACGGCTTCCCCCGCTTCCCACTCCAAGCTAGATTCTCAAGTTTCGTACTTTTTTTCCAAGGTGATCATGACCATGAGTCATCATGACGTACTAGCTATTATCCGCGCGGAAATCCGGACCACAAAACTGGCCGAAGACATGTTGAAAAAAACTCGCATGCTCCAGCTGCAACCAATATAAGTTCCAGGCTGCAGCTTGCAATTGCACATGATCCAGTCCCAGTCTTTGTTCATGTACTTTGAGCAACTGCGACAAATGAATATGTTCTTACAAACAAGCAGCAATGTAGCTATTGAATCCTAGACTTGCCATCGCTGCTTCTTCTGATCAAACTAGTCAGAAGACTGAGAGGTGATTCTTTTCAAGCACAAAAAAGGCTGATTGTAATGCATGTAGCTGTCGGTTGGGTCTAGTAGGCTTTTTATGCGCCACTGCAGATTTGCAAGTGGCTTCCTGGGTGATCTGGAATATTCTGGGTGCAGCTCATGGAATTCAAATTACGTCCACGGCTGCCAAAAATTCCAGAAACAGAAGTCAACCCAAAGCTATAAATGCCGGGACGACGCCCGACGATGCAACTGCTGTTACACAAGGAGATAGAGTACAGAGAGATGCAATAATCATGAGAGGTTTGCTTACTTGCTTGCTTCTTCTTCTTTCCTTCTTTCTTTCTTGAGATGTCCAATCCCACTTGCCGGTAGACATGGGAGCTAGATTTCTTTAGCTCCTCCTACTGAGACATTTGACCATGAGGCAGTTTAATGTGATCCGAACAGACATGAGTAAATTGCTACTGTAACTACTACTACAACTTCTTCTTCTAGTTCTTCTTCTTCACCATCAATCAACAACATCTTCTTCTTCAGCCATCACACATCATCTTAATCTTCTTCTAATTCAGCATCAACCAACAACATCGTCTCCTTCTTCACCATCAACCAACAATATCATCATCTTCTTCTTCTTCTTCTTCTTCACTTTCAATCAACAACATCATCTTCTTCACCATCAACCAAAAATATCATAATCATCTTCTTTTCCACCTTCAACTAACAACATCCTCTTCATCTTGAGCATCAACCAACAACAACAACTTCTTCTTCATCTTCTTCTTCTTCTTCACCCTCAACGTCCTGGAGGGAGATGCAGAAGATTCTGGCTTTAAATTAAAATCAGTCAACAAGTCAATGAAGTTGAACAGCATTGTTAGTCATGTGCACCACCACCACCACCACCACCACTACCCTATACTATACTGCAACAGCAATCATCATTCCTTCCTTTGGGTGGTGCAGGTACACATGAATGATGATGATTGATCATATGCAGGGCAGCAGTAAGTAAGTAAGTAAGTGAGTGAGTAAGTAAGTAGCAGCAACAGCAAGATCATCATCATCATCTGCTGTCATCATCTCCTGTTCTGTTCTGTTGTGTGCTGCAACAGCATCAACAACAGCAGATTCTACAGCTGGTGCACAAGGTAAAACTTTTACTTTTCAAAAACTTGCAAGAAAGAAAGAAAGAAAGAAAGAAGGAGAGGAGGGCCCGGCACCCACCATTTGGTGTTGCATTTGATTTGGTTGCTTTTGTGGACAAGGTAGTGTGTGTTAATTAGCAGCAAATTAGTATTAAACTAGTGTAATTATGACTCATGGGTTCTTGCTTAATTACTGCTAATTACTCCCACCTAAAAGCCTGTTCCTGTTTTTGCCCTTGTTTCTAGAGCCCAATTGTGGGGAGCAGAACAGGACTCTCCTCTCAGTTTTGATTTGAGCAGTGCCTGTGAAGGGGAGGGGAGGGGAGGGTACGTACCGCCATGGGGGAAAAAAAAAAAAAACATTTGAAAAACAATTTTGTGTCTGTGCTTTATGCGAGGTAATGGCCTCAAAAGCAGGGTGCCCTAGGGTTTTGCATTTACTAGTGAAACAAAAACATTTATGAAAATATGGCATAGACTACTACTACACACTCTTCTCAATAAGTTCATTACTCATAAGACAATATCATCATAGATCATGGAAATAATAATAATAATTTCAAATTTTAAAAGCGAGTTAATTTTTTGAAAAAAAAAAAAACTTATTCATTTTGTCAATGTGGAAACGGACCCTGGGCTATAGTAGTATTATAGTTGTAGTAAGCTCATCTACATGTCATTGATGCTACCAGTTCTTTAGTGTAGGGAGCACCAACAATTTAAAACTACACCTTAGTTGCAATAGATTATTGTAAAGTTTTAAGTGTACAACCATAATGCATCATGCCATGGAGGGAGCCTTCCCCTATTCCTTTAAATGGAGGTGATGATAAGTTGTTCATATCTATCTATGGAGGAAGGTTGTTTGTTTATTTGTTTTGTTTGTCACATTGAGATCTCCTAAACTATTATGCCTTCAACATGCTCCTGGGGTACTTGGGAAGCCTTGGATGAGTAGGATGTACCAGGGGTGGTTTGGTCGTGTTTAGATTTACAGTGCAAGAGTTATTGAATATTGATTAATTTTGTCAAGGAAAACTTCGCCAAAGTCAAAACTAAATAAGAAATTAGGGCAATCTCTTGATATTGTTAGAAATCCATTGATGAGTGGGATTTCTTGAAATTAATTTCATAATTTTTAGACCTAAGACGAGGGAGATATTGAATTTTGAATCATTTCTCTCTGTAAAATTATTTTTTTATTTTTTTCACAATTGAGCTCTACCGTGAAGAACATGTTCACACATGAAAATTTTGATCATGAACCCTAAAAATTGCAAGACATAACCTTTATATGATGATGATTCCTCTCAACGAAATGGTATGTTAAGTTAATTACTTCCAGAAAAGAAACCAAATATTGACTCTCACGATTTAATGCTTCACTTATCAAAAAGAATTACACCACACTTGGTGCTAAATCATAAAAGGAAGATGCCACGGAAATTTCTTTAAAATGACACATATTTTGTACACCATGTTGAAGGCACAAATTGAAGAACAACCTGAAAGAAACGGTCAAAGAAATTTTTTTAAACTATTATGAAGAGACCTACATTGATTCGGGGAAAAACAACTTATGTCAATACTTACCAGGAGAATAAAGAGAACCCAAATCAGAAGATCAGCAGCTGTTGCATTTTATGCTTTGTAAGGCCGCACATTGCAGCCTTTGGCTTGCAAGTGCAATTATTGTGGGCTTTTAAAAGTACATGCATACGCAGTTACATTTTTTGGCAATACAAACGGTTTTTCGAAATTTTTTGGAGCTTTTTTAGTAACACACGCAAGCAAGAGGGTTTCTTTCAAAAATTTCGTGATGTAGCTGAAGTGGCAATCATCCATAAATGAGGCAATTTAGCCAATTTGGCTGCAAACAAGATATGGAAATAAAAAAGTTTGAGCATCCTTCACTTTTTTGGCTACATGTTAAAACCCAACAGAGAAATCCAGCAATTTTGTAAGAAATGTTTTTTTTTAAATTTTGAAATTTGGTGACTAGAAAACCAAAAAAGAAAAATTTTTTTAGCCAGTTTCAAAAAGAATTTAGCCAATTGGCTAAATGTAGCCACCAAAAAAATACCCTGGCAAGCAACCTTTTTTTATGAGATTCAATATCAAGGCTTGAAGGCTCTTCTCTGAAGTGAAACAAGTGATCTATTGAATGCTCAAACCATGGTATAATAATCGCTTAATGAGCACAGGCACCAACAGTGTAGGGGTCATTGAATTTTGAATAATCAAGTTGTCTTTAATACAATAAAATTTAATTTGAAAACATGGGGAAATTAGGGCATTGTCCTCATATTGTTGGAAAATCCTCAATGACCAGGGTTGCATGGAGGTGATTTAGTAATTTCTTAGACCTAATGTGCAAGAGATAATTTATTTTTGAGTAATTTTTGTAAATAGAATAAACAAAAAATTTAATGAAACTTGGATTTCAGCCTTAGGTTAATGAACATTCACCATTTGCTCTTGCAAAATTCATTCAATATTAGGACACATTGCGCTCAATGGCACAAGCCACACTAGTACTACTTGATGTTTGTATATTGATTTGTTTAGGAAGCAACTTTCAATAAGGAGTGTCGAAGTAGTATGAAACTTGGATCTATGTGTTTGAAGCTTCATGTGCTTGTTTTAAACATTCTAATGATTATTGTTGTGCTTGGTGGTAGCTCAACACATTGGTCTTCATGATGTCAAGTGGTCACAAAATATTTCTTACTATGATTTTTCATATGGATAGATTCTAATGATTTTGCCTAAATTGTTAGAATAATTTCCTAATAAGTTTTACCTAGTCCAATTAGACAAATGAAAACCCAAAAGATGGTAAGGAGAGAACCAATTAATAAGGAGTTGAAAGATGGTAAAACTGCAGAAATTATTATGGTTTTTCTAGGATTGCTTTTAGAAACAATTTCTATTTTAAAACCCAAAATGTTATTTTACTGTGACCTCCATCTCCCATCATGCCAAGAGTGACAAAGGGAGATTGTAGGAAACAGTAAGCCATCAATGTTATATATATGTGTGTGTGTGTGTTTGTGTGTGTGTGTGTGAGACAAGGGATGTATTGGTTGTGTCAATTTTTATCATTGTATAGACTACCACCATCTCTGAATGTCTTGGAGTTGTTATTTAAAACCTGAATGGAACCTAGGTGGAACATTGCTTAAACTAAGGTGTTGCCAAACACAGGACAAAATGTCATATGAATGCATTATGTAATGTCATTTGGTGTTTCATCATGTGAGCAACCTAGTTTGATCATGCTGACCTCCTCTTGACCTCATAGTTTTTGTCATATACCCACAAGACACAATGCAATTGCTTAGGATTTATACCCATCTACCATTATAAATTCACTTATGCAATAGGATAGGAGCCCACAATGAATACTCATTCAATGAGGAAATGATGAGGAAACAAGTCCAAAGATTGACACAATGAAACCCCAACAGCAAACTATTTGCACATGTTTCACCTTGCATCCATCCACCAACACATAACAACGTACATTGTGGGATATACCTATAAATCTGATTCACATTAATTAGTTGTGCCATGCATTCCCAGTGAGAATTTGATTTTACTTTTTTTGTGATGGGCCTCTTTGATTGGACCATCACCCAAAACAAATTCACAATTCAAAATATATCGCAAAATATATCCTAGACTGGAACTGATGGTTAATTTCCAGTTAACATCCAATTAGCCCCCAGTTTTAGTCTATTTATTCAAAAAAAAAATTAAATTAAATCCCCAATTCTGATTCCAATTTTAGACCTAAAAATAGAACCAATAGCCCTATTCTAGTTCTTAAAACAATAAAACCCTAGCAAACTCCAATTAACAAAGCACCCAACAAATATGGCTTCTCTAAAGGTTCTGCTTCCAATTTCAATAATTGAAGCCAATGTTTGCAGGTTCCTTAGTTTGGAGTGTTCAACATCATGTGTGGAACTGCATTGTGGAACTAGCACAAGAACTAGATCATGGAACTGACCTTTGGTTAGAACCCATTCACTACCTTGAAACAAAAAATCTTGATCACAAGTTCAAATTTTTTAGGTAAGAAAGATGATCCTTTTAAAAAATTGGCAAGTAACTTGAACTTTGTAAGTAATTGATCAGTTTAAATTAATTGTATAACTTTGTACCTAAACAATTCCCAATTTTAGTTTGTTGTCAAACTTTGTACTTATACACTATTGAGTTTTGGGGAGCTTGTGATGTGTACATGAAATTGGACCTAGTTTGTGGAGTAGATCTGAAAGTTCTTCAAATTGAAAAAATGTGCAAAATTCAAGGTCACAAGGTTCAAAAAAATTATTTGAAAAATTGAGCTCAAACTCACAACAAGTGAACTTAGCCCAAAAACAATTTACAATGAAACCAAGATCAAAGGTTCTCTTCAACTGGCCAACATTAGAATAGACTAGTGTTGGGCAGTTTGATTAGGATTCCTAAATCACATAAGGAAAACCAACTAGTAGCACCAATGATGATAATAAGTTTGAGAATTAGACCTAATGAGTATCGGTTACCTTTTAAAAAACATGTTTGAGAATCGAATTAATTCTATGAAATAACCAAAATCTAGTTCTCAAGTTAGTAATTAAATTAAATTAATTTAAGGTTAAAGTTAATAATTAAATTAATTTAAGGTCTAAGTTAATATGTAGGTGGGAAGCTTAGGTGGCACCCACTATGTAATCATAATTAGTTTAGTTCTTTTGCATTGCTCTTTGCATTGTTTGTTTGTGTTGTTCATTTACATTGTTAATGATGTTGATTCATTATGTTGATTGTGATGGTGTTGGTCTGTCACATTGCTAGTGTTGTTGGTTTGTCACATTGTTGTTGTTGTCAGTTCATCACATTGTTTGTGTTACTAGTGTTATTGGTTCATTGCATTGTTAATGTTGTTAGTTTATCACATTACTTATGTTGTTAATGGTTCATCATGTTACCAGTGCTACTAGTTCATTGTGTTGTTAATGTTGTCAGTTCATCACATTGCTAGTGTTATTGATTCATTGCATTGCAATTGTTAGTGTTATTAAATCATTACAATGTTGTTGCTTCTTGTTCATTACATTTGTTGGTGATGTCGGTTAATGTTGCTCATTCATCACATTGCTAATGTTGTTGCTCCAATGGTGTTAATTTGCTACATTGTTAGTGTTGTTGTTGGTTTGTCATGTTGTTGGTGCCACTAGTTTGTTACATTGTTAATGTTATTGGTTTATCATGTTACTTGTCTTGTTGCTAGTTCATCATGTTGCTTGTGCTAATGGGTTGACACATTGCTTGTGTTGTGACTAATTCATCACATAATTTATGCTACGAATTCATTGGATTGCTTGTGTTGTTATTGGTTTGTCACATTGCTGATGTAATTGGTTTGTCATGTTATGTTGTTAGTTCATCATGTTACTATTGTTATTAGTTTGTCGCATTGTGTTGTTAATTCATCATGTTACTATTGTTATTAATTCGTCATATTGTGTTGTTGGTGTTAATGTTAGTTTGTTGTGTTACTAGTTGTTTTGTTGGTTCATCGCATTGTGTTATTAATTTGTCACATTATTAGTGCATTTGGTTCATCACATTGTTCATGTTGTTGATTCATCATGTTGTAATTTTGTTGCATTGCTATTGTTATTGGTTCATCATGTTGTTAAAGTTGGTGCTAGTCCATCACATTATTCCCAGGTACCCACTTAAAGTCCATTTTATTGCTTTTATAGATCCTTCACATTGTTCCTTTGCATTGTTGGTTGTTAATTTCATGTATGTGTTTTGGTGAGGTGTTACCCCATCTCCATCACGTTGCAAGTGGCAAATTGGTGGTCCATCACATTGTTATATGCCTATGGCTACCAAGTACCCACAATTAGCATTTACCACTTCTAGTGTTGTTATTACTTTATTGCATTGTTGGTGTTAATGCCAATATGTTGTGTTGTTTATGTCATGGTGAGGTACTTACCCCTTTCATTATTTTGTGCAAGTGGCGGAACTCCTTTGTGATTAGAAAAGAAAGGGGAAAAAATGAGTGTTTCCACTTGTTTGTTTTTTAATAAATTTTTTTCAAATTTTTTTCATTCTTTTCTTTTGTTTTATTTCTTGGTTTCTTTTTTTTCTTTTTGTTTCAAAGACGGTTTTTTTTGGTTGTTTAATGAAAATTTATTTATTTATTATTATTATTTGCGAGAATTCTTAAAGGAGTCCAACATTAACATTTACATATGCTTACCAAAAAAAATTTAAAAATTGTGAAAAATTTGTAAATCATTTTGTAAATGCTTGCATTTTAAGTTGCAAGGCAAGTTTTGATGTTTTGGTTTATCATACATTTTCTATTTGGTTCTTTTTTTAATCTTAGAGTTGCATTTTCTAATGAAAATTGAAAATGGTCCAATCTTCTAAAAATAAAAATATGATAAGTGAAAATACAATGTGTGAACTCTTCCTGAACAATGTAATTGTATGAATGATGTAATTGCAATGCCTCTTGAAAAAAGATAATTTTGTTTGCACTTGCAATTACATCCTAAACCGGTTATTATCAAATTTGTGAAAAACTACCCTATCTGAAAAAAAATTTAAAAATATGATACCCCAGTTGGTTATTGTAAATCTAAAATAATTTTAGATTCTCTTAAGCAATGGTTCTCCTAAAAAATGGAGAGAACCAGGCAACACTGGAACAGAACAGACCCCCTGCAGTTATCAGCATGGTTCTTAGGGTTCATAACTATGTTTCACAAAACAATAAAAGAACAGGTTCTGATATATATATAACCATGGTTATCAATCAACCCCTTATAATACCACGGGTCTTAATAACCGGCTCTTTCCTGAAAGCAACTTGTTCTTTTATGAAAACCAGTCTGGTTCTTTGAGGGGGTTTTTGAATTTACAGAAATAACCGGCGGTTAATACCTTGATTCTTGAGGTTTTTATAAAGAAAACTGGAACCAGTGATTCTCTGATTCCGAAATATTTTTAAAAACTACAGGAGCTAGTGGTTTCTTTATAGATTCAAAAATAGCCACACCGATGGGTATCTACAATTAACCCTACATATAATTTATGGGTATTAGAATGGGATAAAAAGCTACAAATTTAATTTTGGGTTTCTATTTCAAAATCTCAATCACTCAACAATTTTTAATTCTCAGTTATCAGCACGCTAGGCTGAATTGTAATACCCCTTATTACTTCACGTAAATAATTCCCAAAGAAAACAGTTATTAAATAATAATCTGAAGGCTAATAATATATTACACATTCTTAGAAACGGTTTCTAAAACGTTTCGAGGATTTGAAAAGTATTGAAGAGAAATGAGAACTAAAAAACATTAATGGAGAATTGTGAGTTGGTTTTTTTTCTCAAAGGGGACTTCATGGAACATTTCGTATTTTTTAATGATAGTATTGTGACGGGTATGAATGGGATACTGACTTTCAATAGGAGAGAGTAACGGTTTAGAATGGCTATGACTTGCAGCAATACCAACCTCATACCAATATTGTGTCTTGAGACTTGAGGTAATACCCGGGCTATGTTGACTAACGGTTCTCAACTGGTTATAACAGTTATAGGTTTTCTTTAAATGAAAAATGAAAATAATTTCTTTGTTTTTTTAAAAAAAATTATTCGTTTTTAAAATATTGATAACCTGCCTGGATGATAATTGAGTCATCCATGAAGTAAAAACTTGAAAACCACAAACTTTGGAAACCCTAAACCCTAGACTTGGAAACACTAACCTGAAACCCTACTGGAAACCCTAAACTTGTATACAAGAGCGTGCGCATGCACACACACTCACAGTAGTAGTTCTTCTACAACTTCTTCACATAGATCTAAATTGAATCATGGTGCAAGCAACAAGCAAGCAAAAAGATTCAAGCCAAGTCATGATCTTCAGAAAAGAAAAAGGCCCATTACATACATACATATGTGTGCAACTCCTCTCAGGTCACTCATAGTCTTCCGGGTACCATTGACTGATGCATGAATGACTCATCCAATGCAAAAGACTTTGTTTCATCTGATCAGGAAAACTAATGCATTGTAATAGATAGATAGATAGATAGATAGATAGATATAGATCTGAGTATCCACCCATGAATCTTCTGAAATGTTCCGAAATGAATTCAAGACATGTAAATTTCATGTATTTTTTGAATCATGTTTTCTCTTGTTTTTTCATGTTTTTCTTCTTTATCTGGATCAAACATAAAGTAGGTTGAAGAATTGCAAGGATTGGCACTCCTTTGTAATAATTGTAGCTCATGAAGGTGAAGATCTAATTCATTCATCTTCATCGCCAGTTGTTGTTATTATAAGACTTTGTTCCTTAGGCTTCTGACCAGTTGAAGAAGGGCAGAGCTGCTGCTGCTGGGTTTGATTGGCATCATCTTTGCTGGTGGTGGTGGTGGTGGTTTGAAAGATGTCAAGATTATTGTCATTCTCAGCAGCAGGAGCTGGAATCTCATCAATCTCAACATCCAAATTCATAGTTGTTGTTGCTGCTGCTGCTGCAATGTTGGACATGATTTCAACTGGATTAAAGGATACCATATTACTATTATTATTATTATCCCAGTCGTCACATGTAGCTTCAACAGAATTCAAGGATGGAGATGGGGGAGATGGGATGGCCACTCCTTCAGCTGATGTCACCATTGCAGCAGCTTGCAGAGTGCGTGATCTACAGCAGCTGCTGCTGCTGCGTGGCTTTTTCACAATCTTTTGTCTTCTGCAAATGGAAATTAAATTCATAAAAAAATATTCCATGCATTGTACACCAGCACCAACAACAACACATGATCTTCACATCTGCTTACACAAATAATTCATGAAATTTCCAACTTCAAAAACATGCGATTTGACATTCTGAAGTCCAATTCTAAGAACTGTATCCATTTGGAAAGGAAACTCATTCTGATGGGCACCCGAATTTCAATATGATTCTGATGGAAATTTCTTGAATTCACTTAACACCATTCATGACCACAACAAAAAATAAAGATTTAAGGGTTGAAGCAGCCAGAGCTTAAATTACTTTCGTTGAGCAAGACAAGCAGCCAAAGCTTCTTCATCTTCCTGTGATAGCACACTCCATTTCTCAGAGTCTCCAAATCCTTCCACATGCTGATCAATTTCTGGTAAGACAACAACAATTTACTCCTCAAACTATGGACATCATGCGACAACACAAGAGCCAGATCCACCCATGGATCCACCAGAGAAACTTGCATTCTTCAGCTCCAATTTTTAAGCTTGGATCTAAGTTCTTCAGAGGGGGAAAAAAAGAGAGATTGTGTTGCCCAAGCAAGAAAGATACAATTTTTGATTAAATTAATGAATGACAGTAGCATACCTTGAACCACAACAACTTCATGATCATCTGCACCTTTCAACTTCCAACATGCACTTATAATTCCGGGCAATGTTGTATCCCAAACAATTGCTTCTGTCCTCATTGCATCACGTCTTGGACCTCCTGCAACTTTCCAAAAAAATTTAATAAGTTTGAGAATTTAATCGATGCATGATTTGGGTGAAGGTTTCTGCTAGGAGAGGATGATGACACATGATGAGCAATACCACCAACCAATTCTGCTCATGGGTTTAAGGTTTAGGATGGTAAATTGGTTTAATACTTACTAGTGAACAAATGATGATCAATACCACTAATTGTGCTCATGGGTTTAAGGTCTAGTGTGATATTATCAGTTTTATCCTCATGAGTGAGAACATAATGATTGATACCACTAATAATTGTGCTCAAGGGTTTAGGGTTTATGGTGGTATTGGTTTCGTCCTCACAAGTGAATAACGAAACTCAGACATCAAACAAATTTTTTTTAAATCTTGTGTATGTATTGTTTTTTAAAACTTCCTTGGGTAGTAGTACTCATGTGGCTGGATGTTCCAGTTTTTCATCACCTTTCTGCCTCCTGCTACATATTGGTTGAAGAGTGTTGAGTGCATCAAAATGGGGCTTGGGTGAGGGGAGAAGGCGGCAGCAAGTGCACCTCTTTTGTCACAACTTATTGAGCCTGTGGCTTCAACTGCTGCCGCCATGGCTTTTGCAAGTTCTGCCTTCACTCTCAGCTTCTCAAGATGGGTTGATTGTTGTTTGGGAGACAACAATAGCCCTGAATTTTTTGTTTCTTCTACAAGTTGGAGTAATTCTGCTTCTTTTTGTTTTGCCTAACCAAAACATACAAGAGTTCATAAGCACAAATTTGCATTGATGTGTTCACAATTTATTTTATGTTCTTGTATGTGGTTTTTTGGAGAATGAATGAATTGAGCACGGGTTTTTCATTTCTCTGTATATTTTCTCCCCACTCCAACCAAAATTTCCCATACTTGTTAGAAAATCCAACTACTAGAGACCTTGCATATCATGGGTTATCTCTATAATTTGTTATGAAACAAAAGGTAGGTGTCGGGCATAGCCACATGATGTTGGGTTGGTTTCCAAGTATCCTAATCATTTTGCATAAGACAATGAACATTACGCCAATATAGCACCTCTTTTCTTGCTGCAAATGCCTCTTCTCTTTGGTCCTTTTTGCTACCCTCAACTTCAGCAATTACAAAATCAATATGCTGCCTTGCAACCCTGCAAAAGTAAATTCTTTAGCATGATTGTTCTCTAATTTAGTTTCCAATTTGTTTATCAAGCACCTTTAAGAACCAAAGTTACTTCAAAAATGCTCTCACACATCAAAGGTACCCATGATTAAACCCTTGAACAATATCATACTAGACTTTTTTTTATAGACTTACTTAGTGATATTATAATACACAAATTAAATGGCATAAGAACTTTGGAAATTGGAAATGACTAACAATAATGCTACACACAAACAAATTGAATTTATCAATAGGTTGTTCAATCATATGTACGTGGTGGAAAGAACATCATCACAAAGTAATATGAGAAGTTGCAACTTTTCGTAAATCTCGAGACTTGAATACCCCTCCACTCCATGTCCTAGAGCTTTAGCAAACCCTTCCATTCCTTTTGGGAATAACATTGTGTGACATGATGTTGACATAGAGCCCACGAAGGATGTTGAAGAAGAAGATGGATTGACATTATTGGCATGGATTTGACTATCATCGGAAATCTTGTTCTTACTCTCTACATAGCCTATGCATGATTTCTTGCATAGATGTTTTCTTAGAACTTCTAGCCATGAATTCTTGCTTGTAGCACTATATGTCACATTACATCTGCAATGACAAGAAATCTATCAATTTAAACTTGACAAGTATCATCAAAATTGCATCAACTCCGCTTGGATCTTGCCACGACAAGGCCCAAGTCCCTCTTGAATCCCCTTCTTCTACCTAATCATGAATCCATTTAATAACATGCAAGTACAATATAGAAAAGTAATCCACATATATCAAGAATGTTTTTTTAATTTTGATTTATAGAAGAAAAAAAATTCAATTCATGGATAAGAGAATGAAATGATTGTTTTGGTTATCAAAAATATATTCACATAAGGTTGGAAAAATACATACTCCTCATTGGATTCATCTAATATGATAGACAATAGTTCGACATGGAGTCGAACAAGTTGTGATTGTGCCCCACGCCTTACACTACAACCTTTTGCAATTTCCCGCAAGACCTTTTCAACTTCCCCTTGTTTCACATGAACAATCTAGAACATCCAAGATCAACATCCAATTTCATTTTTTGACAAGGTCAACATTCAAATATATTCTAATGACCCAAAGTTGCATCACCTATTGAGTCTTAATAATCTTGTTTAAAAAAACCTTTGACACTTGTTGGGGTTATGCAACCTACTTTCTTATTTAATCCTTCACTTCTAGTACATTTGGCCATGTAATATTATGTGACATGTGCCAAAATTGACAACCACAATGTAGCTATTAAAGTCATTTAAAAGTTGAACAACAAAATTCTAACTATAGGCTTTAATACCTTGCCAAATGCAGAACAAAACTCTACCAATTGCAACGATAGCCCAATAGCATTTCTCGGAAGTTCAATGTTGCTAACATTTGTCAATGGTTCTCCTTTGGGCCACAAGATTTCTTCTTCATTCTCTACTTCTTCACACCATTTGTGATTCTGAAAACATTATTTCAAAGATATAGGTATCATTCACATGAGATCATTACATAAACTTGTTTAACATAAAACATGATTTTGACATTATATACATATGTATATGCTAACCTGATATAAATGTGGTAGAATTCTTGAAGGTCTTTTTGGTGTCTTAATGTCCAACTTTGAAGTTTTGAACAATTCTTGTGGTAATCCATCCACATTAGCCATTTGGGATGTTAATGTTGCTATGTCCCAAGCTTCCAAAATATTTTTTCCTTCCAAATTTGTGATTGGGACTTGGTCCTCTCCTATGTCCATGCTAAGATTTGCAATATTGACATTTTTACATGTTTTTCTTTCCATCAATGTCATAATAGGATCTTGCCCTTTGTCATCATCAACTTCAAATGCATCACAAGCTTGAACACTTTCCTAAAGGAAGACATTTAAGTGAGAACTCCATGGGAAACATTAATATGACAAAGTGGTTTGGAACAACACACTAGAAAAACGTAGAATGTCAAACCATACTGCCATAACACACGTACAGTGAAAAAAGATTGTTATATGCAATGTTGGTAAACCCATGCTTTCAACATTATCCCATTATCAAAATGATTTTTCAAAATTCAATCCAACATTAATAATCCACCTTTAATAAACGAAAATGACGAAGGAACCTTGAACATAAAAAATTAAATTGGATCCATACAATAGGCTACAATTTTTTATTATTAATTTGATCAAAAGTTTATTATGTGAAATTTTTAAATTCACTTTAACATGAATCCTACTTGATCTATTAACATTTGCAAATAAATATTTGTAAGGTGAAATGTGTAATATTACAAATTTGTAATGTGTGGACACATAAGTTAAATATCCAAAACCCAAATTAGCCATGTGCTGTCACATCTACTTTCATTAGCATGTTGAACTATACATTTTTATGTTTCTATTTGAACATGGCTTGGGCAAATTGACCTTTATAACATCAAATATTATCAAGATACAAGTAATATATAGCTTTTTATGGTTTTTATATAATCATGTTTTAATTAATAAAAGCCTTTTATGCTCATTGATATTAGATAATTGAATTTTAAAATATCATTGTTCACATCAAACTACTAGCTCAAAAAATATGTGACTAGATATGTACTCTTCTTATGTGTACCCATTTTTTAAATTGTCATCAAAGTTATAAAATTGCATATCATGCACCTTAAATATTATTTTCACAAATTCAAAATTCTCAAAACACCAAAATGTGATCTTAGGATAGATATAAAACAATATGAAAATAAATAAACAAGGACCACACTTGGCCTTTACAAAGTTAGCAAGAAAACATATTTATGTATAGTGAAAACCTGGATGTCAACATGAATGTCATCTTTTTCTAATAATGAAGTTGAAGATCCAAGACTTGTTACTCTTGTATGCACCAACGGCCTTGTGAGGGCCACACCAAGTTGGTTTTCTCTGCATTTCAATTTTCAAAATGATCAAAGGGCAATAATTGCAATTCCAAAGTGATTTAATATGATTAAATTTCACTATTGCTTTGGGTTGATCAAAGGTAAATTAACAAATATGAACTTATAAATTTACTTTGGAAATTATTTTATAATTCTTGGATATTCCCTTCATGGTGGAATAAATAAGTACATGTAATTGTTCATTATTCTTTATGATCAAGAAAGATAAAAGCTCTACACATATAAAACCTTGGGATGCATAATGAATTTGTCTTAACAACACATAAATTTACAATTTGGTCAAATAACTATTTTCAACATGAATTATAGGCATGGAGAAAAAGAATGTTGCATTGCAAAATTAATATTAGAATTGTTCATAACATGGTGAATGCATTTGTAACTGTGGAATTTATGTGTATTAATTTAATTCACAATTTTAGTATCTAAATTATTTAATTAAGATATTGTTTTCTCTATGAAACATCTTTGTGCATTTTTTGATCTTTTTAGCCCAAAAAAATGTAGCACTTATACATAGCTTCTATGTTATTATCCACCCTCACCTATTCAAAAGACAATGGGGACAAACTTTTTGCAAACAAATTGAATTTGTTTCAGCCTCCTTGCTACAAGGCGTTGTAAATTCAAGAGTGTTTTGCCCACACTGCCAAGAATAAATTCACATAAATAAATTCATGTGATTATTTATTACATCATGAACTAGTATATTTGTATTTTAAAGCTCAATATAGATTTAGGTGAAAATGTGAAACATTATGTTTGAATAACTTTTATTGAGTATGATTTATCATTGCAAGGCAAGCATTTTTTGTTTTGCTTGAGTATATTCATAATTAAACAGTTAAAATGGTGGTGTTATATGAACATGAAGTTCTTTCATAAGGTTTAATTGGAAGTTCCCATTAAAGAATAATAAACAAATTTCATTTAGGGTTCAAGGTTTTGTTAATCACTTGATGGCAAGCTTGAACATTCTCAAAGTTTGAGATATGGGTATCATCAATGCAATTGTTTGCATCATTGCGCCAATTAGTTAGGAACTTGGAATCTAGGTCAATTTTCCTTTTGTTGATGCCTTCATGAACCTTTTCATGAATTTCAACCCCACTAATGGCCTTCAAGTAATTTTTTTCATTCTGTGAACTTGATTGTTCATGATACTTTGATACACTACCTCGAGTTGTAGCACATGATACTTTGGCCTCTTCCCCGTTGTTACTAAATGTTGAACTTCCAGATATGATTGTTGCATGCCCTATTTCTATCTTGGGCAAATTTTCTTGTTTTTGTTCTAATATTGACTCAACTTGAGTTTGAACCATATCACATATTGTATTTCTTTGGACTGTGTTTTTCTCTTCACTTCTTCGATCACATAACTTCACTTCTTTCTCTTTAGAACAAGTAACTTTTAGAATTGATGATGGAAGTGGAATTTTATGTTGAATTGTTTTTGTAATGTTCATTATTGCGCATTTTTTGGGATGGGTAGAATTTGTTTCAAGTTTTTGTGTTACTTTTATGTTTGGGGTTTTTTTCTTTGCCTTGATTGATATAGCAAGTTCATATTTATGTGAAACCTTTTTGGCCATGGCTAAGTACATCTTGCGATCTTGACATTTTGCTATAGATTGAATCCGATTTGCTTTTGCACCAACTTTCATGTATTTGTTATGATGTTTAGTAAAGATTGTTTCATTTGAAGACTTTGAAAACAAACTTTTAGACTCACTTTCATTATTTAATCCATTTACCAATTTGTGTTCTAAAGATTGTATTAACTTTTTCCGTCTTTTCCTCAAATGTTTGATAGGGGGTTCCAATGCTTGCAAGGGCAAGATATTTGAACTTCTAATTTGGACTTGAGAACATGATCTTGTGTAGGACTTTTTGGAGATGGAAACCTTATGAGATGAAATTTCTTGTTTGTGTACTCTATTTGACACTTGATGTTGTGAAGTCTTTTTCGTAATGTGTGATGCAATTTTTTGACACTTATGGGTCTTCAATTTGTTGTAAGATATAACTTTCCCTTTGAGCCAATCTTTCTTATGCCTTTTTTTATTCATATCCTATTGCACAAATTACACAAATCTATGTGAGTTTCCATTTTTTGGGAATAGGAAATATATAGGTTTGTAACATTTAAAAATGAAATGGAAAATGTATCAATTCACTATGCACATGAATGGACAAAAATAAATTTTCATAAAATTTGTTTTGAATGAGAAATGCTAAAAAGGTACTAAAAGGTATGCACGATTGAAAAGAAACAACTTACAAGAGACAACCTCCAAAGTTGTTTTGAAGGTTTACCACAACTTAGAAGCTTTTTGGACATTGGTTTTCATGACATTCTTCCCATCTATAGGTGTACTATATTTCCCCTTCTTACTAGCTATATTAACTCTCCAACATCCCAAGGCAAGGAGCAATCATCATAACATATATGTTATTGAATCCTTTTGCATCTTAAATTTTTCATATGTGTGTGACTTTTTCAATCAATTAACAACATGTCTAGAAGACAATGCAAACAAAAACCCAAATTTGTCTACTTATTTTCATTCTATGTCACCTCTCCAAGCTATACACATCTCCAATTTAAAAACAAGAACTTGCATTCAAGAACTACAATATATGTGCCATTGGTTGTTTGCTAGAGAAGTAATTTTGGGAAGATCTTGAAACCTTTTAGCATTAGCATACATGCACTATTGCATGCTTTAAGGACGTGCTCCTAATTTGCAACATAGTGCAAATATAGAATGGACCAAGTTTCACATGGATTTTGCATCATCATAGCTACCTTGGAAGGGATTTAAAGAAGGGATTCATGGGTAGCTAAGTTGTTATTAGAAATGCCCCTAAACATTGGATGTTGATGCTTAAATTACCCTATGGCATTCATATTCCTTGGCTACCACTAGGGCTTAACAAGTTGCCCTTCTACAAATGGCACCCTATTTGACAAGCAAATATGTATGCAAAACTCAAGTGTTGGCCAATTAGCCTCCTCATTAGACAAACATAAGGAAACATTTACATCAAGTACAACAAACATGATATTAGTTTGAAAGGGCAAAATCTAGTTTGAAAACAAAAGTTGAGGTGGGAAAAAGAGATTCTAAGGGACTTGGTAAATCAAAGCTAAAGAGATGAGATAAGAGTGGGCACACTTTTCTCAGACATAATTTCCTACTATTTCATAGACAAATTAACTCACCCAAAATCTTAGGAGCAATTTTTGGATCTAAAGTCCTAAGGACCAATCTTTGTAGTTTTCTCTCAACAAAATTTACTAATATAATATCAAATACATATTATTCAATTACTAATTTTTCAATTTCATTTATCCATGAGTGTAAACTGAAATTAACCAACATGTTCATATCATTTTATTTCAACATAAATGACAATTTTTAAAATAGATTAGACGCAAACCCCAAACCTATTGATCTTAGCATGTGATCACTTTGGTTTTTGGCACACGTAGTATGTTAAATTGTGTTGAGGGTCATTCTTTAAATTCTCTCATTTGCTAGAATAAAAAAATGGTATGGGATCCCCACCAACATTCGATTTTCTCCACAACAAGTATACATTAGTAAATATTAATAACATAGCTTGTGTTGTTGGCCCACGTGTGAACTAGTTATTTTAAAAGTCTTATTTTTTCCTTTCAAAACCATTTTTGTAATTTAATTGAATTTCAAATGACCAAAACAACTCAAATTCAAATATCTCCTAGACTTTAGGTCTAAAAATATCCAAATCACCTTCATTAAATCCTACTCCCTCTTTAAAAGCTTTCCAACTATCAAAAGCAAGCACAAAAATTTCCCTAATACTTTTTGGTTTTGACTTAAATGAATTTTTAATGAAAAAATTGTTCAATATTAAATGATTTCTCCAACATAGGTCAAAACACTATGAACCAACTTGATGCACACCCCCTACTCATTGACAGCTTTCTAATTGTACTAAGAGTGCATCAAAAGTCACCATGATTTGAGAAATTTTAATGTGACAAACAAACTATTTTCCTTTGTAAATAGATATATATTTAAATTAATATTTTAATTTAACATATAAATTAGCCTTCCTCCACACTTGTGTCACCATGCAAATCAATCCATGCATTGGTTGGCTGACAAAAGTTAGAATTAAATTCTTTCCATCCTCTTAATTTTCCCATTAAAAAAACTTTATTTTCACTTATAATTTTGATAAGATAAATTGCATTTGAAATCCAAACCCTTACATAATAGGAACTTTCCAAACCCACATGATATTAAATTTATATAAGTTATTTATTATGACAGGTTTGAAACTCTATTAAATATTGTGATATATTTGTATTTCAAATCCAACCCACATTAAATAATTAACCTATGTAAAACCTATATAAGGAGATTTAAAAGCAAAAATATATATTTACTCACAAAAATAATAATATTTCATCAATGCTTTAAATTTGATGTATAATATTATCTCTTGAATTTTGTGATGACAATTGCAAAAGCCCAAAAAACCACATTCTAGTGAACAATAATTAATACATTATGAATTGTTACCTTCCAAGATCATCAAACTTGCACCCTATAGTATTGGTCCTGAATTATCACCATTTGTAATAGTTCCCTAGTAATCAAACACATGAACACATTTACTTAATTAGTAGTGTTTTCATAGGAGTGTAGCCTTCCTAGACGATCATGAAATTTATTGGTTTGTGGACTTTGAGGAACGGACTTTGAGGAACAACAATTTAGTAAGGCATCTAAAATATCTAAGGAGTTTCGTCTTAAGATGAAACTTGGTGGGTGGTCTTGAGGTAAGCCTTAAGTGTGAGACTATAAATCTTGCACATTTGCATGAGCTTGGCTTTCAGTGTTTTATCAATTTCTGAAATTAATAGTAGCTCAAAGGAGTGAGCACCTACTTGTAAAGGGATTTGTATTCAACACATCATGACTGAAAAGAAATGATGTAAATCTAGTGAGAAAGTAGGAGAACAAGCCAAGAGTTTTTAGATTTTTTAGCCTAGGTCAATTTTTTAACTTAAGCTAGGTTGCTAACTAGGCTAGTCTATGTTCCTAGGTAGGCTAGGGCTTATGTTTTAAACATATAGACTAGGTTTGTTGCCTAATATACCTTAGGCTTTAATAGATTACTTCGCCTAGGCTAGAAGGCAATGAGAATATATTAATTTTGATGTCTTTCATGACTACAATTGCAAAAGACACATGTTTTATTTGATTGCATACTCATGTAGTCATGAATATCCTAAAATTATGACTACCAACCCAATCATGAATATAGTGACCTAAATTGAGGATTTTGATGGAGTTTTGAACCTATGTCAAATAGGCATTAATCACACTTGACATTTCATGAACTTGTTTTATTGTAACTTTTTAAATGTTCATATGTTCCATGTAAGGCTTATGCATGCAACACAAGGCCACATGAACCACCAAACTTAAATCTCAAACCTTCCACTTGTATCCAACCATTCTAGAGTGGAGAAAAAAGGGGGAGGTGAAGAATAATAATTCAATAATAATAATTTTTAAAAAGAAAATTTACAACTTGAATGAAACAAGATTTAAACAAATGTCCATAGTGAAATATAACACACATGAAACAATGTTAATGGTTGAAATTGATGATAAAAATATGATTATAATCCATAGATGGATGAGATGTGACAATGTGAATGAAACTAATTGTTTGGATGACATTTCTATTATGAATGAATTGCATTGTTGTGCAATGATAAAATTATGTTTAGTAACAAAAAATTACCAACATATAAATGGTGATATGGGTGACATTTATTAAATGGATGACCTTTGAAAACATGGATGAAATTGATCACAACCACAAAACATAGATGAATTTGTGTTTGTAAAATTTATCACCCAACTACCATAATGGTTGATGATCACACTAAAATAGTGAATAAACAAAATCAAAGGACCATTCACATGCAAACTCCCTACATCATGATGGGTGGAAACCAATAGGGAAATAGTGGGTGGATGGACTATCATGGCAATTCACCATTTAGGTGTTAGTTATTGTAGGACCATAGCAAGACAATGAAATCACAACCCTATTTGAAATTATTTGACTCAACTTGTGGATAACATCCCATGAATGTCACTTGTTCTTTAGGTGTACAAACTAGCCCTATTTGTGAATGGCCCATGACCAAGGCAACAAGGTTATTCAAAGGCCAAACATGAATTGACCTTTGTGCACCAAAGTATATGCCCATAGTTCAATACCATAGTACCTTGGTGGTTTCAGCATAAATTATATTACTTATAAAACTGCCCAAAAAAGTTAATAATTTTCACAAAGAGAAAAAATTTGTGAAGGAAAATGAAATTTTTTGGAAATATTTTGAACTATTCTTTTTTTGAAATGGAATTTTTAAAATTAATTATTTGACACACATGTGCCCAAGCCATCAAGGTACTATGGTAGTATCCAACCAATCACATACTACCTTAAAATAATGTAAAATTGTTTGCCCAACTCATAAAAGGGAAGAAGCAATTCAAAAACATGAACATTTGGCTAACACATACCAAATTCTTCTAACATTTCATTTCCTATACTTGTTTTCTTACTAGTGTGTAATGATTTATGACACCCAAACAAGTTCTAATTTAATATATTATTATGTAATGACTAACTATTTATCATGTGGAAGGATCAAAGCAAACATTGACATGTTCACTTTGGACCGAGGTTGTTTTCAAGTAGGTCTATTTTTATTTTTATTATTTGTAGTTGATGTTTTCTATGGAAAAACCATATTCATTGTTGGTGAAAGAAAATTATGCATTATGACTTGTCTATGGATAAACCGTAACTAACCATGCATTGGCTTGGGTTTTATCTTGGCAACATATCATGTCAAGGATAGGTCATATATGTAGGTATGTATGATAATAGGTGATTACTAGGTCAATAAATGCACATAGTTCGTACCAATGTTGGATTGCACACCATGTAAAATTGTGTATAACATTACAATTACAAAAAAGTTTTTATAGTTACATTTCATGCCATGTATATTTCGATATTTACATTTGCATGATGTCATGTAAAACAATTTGTCAAATAAGTGTAAATCATATTGCAATATCCTTATAAAAGTATTGCACTATCTGTTGTTCTTAAAGATTATGGTTTGTTGAAAAATGAGGGTATTGTATTTCACATTTTTCATTAGTGGTTGTGGTTTTTTAAAACAACAAAAAAACACCCCAACAAAAGCAAAATGACAAGGAGGAACTCATTTGAAACAAGTTGTTGATGAAGCTTATAGACAATGTTGAAGGTTGCAAAACCATCACAATGTCATCACTCAAACCTACAAAAATTGTAAATGAAAAGGAGTAACATGGGGGAGCTCACATTGAACTTTGCTTTGGAAGACCAAAATGAAAGAAGTTGCAAAATAAACACAAGAAAGGGGTAGAGATCACAACACCACAATGAAAGAAGTTTTGCAAGATATCATTGCTCCATGCATACCCTAACCTTCTTTTCTCTTTTACATGATTTTATTTTTGTTTGTAATGAATGATTTTTTTTTCTTTTGGGTTCAACATTGGTCTCCTTTGACTATTAAAAAACAAGTCTTTAAATGGTTGAAGTTGCCTAACCAATCCTTCTTGATTAATGGACATGTACATTTTGACTAAAGGCTTGAGGTTTGAATGATGTGTATTGTTTTGCCATTAAATTTGACTAAAATAACTTATTTGATAATTTGTCAAATTAAACATCCTATGCTAGTTAATAAGCCAAATTAACTACTATCTAGGCTAGGTAGGTAACCTATTAGTTTTTTACACCTACTACCTACCTACATACATATCTACCCACTTATTTGCATATTACCAAAATACCTATCTATCATCCACAACTTACCTACCAACCTACTTACTAATTACTTGACCATTTTATTTACCTACATATGTAGTAGTGATGTGAAATAAACATGCAAAATAAAAAAAAACTTGACACAAATTACCACCTTTTGATGGTGCAATCCATTAATAAAGACTTGGTTTATCATTGTGAAGGTGAAGGGTTTAAATCCTGATATTTGTAACTTATGTGCATGCCTAGGGATGTAAGATAGGTAGGCTAAGCTTAATTAATTAAACAAGTTAGGTTAAGTAGGATTATTTGAGTAGGTTGGGCTACAATTTACATACCTACTTGCAATTTTAATGTATAATAATCTAGAAATTAAATAATTTAAATTTAAATAGACAACCAAAGCCAATGGTCCATTATTTGCTAGTAAAAATGATCAATCAAATAATCTCTTATTCTATTAGTCAAAAAGATCACTTGGTCACAATGGGTAGGTCCAAATTGACTTGTTTAGATTGATAGGATGGTGTTTTTTATGTCTATCCAAATTAGGTCCTTTTTTATTGGATTTTCTAATCAACTAAACATTTTTTGGAGTAGTATGTTTTTGTTTTTAATTCTTCAACCTCCTTTACATTTGGCACAATAAAAAAAAAAATTCCCATCCTTCCGACCAAACCTTTTAATGGAATCACTATTATCAAAGTTGACTTGACATTCCAACAAGTTTTGTTAGTTGTCACATCAACATTCTAAGGAATGTGTTAGTTACACTATCAAATCTAACATTTATATAACTTTCCCATTGTAAACGTTGTTACTATTTTGTTCAGCCCCAAGTAAATTAACCAATTGAAAACCTTTTCCATAGACCATATGCAGTAGGTAAGACCTCTGTTTTGTATGTATGTGGTTTCTATACAATCTTTTCGCCTTGGGTGTTAATCCATATAAAAACGTTTTGTCTAGTTGGGTTGCAGAATTATTGCTCTATTGGTGCCTTAGGGCATGCCCAGCTGTGCTCAGTGTGTGACCCTGCCCATTCAAATTGGATGAAGAAAGGTCAAAAAAATGCCGGTTGGCTCAGGAAAACGGGTTTTGCTACTGCAAATTTATACAGTTTGCTGACGCTGGTGGTATACGGCGCAGCAATGATGTGCACAACGCCTAGAGAAGAGTGTAATAAGTATGATATGACTGCTACTCCCTGTTTCTGATTGGCCAATCATAATGATTCCTCCAGGTGGGTTGCTAGTAGTAGTTCCCACCTATGTGACCACAGTGAACCAGCACCCACCAGCGCACCATCCACTGGATGCCTGTTAATACTCAGCTGTGGATGAACCTCAACTGAATTAATATTTGGTTTCACCTTAGTAACCAATTCTGTAGGAAATAGGGTCTCATATACAGATAGATAGGTAGGAAAATAGATAACTATGAGATAGGTAGATAGTTTATACATATGTAAGGGCTGTCTTTACTACCTACCTATAACAACCTGCTTGTAGTGTGTCAAAAGCTTATTCTTTCCGTGTGGAGTCCAGTGGCACCTATTTTGCCCACTTTAGTGGGCTGCAATGATGAAAAATGGCCCACCTAAGTCCCCCAATAGAGACGTTTGCTTCATAATATTTATGTGGACCGGACCAATGGCCGACCACCCATGACCTAGGTGGTCCCAACCACGGTGAAGTGCAATTGTCTTTGTGTGCCAAAATTACAGGCCCATGGTTAAAACAATGCCTTGCAATGTGTGACCGGAATTACCTACCAAAGTTTACACATCATTCTCTACTTAAGATTACCTACTTGAACCAAGTATAGAAATCTGGTGATTTTTCTCTTTTTTTTTTTCCCCCAAATGATTGAAAATTTCCGAAATTTAAACTGCTTTTAACGTTTTTAAATTTTTGAATTTTGAAAATTTCTTTTTGATAAAAAATTAGACATTAAGAAAAAGGGCTAGCCTGGGCAGCCCACAATAGGTGGTACAAAGGGTCAAGATGAACCAGTACCCCCCCCCCTCCCCACCAATGCTCCATGGAAGATGGATTGTATGGGGAAGGAAACGATTTCTACATTGCATTCCCATCCACATAGCTAACCATAGTACTAACAATCCACATGCATCTCCATAACTAGTAGCAGACAAGAGTCTTACCTACATAAAAGTAACCACTTACATTACCTACTTACTTATGGCACTTTTCCACTTACATAGGTAGGTAGCTAGGTAGTGTGAGGTGGAAGTAGGATGGTTTTAAGCTAGGTTTAACCATGGTGGAACCTTGGTGATTCGTGAGTTATGGTTCATCCACAACTAAGTCACTACTCATAACGGGTTTCCAATCATTGGTGCAATGGTGGGTGTTGGGTAGTGTTTTGTTTCATGACAAAATTTAATCAAAAAGCAAAACTAAATTAAGATTAGCAAAACCCCCTCCTTAGAAAAATTGAGAGATTAATTTGAAAAAATAATCAAATCTTGTTTGTGCCATAAGCAATTATAACCAAATCCCAATGAAATCACTTTGTCATGTCATCACTATTCAACTACTCACATCTATTAAAACTATTCATTAGATAGCTACATCATGTTCACACAAATAAAGGTGACTTGTTTGGACATCAACCAAATCCACCCTCAATTTGCTAGGGTTTCATCAAGCTCATTAATGGTTTTCATGGTGAGTTCATTACTTGGACAAAGGTAGCTCCATTTCATTATTCAACCACCATGGCCCATATTTGTGAATCCACATTGCACAATGCACACACATAATTGTTGTATTTTAATGTGTTCATTGTTTGGCCTTTTTTTGTGCTACCAAATTGTGAGATATTTTTGAATTTTTATTCACTATCGTTCCATGAGGATTTGGGAATCAAGATGTGTTAAAATTTTAATGACCGACCATAAATTGTTGGAGTCTCTTTCTTAATATGTTCCATTGTTTATAATCACACATAGGTTTTTCAATCTACCTCCATGTTGGGGGAGATTTTGTGTTTTTAAAAATGAATTTGTTGTGGTGTTGTGGAGTTTCTTGAAATTCTTGCTTTTGATGTTTGAAAGTTGAGCTTAAAGTTGGCAACATGGTTCAAGTTATTAGAGGTAACACTATTCAAATTGAAGTTAAGATTTGGTTGATTGATTTTTGTTGTTGTTTTGGTTGTGCAAAGAGTTCATTGGTCCAAACTAATGTTATGTGGATATTTGAAAAATACATAAAACTTGACCAAGATATCAAGTTGGATATCTAAGATTTCTTGCATTTCCTTTTGTTGCTTGTGTTATTCTTTCTTGCATGTTTGTGTTCTTCTTTTGCACTACTTATTTAAAAGAAGAATTAAAAGACTACTAGGACATGTTTGAGGAAAGTGAACTTATGGACATTTAATTTCATCCCTTTTTACATGGATTATTGATTTAGAATAAAATTGTTGGAATTTTTTTTGGGGATTTAATAACCGCCTTGAATATTTGATTAATATTATTAATCAAATATTATTTTATGAGATATTTGGCATTAAGAAAATTGATATCCTTGCTAAATATTTTAAATGGAAAAATAAATAAATAATAGGATCCAACATGGTTCTTAGAACCTATTTTTAAAATTGAAATCAATGGATATAAAAAAGAATGATATTTATCCAACATTGTTCAAAACTCTAGACATGATGAAAAAATTATTTGTGCTAAAACATTATTTCAATAACATTCGAGTAGTTGTAAGATAGGGTGACTCATTTTTTGTGTCACATTGGACTTTTTGTAAAAGGTACTTTATTCAAACAAATGATAAAATTATCAATGTTGCAAAAAACTTTATGGATTAAGATTACCAACTTCAATAAAAATATGTACATGATGATGAAATTCAATAGATATATACCAAGCTTATAGTATTGGACTTTTAAAATGAAATCATCAATTGTGGTTTAAATTTATTTGAAAATTTGAATGAACTTTTCAATATCATTTCGTCTCAAAATGTCTTATATGAACTCAATATGTGATACATTTTAGAAAACAAAACATGAATTCCAAAAAAAATTTACAAAAAATGTGAACCAACAAATAGCTATGAACTTTGGAATGACCAAATTTGGACCTTAGTTTCAAAAGTCCCTATCTCAAGCATTTTTTATTGGCCATTGATTTTTTTTTAACACATGTATGTCAAAGAGTTGTTTAGTTGAATTCTTGTTCATCTAAACGTTTTTTGTTCTTTAATTGTCACATAATTCACACTTAACATTGGTTTTAAAAAGGTTTTCCCATTTTAATGTTAAAATATGACCTTTGGGAGTTTTGCATCCACCAAAATTGAGTCACCGCATCTTGCAACCATGTTGATGATGGGAGGTCATTGAAGCTACCTATTCATCCATGTTCTCTAGTTTTGAATTTTTTTTTTTTTTTAAGCTTCATCATTTGGCATAACTAATGAAGTGATTTGCATGCTTCAACAAAATGACCCTATATTGGTTTTAATTTGCCTAGGTGGATTACCACCTATATCCCCTCAAATAAAAAAAGACTATCACATTGTCAAGGTGTTTGATAAAACACCAACATAGAAAAAAAGAAACAAAACTATGAGCTTAGTCACAAATGTCAAGATAGTTAGGTGTCACAATTTCCATGGGCTAAGATGCTACAAGGTGGTGATGTTGAAATTAAACATGTCCATTGTTTAATCTATAGTGTAATGTATAGAAAGGAAAATTTGTTAAGAACCAATATTGATAACCTTGCAAACCATTAAAAAAAAAGGTAGGCAAAGAAAAACTTGCCATTGTTGGTTGTTAAGAAGACCAATGGTACATAAACAAGCGGTGTGGCCACCTAAAGAACATGCCCATTTACACATATTAGAAACAACAAATGATTTTGTAGCAAGTTCAAAACACCAAATGTGAAAGGGTCACAAGAAACAACAATTTGCCACCATATTCCACCTTTTCCCAAGTTCCAACATGGTATGTTAATGTTAGAACATGAAACTTTGAAGTCTTGTTTCAATTTTTTTGGTATTTTAAAATTGGCCAAGAAACAATGGTTAGATAACATTGGTTGGATGGTGGTGAATTTTATGCACAACAAGTCCAGAAAAGTTATTAGAAATGCAAAATTTCTTGCTCTAATATGTGATGAGGGTATCACATTTGATACAAAGTGCTAGCAGTACTAGGAAACATTAGTTTAGTTCATTAACCCATTTCATTATGATGTTTTAATCATGAAATGTGTTCATTAACTAAGGTTTTAGCTTAGTGTGATTTTGCCATGGGTGAAATCATTTACGCCTATTTCATTAATGTTAATGTTTTTGCTATTCATTATTTATAAATTAATGAAATATATTTATTGAATGTAAGTGTTTATTAATGTATTAAGACTCAAGATATTTGGTATTCATACAATTTTTAAAAACATGTAATAGTTTGTTATAAATTTTCATAAATGAAAAAACCTTTCCAAAAAATTAGATGAAAATATTATTCAAAATAAACTTTACTGCAATTTACAATACCAAAAATATTATGTGTATAAACTGATAATTAAAAAGTTTACATATAACGTTGGTACTTTACATAATGTTAATAATTTATATGACATTATATAGTATTTAAAATAACATAATATTATGTTTTTAATAACTTAAAAATCATGTTTAAGTTAATTATTAAGAAATTATAATTAATGTAATATATTTCTATAAAAATTAAATTAAATATATGCTTAAAATTTCATCAAAAATCAAATATTTTCAAAAACAAAAAATCATTAAAAAAAAATTAGGCTTATTCAAAAAAGATGTTATTTGGAATATTTCTTCAAAACATATTAAATTGAAATGCATTGAATAAAAAAATTCAAATGCATTTTTAATCAACTTAGTTGATTTTTCTTTTCTTAAAAATTTTATATGTGTGAAAATTTTGGAAAAATATAGAAAGTGGAATTTATTTTTTTCATTTGGAAAAAGGATGAGAAAGATAATAATGGTTAAAGAAAGAAAAATCCTCAAGAAGCCATTGCTAAAGGGTATTAAATTGCAAGTTTCAAATGTATTTTTAGTCAAATTAGGTAGTTCTTTTCCTTAAAAATATTTAAGATGTGTACATCTTGGAAAAATAGTTTAAAATGAAGTTTAAATGTTTTCATTTGGACATGGTATGATTCATGAGAAAGATAATAATAATTAAAGTTGGTTTTTGCAAAACATTTGGAATAAATAAGCTACTAAATCCAATCATTACCCCACTTATTTTATATCAAATGAGGTGGTTGGATGGCAATAACAAGGAGCTAACACCTTAGAATCCAAGGTTCAAATCTTGGTAAATATTTTTATGTTGTCAAGGGTGTATGTTGATTGTATAATCCACATCATATGTTGACCATATGTACATAAAATGATAATTACACAAATCGAATTCATATTACATAAAAATAAAAATAGTTTGAAAGTAATTTAATCTAATTTAAAGAATAAATGCCCTATGGAAATTTTTAATTTGATTAATTCATAGTGAATTTGCTTGTCTATACCAACTCACCACCAATCATAAAAAGATGTGGTGAATTCACAAAATTTTGAAATGAATGAATTAATGGTGATTTCACCTAAATGATTAGTAAAACTCCTAATGAACTAGGGACACATCCCTACTAGTGTAGATAAGTTTACATGCATATGTTGTTAAGGATCGATATGCATTTTGATGTTTGATTTGGAACTTATTGCCCAAAATGGTGGTAGCATCAAATTGACCAAAATTATAATGCAAGCTTTCATAAACAAAAATGGAGTATTTTTTATTGATGTTGCCAAGAAGTTATTCTCCTTTGGAACTAATGGAGTAAATGTTTTCTAGGTAAAAAAATTTGTTTAGTTTATTGAAATGTGTATTTGTTTTCTTTTTCCCCATATATATGTGATGTTATTTCCATGTCTAGGTCCTAATTATGTTGTGTGGCAAGGTGCATGTAATGGAGTTACACATCAAATACAAGTTCAATAATCTCCTCATTTCGACAGGATCCATTGTTTTGCACATTGCACTAGTAATGTAGATTTTGAATCATTGCATGTGGTATCTCATATTTAGTTATTGTTACATTCTTAGTACACATTCTTGAGTCATAGTCCAAAAAGGCACGTTAAGTTTACCAAATTTGTGGCATTGCTACAAATGAATGGAAACAAGATCTTGCAAAATGCTAAAACCCATTAGATTTCTATGTTGTCACTTGCCAAGATAGTCTTGTTAGAATACAAGCCACTTTTAGTGAAAATCGCTCAAGACAATGCAAAATTGGCTACAACAATTTTGATTTGATACTTCATGTCCATTTGATTGTCAACCTAGCTTGTTTACTACCATTGTTTGCAATTGTCCATGTTTTGATTAAAATTTCTCAAAGATGGGTTGTTTTTGTGTGTGACTATATTATTGTTGTAAATGTTTGTTAATCACAATTGCATTCTTTGCATGATACCCTTGAGACTATCTTCATTTTTTATTATTTTAAGGAGTTCAAGGATCTTTTGGCTTACACACATGCTATTGGCTTATAGTGGATATCACCAATGATAAACATGAAGGAGTCATTTATGGAATATCTTGCTTTTTTTTTAATAACACATATTTTATGTAATTTACACTTCATTAGATTCAAGGATTGCTTGCCCAATCAACTAAAATATTTTAAAGCTCATATTGCATGACATTGCCAAATTTGTTTGCATTGGTATATTCTACTCACCAAGTTTCATTCTTCTACTTTGAATTTTGAATATGTTACAATGGTTTTATGATTTATATGCAATGTCACTTTCCATTTACCTTATGATGTGATTCCATTTTCAATATTTTTTATGTGATTTATCTTATGATGCCAATGCCATTTAAACTTAGGCTACTTCCATAGTTATAATTTTGGTAATGATGGCCTTGGTTATTGATGTGTGTGGTGCCCACATAATGACATGGCTACATGATATTGGTGTAGGTGTTGTATATGCACTCACAAACGAACTAATTAAACAATTTCTAATTAGGTTTCTTATGGATGCCATGGGCATTTGTTATTCACAATATTGATTCCATTAACTCGATTGTGAAAAGAATTTCACTCATCATTTGGTATACATTGAAGTTCATTATGCTCATGAACATACATTTGGGTCTACTACTTCTCCCCCTATTTTGTCTTTATTCAACTTGGACATTCAAGTTAACATGTTCAAAATCTCAACAAAAGTCAATTTTCCAATTGCTAGGAAACCTCTTTTTGCATCAACCCCCTTATGCATCTTTGGAGAATGCTTTACGTTTCTTCCATTTTGAAAAGTCACATTCCTAATTATTTTGAATTTGTTAAAATTGCCATAGTGCAAGTGTTGGCATTTGTGGAAGACAAAAGGATAGGTTTAACATTTTTTTCATGGAAAACAAACTAGGAATCAACTTACAAACCACCTACAAACTAGTGGGGTGAAAGCATAGTCAAGTAGACTAATTAGTGTATTTTTTTGGGTTCAATTACAAGTAATTTAAAATAAATCACGAAATTATCAAACATGTAATTCGGTTGGGTAGAAAGATTGAGGTGAATGTGATTCTTGATTTTATGTGAAAAAATATAATAAAAACGTATTTAATCAACAATTAAATAAGATTATTGTGAATGAAAGTAGGTGCAAGTAAATGTCCTATTTCATAAAAGTAGGTGCAAGTAGATTAAAACAATGTCCAAATCAAAAAAATAAAATAGAAGCTTTAAAGTATACCATGGATCTTGTGAAAACATGTAATTTTAGAAATGTTATATTTGGTTTTTGGAAATGAAGTAAGTCTAAAACATTTAAATTTTTAATTTTTAATTACATTATTTATACACTTTTATGATGCAATCATTTTTCATTCTTATGATGTCAATTGAGGCTTCATGGTTTTGCATTATGATAGGAGGAGTTCTTGAATTATTTTCATGCCTAGATGTGAAAATCACTACTTTTGATTTAGAAAAAACTACTTTTGTGGTCTACGTGATTGTGCTTTCACCCAATGTCAAATGTACTTTCAATTATTCTACACTCTAAAGAATTTTTTTCCTTATGATGTTTATTATGAGTAAATGGCGGCAGGCCAAAAATCATTGTCTTGAGGTTAAATAGTGACCATGACTTGTTAATGTTTCAACTTAAACAAATTGCTATGATTTGTTGAGTCTTTGAGTGATTATAATGTGATCATTTTTTTTCTCAAGGATTTCCATCTTGAATTTTGACCTTTCTCTTGCAAGGAATAAATCTTTTTTTTTTTTGGTTTCACACCATTTTGATTGAACTGTGGGTATTTGGAGGTGTGGGGAGTTGAGAAAATTGTAGTTTGTTTGAATAGTGGAAGATAAAAAAATGATTGAAATGTTGTTCAGACCCATTAATTCTTTGATGTGATAAACCAAATGAAAACTAGAGCTTATGTTGCTGAAATTTTTTTTGTTTCAAAATGAACTTGTTAACTTGGTTTTCAAAGTTCAAGTTTTTCATTTATAGCCAATAAGCTATATTTTTAATTAGATACATATGAAATTATATTAATATATTTTCATTTGTCATATTTGCATTGGGAAATTCCATTTGTCATCAATTAGTGCTATGTTTTTGTAATGACATATAGCCATATTGTAGTTTTAAAAATAAATTTTTAGTGCTTGTAATCTAAAATCTAAGTTAATAGTTAATCGCAAAGACTTAAATTTTAATTGTCAATGTTCACCACACACTTGAACAAAAAATCACCCATACTACCCATCCTTTCAATTTTTTTGGAAAAACTTAATAAAAAAGTTCTAATGCTTGGTGACATACATAATCAAAAGGCAACATTCAAAAATAAGGAAAATTCTATTTGACAATTTTCATAAAATCCAAAAGTAAACAACATGTTTTGCCATTGTTGTCACATGTTCATAAAAAGGTTGGGACTATTTTATCTATGCTCCTTACAGTGTTATAACACCACCACATGGAACTCAATCCTTCATTGACTTTCAATCCCCATGGCTGTGTAATTACTAATTTTTGGTGTTGGTTTGGTATCATGTATTTGTTATACTAATTTGGTCTTGGTATATGAATGTGTGCAAAAATGTTACCTAACTAAAAAACTAGTATTAGAAGATCCCTAGGAATTTTATACCAATATGATTTTTATAACACATGCATCATGAATTTGAGTTGTGCTTGTATGTTTATTATTACATATCAATTGTTATACATAATGAAACAAATACTGATAAAAGTTCAACCAAGTATTTATCAATGTTTCATATTTTAAGGTCATGTATGACATCTAATAGAGAGTTAAGGAAACAAGCTTGAGCCCAAACAATTAATGAAAAATGCATTGGAACAAAAAAAAGTATACTAAAATATCATTATAGATCAAAACTCAAAACCCAATCTATATATGTATGCCAAGCTTAATGGCTACAAATTACAAACACATTAGCCTCTATGCTGATGGTGTAATCTAAATATTTATAATAATTTTTTACAAGATGGAATACTAAAATGCAAGTATTATCTCCAACATGACCCTTTACAATTCATGCACAAATATTATATATATATATATATAATAATAATAATAATAATAATAATAATAATTTCTTGTTGCAATCCCCACCTCAAGCTACCACCATCATTTTACATGCCAAGGAAAGACTTGTTGGTATAAATACTAAGCTTGATATTTAAACTTTTATATCAAATTGTTATTATTTCTCCCAATGCCTTTCCCAATACCTTTCATGGGTCAACTTAATATTAAGCCATGTATTTTCACAACAAATATGAACATGGTTTGATTTTCAATGTAGCAATATTGATACCATTGTTGATACCAATTTTAAATGTATATATCATACCATCATTGGTAATTACAACAAAAACATCATTGCAAATTAAAATTCAATAGGTTACAAACATGTTATACAAAACCAAAGGTGGAAAGGTTGAAGTCATTTTCCAAAAACTATGATTGACATGTGACATTCATGTGTTGGTCTATTACTTCAAAATTTGCATTTTTTGTACCCATTTTACAATTGTGTGTTAGAAATAATGTTTTTTGACAACATCTTGATCCTATATCCTTATGCATCCACACATTTTAGAACATAAAAATTAATAACTTTTTCTTAAATAAAAGTCTTCAATTTTCAAATTCCAAGGCCAAAAACATGTTTGAATCAAAAGTTCCAAAGTTTCTCAAGTCAATAAAAAATTCACCAATTTCAACTCATGTTGTTCTTTTAATTATCAACATTATGGAAAGGGAATGGTGCACATTTGATATGAAACAAGAATGTTTGAACAAGAAGGATTATCCATAATATGGTTTTGAGTGACTTAGACATGCAAAAGGACTTTTGAAACATGACCATTAATTTTCATCAAATTTGTAGTTTAATGAAATATTGTTCTTTTAAAATTGTGGTGCATGTTGATCAAATCTATTTTACAAGCCTTGAAGGAATGTGAAATTTAACATGTTGAAACTTGTGTCACCAGTGCTCATGGTTGTTCCATTGTTGTGTGCCTAAAAGGCACATAAGTTAAATTCTCTTTAAAAAGGCCAAGAAATGTTACTATACATATTTTCAATTCATTTGCTCTAACTTCTAAAATTACTTATAATATGTAGGAATTTGCATGCACATAATATCTCTTTAAATTGATTATTGTGACATTTTATTATAACTAGAAAATTACATGTAAATGGGTCTGATGGTCTATGCAATTATACATATTTTTCTTATCTAGTAATTTACATCTAGCACCTAATGAGGATATATTCAACCTCAATGCTTGAAATTTGCCTTTGTAAGTTGTTACATTTTGTTAGAACCTTGATCAAATTATGTAATTAATTCCACATTATGTGATTGATAGTACAATGATTTATGTGATAAGGTCTAACTAGTACACTTATCATTGAACTTTGAGATTTTTTAAGTTACTTTGACTCTACAAATCCTTGTTAATATTCATTAATATTTTAATGTTTTTTGCTTTGTAATGTGATTACATTGGGTAAACACAAGGATTGGATTGTGTTATCAATTCACCTTGTGTTACAACATATGGTTGCTTTGTAATAAAGTTTACCTACCAATCCCATTGAACTTTGATTGAGCCTTTGAAGTTATTCCTTCCAACATCTAGTTAATAAATACTTTTCAACACTTACAACAAATTTATAACCCGATTGCATTGTGTAAAAACCAAGATGTAATACCATTTTCCTAGTTCCATCATATGTACAACATGATAACTGTTTGTAATAGGGATGGAATAAACATGCTATTGTAGTTTTAAAACTCTCAACTTCTTTTGTAATTTGCATTTGCAACATGCTCATACATTTAGATGTAAAATCCAACACTAAACCATGAGCACATGTAACTTTCATGTAAAATTCACAATCTTAATTGGCTTAAAGTCTCCTTTTCACCATTTAGGTCCTTATTTTTTAACCATTCATTTATATTGTAGATATGCTATTCCAAAATTAAAAACAAAACATGTGCATAACCATTTTCCAAACAAATATGTAGACCCAAGTGTCCTTTATCTTATTTATTCTTCACTTTTTGCACATTACAAAAATCACACATAGTCAACTATTATATATTTTTAGATCAAACTCAACATGCATTATCACCACTCTAAACAAAAATACAATTACCATTAGATTTTCAACCCACTTCACAAAATAAATGCAAATACATATTTTCCCAATCACCCAAATGCAATTGGTACACATGTACAACAAATTTCAAAAAATTATGTGCACTTCAATCAATGTGTCCCTAAATCCCAAAATAAATCATGGCACAGGCTCCCCAACATGTAATTACACAACAACAATTGATAGAATTAGATGTCACATATCAAAAGTGTAGATTTTCTTTTTAAACCCTTAGTAATGCACAAAATTCAAACATTTTCCCCAAATCTCCACATTATGATTTCACAAGTCACAAGGTCACTTGTGATCAAGTGCACAAGCACTCAGCTCCACCTAAATCATTAATCAACAGTCTTTTAAAGCCCTTTAGACCCATTCCATGCTTACAACATTTCCTATATCTTGACAATTAATACACATATTTAGATGCCACTCATTTTCTTGCAAATTTTTATGCCCAAAATGTTCTCACTAATCCAATCTTGATTAGAACCATGGCAATTCCTTGTTATGTCATCATGTTCAAACCATTCTTCTTTTTATTATTGGATACCTTGTAGTTACTAGACAATCTTGTGTAGCAAAAGTTTTAAGGCTATTAGCCAACTACATTGCATATGCCTACACACATTTGGTTGATTTAATTATAACTTCAACATCATCACATTTTGTTTGTTTGCTTCGAATACACACATTTCACCACTTTGCAATAGCATCACAATACTGATCTTTATGTATTCTACATGTAACATTTAATTCATTGTCATTTCTGGCACGTCAAATTTTCCAAAAAACATCAAACAACTATTTGCAAAACACAAGTAAACAAACAAAAACCTTTAAAATGAAGTACCCTTCACATGATGATTCGAGTTCTAGAGCTTTTTAAAAGCTCAAATTGCTTTTGCCAAAAGTAAATGTGGATATCAAAACCCTAAACTAGTTTACTTTCACATGTTGTCATTTGGGGTCACAGTGGCACTTCTTATGGTTTTCTTTCATTATTAGGTTTTCTAAAACATTGTATTTATCAAAGTGCCCAAGATGTTTGTCTTAGAATTACTTTTTCTCTTCATGTAGGTTGTTGTGGCACTTTTTATGGTATGATGAAAAGAAACATAGACATAGTTTTTTCTTCTTTCTTTCATGACTTAAACATATAAAAAATGATTTTTTCATGAAAACTCTAAAGTTAAGGTCACTTTGACTTGAATAATATTGAGATTGATGACTTTAGAAGAGGTTTATTGTATTTGGGCCTACTTGTAGGTAATATATTGAACTTAAAGTCCCAAAATGTATATTCATGTTTTGGAGTTTTCAATTTAAACAGTTTGATTAAATGTTTTGACATTGTTTTTTGACAAAAAATGATTATTGTCCTTTCCTCAAATTCGAAATTGGCAATTTTTCATTGAAAATACATACTTCATATTTGCAAACATGGTCTTCCAATTTTTGTCTTCAAATTGTTGTAAATCATAAATACTTGCCGCCTAAAATATCAATGAAAACAACACACCATGATAATTTGATTGTTATTGAATTACAATATTGGTTTTATCAATCCCACATCAATCTATTTGTCTTGTTGTATCTTTTTGTCAAATACTTTTTAAAATCAAAATGAATCTTAATCCAAAATATTCACATTCAAAAGTATACACAAATAAATAATTTCTATTGAAAGTTCAATGGGACATACGGAACTAGATTGTGTAATGAACTCAAACTTATTACAAAAGTCATTTTGTATATGATAGCTGAATGTGCAATATTTGCATTGAAACATCATTAACATTCATCGCCAAAATAATATCAACCATATTGAAAGATTTTTATATAGGTAGTTGAATAATGCAAATTGTCTTCAATCTCTTTTGTCCAAAAGGGGGGAATTTTTTTGGAGAAAATTGATTACTTTTGAACTGGTTGACAACCAACCCTAAAGTTTGACGGGTTCATTTCGTACCCATCCAATTGTGTTGTGATGTAAAAAATTGTGTATGTCCCAACATTGAATATTTGAAACCACCACAACCCTCCCTCTTGTGCCCAACCTATATTATTACCAAAAACTAATAAACTCTTTGCGTTCGAAATTAGAAAGAAAACCTCTAGTGTGCATAAGGTGCAAACAAGTACTCAGGTAGTTCCTTATCATTCTTGACCTTGTTGGAAAGGTTTAGTGTTTGCAAATGCAATCTCTTTCAGGTTCCACCCTAATATTAAGCCTCAGCAAGCAAAATATCCAAGAAATATTTTGTACTCAAATGAAGCATATTCACACATAGGTGTGTATAAGACATTTGTGGAGGCCTTCTTCATACATAAGCTGGAAAAAAATTTCCATCTAGCACAATATGAGCCTCTTTTCAGCAATAGTAAATATCCAAAACTTCCCCTTGGAGATGGGAAATTACTGTGTCCAAATTGATTCACATGTCACAAATTCCTTGTATTGACATATCACTTGGGCGATATATTTTACTTACTTGTGCTATGGTAACTAATGCTTTCTCTCCCCCCCCCCCCCCCCCCCTCTCTTCTTTCCACTACACCTACTAAAACAGGCTCTCACAC
>Ga0116231_10002448_pt1 | contig 38816 bp, 28 predicted proteins | sample S1TSphgellanicum_2_FD_89695 | JGI IMG/M metagenome (GOLD analysis project Ga0116231, IMG submission 89695) | Host-associated microbial communities from peat moss isolated from Minnesota, USA - S1T2_Fd - Sphagnum magellanicum MG | ecosystem: Host-associated > Plants > Peat moss > Unclassified...
ACGGACACACAAGACTCACCACGGCCCGGACTTGGGGGAAGCCACCACCTTCCCCCTTATAGTATACTCTGCAGCTCTCCACAGAGGCTACATCCAAATGGTTCTTTTTTTCCTGGGACTCCCGAGTGGGAGTCCCGAAATCCCGCCAACTGGGACTTTTGCGATTTTGGAGCCCCAGAACTTTGCGAGCAGACCTTTGATTGAGGTGTAGTCTAAAGAAAAGTTGTAGCTCTCGTCGAGAGCTTTCCAACGATATGTGGCACGCCCCCTGTAGTTAAGTAAATCGGGTCGATTCCCGACTTTTTGTGGTCGGGAGTTAAACTGGCAGTTTGACTCCCAGCCTTTCTTTTGGCCATAACTTGTGCTTCAGATGTCTGAATGAGCAATGCGAGCCCATTTTAGACATCTACGTTTCAAGAGATTTCCAATGATATAAAGAACGTCACAAGACATTGGGTTTTGACCCCTGCAATCGCTCTCTGGAGTTTTGGGAGTCCACCGAGACTCCATCTCCCAAAGTGGGAGTTGCCTTGGGAGTGTGAGTGTTCACTCCCTCACATTCCCTCGCACTTTTTTACACTCCCGGGAGTAATGTGATGTGATTCCTCGGCTTCCTCTTAGCCCGTAACCTTGCAATGCCTTTGCCTTGACTCCCGGGCTTCCTTCCTCTTGGCCCGCAACCTTGCAACCCCTTTGCCTTGGTCGCGAGCCCAAAGCTAGGGTTGCGACAATTTTCATTTAGCTCACTTACATATAATACATGTCCAAACTTTGGACAATGAATATGGGACAACCTAGGGTACTAAATTGAAGATATCTTGAGTGGACATTGCACATCTCATTGTTTGAGGAGAATAAATTCAATAATTGATTTGTGAGAATTGTTGAAAATCATCAATTGTTCTTACATTTGTGAGAATTGGGAACTTGAGAACCAACTGAAATTTTTAAGTAATTTTTTTTGATACTCTAGTCGATTCTCATAAAAACAAAGAAATTTCTTAGAAATAATCAAGCTGGTTTTTATAACTCTATGAACAAATCGAAATTGTTCGTTCTCAGAAAAATGTGAGAACCATCCAACAATGGTTGGTAGATGCATGTAGATATTGCTAATGCCTAGGTAAAGGGCTACTGGGTGTTTAGTAGGTAGGTGGTACAAAGACCAGTTGAGGTAACCATACACAGTAATAATATGGGAAGTACAATAATTTCTAGAAGTATAGGAAGCCAAGACTTATTTGCCTCTATCATAATCAAACCCATGACTAATTATTTAACTTTTATGTGGTCAGTGAAATGTGAATGGTTTAGCTTAGTATTAAACAAATCAGAAACTTAGTATCCTTTTGTTGCTAGGAGTTAATATCAGGAGGATTTTGGGTGCAGTGAAAATCTTGATGTGTATGTAAGGCTCCCAAAATTAGAACCTGGTGGACAAAAAAATTGGTTATGGTTTTCGTTGATTCTGTAGAGAATAGTTTGATGGGCTCTACAATTGTTTGACAGCACCAATTGATACAAAAGAATGGAAATAATTTTATGAGAGTACAGGCGCTTGATGTTAAGATTTGTACTACCTAATGTGTCCAATGTCACACCTACTGTTGTAACTTTTTGATCAATATATAAGTTTTCAATGAAAAAAAAAAGGAGTTGTGAGACTGTTCAACTGAGTTGTGTATTCAACCTCATTGGGGAATTTTGAGCCTTCCAATTATCTAGCAAATTGTATTATGCATATGCCAAAATTACCAATACATTGCAAGTATACTAATATAATTAAATGCCAATCAATGTACATTGAGTTACAAGTAGGCAATCATCCCTAGGAATATTTAGCCAAACTTGGCTATAAGCCAGTTATGAAGTACAAATCTCTAATCATCTTTTTATGTTTTTGGCTACACATTGAAAACCAAATATAACAATATAACAATTTTATTTCCCTCACTTATGGTGGTTGAAAACCTCCAAAATCACTTCATTTTCAAAATTTTAATTTTCGATTTCATTTTTTGGAGCAATTTTGCTACTGAAAAAATGGCTACTCACTATGATGATCCAATGATACCTTTGGTGATACCTAACATGCCTACCACATAACTTTTCAAATATAAAAATTAAGACCAACATTTCCCCTTTTCATCAACAAGTGGTACACAATATCAATAGAAAATTTAGGGTTTCAAAAATTCACATTTTACATTTCTTGGACTTGAGCTTGTGTGTTGTATTTTCTTGTTTTGTGTGGAACTTAGGTAAACCTTTTGCATCCACTATCATTTTGTGTGAAATTACAAAATACAAAGAACAATATGTAAATTGTGAACTACAAAGTTGCAAACCATCAACGTTCAAACTCATATGATTTGAAAGAAAATAGTTGGGGCAACATTTTTATTGCCACAAAATGCCTAAGTAGATACTTGTCTCATAGGGTTTAAGTTCAAATATTGTTATGAATTCATATTGGATATAAAAGTAATATAAAGTTGGTACTTGGTTGGGTAAAACCAATAGGGTAGATTCTTTCATACCAACGCTTAAAACTAGGCTAACACCCATTACAACCCTATACACTAGACTAACATTCGTCTTGAACTTCATTTCTGAAAATTCTAAATAAGCTGTGGTGGCATTATTTTTTCATTGGGTGCAAGTATGTAGATAGGAGCCAATGGGATTATTTTACAAAAGGACTTTGAATCCTTTTTAGTCCTTTTTCACTTTTTCATATGAATGAAATCTTTTACAACTTGTTATTAGAAATACATATAGTTGCCTCAATAAATCACATGTTTTGTGTTAATCATTGTTGAATAAATATGAAAATTTTTAAATGTGTAAATTTTGCCATATTCTGTATTTCATCTTGAAAATTTATCATAATTTTGAATCATACCAAAATGTGTTAATTACTTTAGGATTTTTTTTCTTATATCATAAACACAACTTTATTTTGTATGTCATGCACATTACACCCCATTTACATATGGTAAAGGACTCTTGAAATTTTTAAAATTTGAAAAATATTTTGAATTTTTAAAATTTTAAAATTCCATATCTTTTTAATTTGTGAGTGTTTTTTGAACTTGGGTAGTAGGTTGCTACCATCTAAATTTTTTTACCATCAAAGTTATGTTATTACAATAGTCCTTTACTTAGTCCTTTGTAAAATTAACCACATCTAATGTAACACCTATTCAAGTTCAAACGTCCTTTTGTAAAAAAAAAAAAAGCCCCAAAATTTAATTTAATGAAATTTTAATTTGAATTCCTCAACTTTCATATTAGTCATCTAGCATAGCTTGGAATGATTAACATAACTTTAAAATGTCAAGAAAAAAACATATGTAAAAAAGTTCATAGTTTTCACCACTATTTGACATGGTTTGTGGGTCCTATCTCTATATTCGCACCCCATCATGTGTTCTCTCTTCCTTTTGTTCATCAATTTGGTGGCATTGATCTAGTCTATTTTTACACTAACATTTGGCTACGTTTCTTGGTAGTTTCTTCCATGTTTTTGTAAATTGAAAAATATTTTTTAATTTCCCATTGATCAAACTATTATTCTTCAAACTCCTTTGTTTATTGACTTGGATGTGTCTTGATTTTAAATAGAGATGATGTGTGTAAGGTATTATTGTTTAATTGTGGTGGTACGTGCATGATTTTGTTAAATTGTGGTAATGTGTCCAAGGTTTGTTAAATTATTTAATTTGAATGGTGTTGTATGATATATGGGTCCATTCATGGTTGGGGTACCAAAAAAGGAAAAAAAAAATTAAGGAAATTTTAGAGCTACTTTTTACAAATTACATTTACATGAAACAAACTTAAATGAAAAAAATTGAATAGTCCAATATAAGATAATGCATGTGTTAATAGTGATATTTCACATTCATATATAATTGTGTATGAATATTTTAGTTTAATGCTAAAACTGCAAAAAATCCCAGAAAATCCCAAAATGAATTTCAATGGACAACCAAACATGTTTTTTGACAAGAATCTTTCTTGCACATGTGACCTACATTTAAAGCTAAAATTTTTGAACCCATTTGAACATAATTTTTTATCAAATGGTTTTAAAAATGAGTCTTTTGTTTTGCAGCCCTTTCCTTCAAAATTTCAGGACTTTGAAATTTTTGTATGATTTGGGATTTCATCAAATTCATCCAATGAACATGCAATGAACATGTACTTTCATAGAAGGGGGCATTCTTTTGTTGTACAAAAAACTTGAAATCAATTGTATGACTTTATGCATTCCTTTTGATTACTTAAAAAAAAGATGTACTTTAAACACTTGATTATGTTAGTTTACAAGACTCAAAATGACATTTATAGTAGTATTTAGATTATTAATTTTTTAAAATTAATTTAAGAAAACATCATTTTATCTATTGACATACAACAATCCACTACAATTATAATGATGTCAGATAAACAAAAATCCAAAGTTGTCTTTTGCAATCCTTTTTTAATTAGACAATCCTTTTTGGTATCCTAATCATGAATGGACCCATATATATTTTCATCCACCATATTAAAGCAAATTGGTTTACTTAAGTTGAGGCACATTAAGGTAGTTCAAAAATGATGAATAAAGAATTCATGTTTTAGTTTAAAAATGGGGTTAAAAACACAAAACCATTACATTACCTTCCATTAAAAAACAATTCCAAAAACTATGTTTTGCCCACCATTATACAACTTTTTTAATGGAGAAACTTTAATCAAATTTGATTTTTTTGACATTGCATTTAGGACTTATTGAAATTTTAGCAATTTGAACCTCCCAAAATATATGTGAATGGATATTCACACTTGTAATGAGATTCTCAATATGTTTTTTGGTGGAATGGATTCTACTTCAATCATACAACTTATTAGAAAGTAAATTAAACAAAAATAGTAGAATATTTCATAAGTTTTGAGTCCATTTAAAAAATTTGGGTAAAAAATATGAATTATGATCAAGGGTGTTTACACATGTTTGAAAGTTTGATGTTTTAAACATTAAAATAGTCATATGGTTTTTTTATAAAAAAACTAATGTCTTAGTACATATAATATTTGATATTAATCCCTTTTAAGACGTTTCATTTTTATTTGGAATTATAAGACATTCAATAATTTAGGAGTTTGTAATTCTCTCCCTTGTAATAAAAAAAAATGGACACCTTAGTATGGTAACACCCACATGGAAGCGTGAATGGAGTTCCAACATTTGTAGCTATTAGCACATTGAGTGTATTACATCTTTAGGGGTATGGCCATGTGATTTGTATACATCATCAATATCGTCCATAGGATCTATGACATGGGGTGGTGTGAAAAATGATTGAGTTCCCATGAACTTCATTATCATGTCAGACATTCTATGACCAAAATTATGAGGTAGATGGATAAATCCTTTCTCTTGAAGACTTAATGACAAGTAGTTTTGATCATGTACAATCCCTAACATATAATGAAAGTCCTTTTAACAATTAATGCCATAAATCAATTCACATTTGTTCTTGCATGTAGGACTAATGTTTCACAAAAGTTGAAAATGACTCGCACTGTTATCATGACTAATATTTTTTTCCATTTTGAGCATAACAATTCTTGACACACTCCCAAGTTCTTAATTAGACCCAAGTTGGGTGTAAGTTACTCAACAACGAAATTGTGAAGAATTCGAGGCATGCTCCCAGCTCTCAACACTAGAAGGGGTAGAGGGGTGTGCTGAAGTTCCGGGACGAGACTAGGAAGAGTGACAAGCTTTATTTACTTACTCGAACCTGCATCTAACCAACTAACAAGTTGGTTAGTTCACTTTCTGGAGCACCCTTGGTGCTAAGACAAGCCACATGCAACTCTGGACTCACATGATTCACCATGACCTGAATTTGGGGGAAGCCACCACCTTCCCCCATATAGTATACTCTATGCTTCTCCGCGGTACCCACATCCAAATGGCTTTTTGTCCCGGGAATCCCAAAGAGGAGTCTTGAAATTGTTTCGATTTGGACTCCTGGGATTTTGCAAGGTCATAACTCTTTACTCAGACCTCCGATGGGGATGAGGTTTGTAGCTCTCCTTGAGAGCTTTCTAACGGTGTATTGCACTCTACTTTCACGCACCGGGGTCGGGTTGATTCCTGACTTTTAGTGGTCGGGAGTCAAACTGCTAGTTTGACTCCCGGCTCTTCTTTTTGCCATAACTTGTGCTATAGATATCCAAATGGCTCATACGAGCCCATTTTCGACATCTACACTTTGATAGCTTTCCAATGATATAAGGAACACCCCAATGGAAGGTGTTTTGACCCCTATAATCGAACTCTAAAATTTCGGGAGTCCTAGAGGACTCCCAAGTCCCAACTTTGGGAGTGTGAGTTTCATCCTCACACTCTTTCAAAGTAGGGTTGCGACAATTCTTTTAAAGTTGTTTCAAACATCCACCTTATCAAGAGTCACAACATGTTCATTTCATTTTACTTTCATGAAAACTAAAACTTTTCCATTTCCCCAATTGAGTTGGTGTGGCTTCTTTAATTAACATCAATGCTATATTCAAAATTTGGATTACTTATTGATTTTTTACCTTTGGGGTGAAAGCACACTATGTTGAACCACTTTTGTCCAAAAAAATGATGTATGACATGTATCATAGTATGTAGTTAGTTGAAATCTTGATGACATTCTTTGGTAATCCTAAACATTATAAGAAAAAACTTTAGAAAGTGCATGACAACATTATGGAATTCAAAGTTCACTGTGAATCAAATTTAATCTTGATCTAATGATTAAACAAAGAGGATTGAATAAAATTACTGTACATATATTAGAATATAATTTATAGTTTTTTGATGGCCATATGGCCTCAAGTTTGTGATTCATGACACATTACCAAACAAAAGAAAACCCAAAAAAAATGTAATTCTTAGTTACAAAATATCTTCCTTTTTCATATGGTAGTGGTTTTTTTTTTTACAATAAAATTATTATTATGTATTTATTGTTCAAAAAGTGAAAAATAAATAAAATTTTGAATGAATTTTCTATCAAAAAATTTTAATTTTGAAATGGTCCTTTATTTCATTGATGTACATCAATATCATTCACCACCAAAAAAAAATTCAGCCAAAATTTCACCAACAACCTTAGTTTTGAAATATATATGCATAATTTAAAAACTTTGTGATCAGTATTACTTTGTCATAAATATATGCATAATTCTATATAATCAAGTTTTTCAATTTTTGTTGGATTTTAAAAAATGAATTAATTAGTTTAAGTCTAAGGCTATTCAAATATACTTTAAAAAACAAAAATAATCCAAAATGTGATATTTGATACATTGCAAAATAATGACTACAATTTGGGGGGGTAGGACATGTAATGTGCTTTCACCTTTTGCATTTTTAATTAAAAAGGCCACTTTCAATGTCATTGTGTTGTGGCATGGACATGTAAACAATTTGAAATAAGTAAGACTTTGAACACATGAATTGATTGGCCCCTAGTCAAGTTATATTGGGGCACATAATTAATTGACGTCCAATTTTGTAGTGGAATGCAAACCCAAGGATCAATGTGTGTTTTTTATCTCTTGCAAAAAAATAAGGCTTAGTTGTTCTAGGATGGGATTAAGATAAATTCACAAGAAAGTTTTAAAGGTGAATTCCATTTGTACAACCAAGAAAAAAGGTGGTTAGTGCAAATTGGAATTAAAATGGTGCATAGATGAATTAATGGTAACTTAATTCACAAAACACACCATGTCTTAAATTTAAGAGGAGTTCATCACTTTCCTCTATGTAATATATTTAATGATTAGCAGTGAAGGTTGCATCAAAATGGTAATCGATGTCTTTGGAATCATAGGATAGAGTTTTAAAAATTCTCAATTTTGCTAAGCTATAAATCTTGTACTTTACGAATTTATAATTCCTACAAAAAGTTTTTGATTGAGAAGCTTTTAGGGATAAAATTATAGCCCTCAAAAAGAAATTTTCAACATTATATTGTATGTTCAGTTTGGAGGTCATTTGACCCCAATTTCTTATAATTATCCATGTTAAATCCTTTCCAATTTTGAGAAGGAATGGTGCACATTTGATAAATAAAATGAATGTTTGAAAAAAAAAGCTATCCACTATAGAGGTTTGAGCATTTTAAACCTTCAAAAAGACTTTTGATTTGCATCAAATTTTGAGCATTGAAATTTTTCATATAATAAAATTGATTTTTTAAAAAATTGACAATTGAAACTATTGTGCTCCCCTTGGGATTTTTCAAAGATATAAAATACAATTTTAAGTAATATGTCCAAGCACTTAGGTGGCTCTTAATTTGATTGTGTTTCATATGTGTAGCAATGTTTAAGTCTTGGGATACTCTCATAGCCTACTACTCCCTTCTTGTGTTTAAACATTGCTAGCTTGATCATGAACCCAAGGCTAAGGTTGCAACATGAGTGATTTTATTTTTCAAATTTGATTAAGGTGAATTTAATCTTTGATGTTGTTATGTAGATTGGAAAATAAGTTGTTGCACCACTCAAACAACTATAGAACTAAATTGAAAGAAAGAGGTAAGACCTATACTTTTGACTACATGAATGGTTTCATTTTTCAAACTTGATTGATGTATTTAATCTTTGATGTTGTTTTGCACATTGGAAGACAATTTGTTGCAACATTCAAACAACTACAAAATTGAAATTGAAGGAAAGAAGTAAGGCACAAACCCTTGAACACATGAGCAGTTTTACTTTCCAAACTTGATTCATGTGAATTTAATTTGTCATATTGTTGTGCAAATTGGAGTATGCTTGTTGGAACATTTATACAATAGAGAATTGATTTGAAAGAAACCTGTTGATTACAATTTGATAGCTACATTGATAGTTTAATTTTAAAATTGAGAAAAAAAGGATTGATAAATAATTCACATCCTACTATGTGACATTCAATGTTTTCAAGTGCTAGTCTTAGTTGTAGAATTGTTGTTTGTGAAGTTCTCAAAAATATCCTTGTTGCTCCAAACAATGGTGAACATTGTTATGATTTTTATACAACACTGCCTAAGTCCTTAGATTGTATATCTCTTTGGAACTTTCCTTGGACTTGTATCTTGAAAACAAAAATGTTGTCGACCTATGATTTTTGATACAAGATTTAAATTAAATGTACTTTGCTACTTTTCATAAACAATTTTCTATGCATTGCTCTAGGTGTACATTGCTCTTTCTGCATCAATCTTGTACATTGCTTGTAGAGCTTCATCTTTTTGTAAATCACCTGTGGAGGGGTATGTGAGGAGGTGGGTTTGTTCAACATGCCTCATAACATTCAGTTATGACACTTTCAAGCATGATTCTACATAACATTGATCCACACCCTCTGAAATCTACATTTCTTTTAGATTTGGTGGTAGCTTAGCAAATTCTGCAACATTTACTTGCCACACAATGCCACATAGGATTCCATGTAAGCATTGGTGGTAAGTAGCACTACAAATCTGAATGCTTGCAAAATTTATCATATCATAGCATTGACTTATTAACCAGTTATTGACCAGTTAGCATTAGGTGTAAATAGTGCATAAGTATGATAGGTAAGTAGATAGGGAATATGAGTGATTACAATGTAGCTACGTAAATAGGTAAGGTACTTGGTGGCTACTATATAGGTAATACATGTGGATGGTTATACCATAGCTAACCACCATGGTTAGTTATGAAACAGGAATATGGTGAAAAAATGTTACCTGTCCACATACCATGTGGTGGGTGCTGGTTCACTCTGTTCCTATTTGGCTAGGTCTGGGTAGAAACTTTCTGTCTACTGGTTATGAACTAGCACCTCGGGTAACCATTCAGAAAGAGCGGTTAGGGTTTCTGTTGTCACCTATTGGAGGTATTTTAGAGTTGTACTTTTCTAAAGGTTGATTTCCCTTTCACACTTGGTCTTTAGCCAAATTTGGTTAAATTTTCTTCTGATGATCACCAGTTTGCCTGCATCACAAAATTGAGGAAAAAAACCCTGTTCTACATATCTATCTATGAAGCAAGGTAGTTTGTTGGTCCTGCCTTGTAAGGCAGGGATTTTGTGTTGAGAATCATTATAGAGTATAGTAGCTTAAGGGATTTTGCCCCCTATAAATGAGGTGAGATGATTCATCCTAATTTGGTTGTATCACATTCATCTTTTGACATTTTGCTTTCTCTACTACCTCCTCAAACGCGCACCCAACCCCAAGTGATTTTGTCACCAATCCATAAGTCACAATATGAAATTATTTTTTCCAAACATGGTCATGGCACCCATCATACCCAAAAATTCATCTAATTCTTTCAAAATGTGACAATGTGATTGAAAACATTCAAATACACAAGTCACAATGACTTTTTTTTTTTTTTTGGTTTGAAAATTTGCACAAATGTGAATAATAAATATGAAAAGGGACTATTTGATAATTGTTTTGGGGAGAAAAAAGTCTTTATGTTTGCAAAAAATTGAAAATCATGTTGCAACATTTCATTATTGGTTTTGGTTTGGTAAGAATTTTTTAAATGTTTAAATAGGTTCTTAGAACATGTCATTATTTAATGTGAGATCCCTTTTGGGTTCCATATAACTAATGTGATGTTAATAAATGAAAAAAAAATTATGAATTTTTTTCTTTTACAACAACATGATGATGTACATGAAAATAGATTAAAAAAAATTTCTCCCAATTTATCATACAATATCAATTGTTGATATTAAATTAATGGCAGGGCCATTGTTTTGTTTTGATTGTCTTGCTGAGATCTCACAAACTAAAGTGCTTCATGTCGTGCTCTTCGTAACTTCGGAAAGCTCTCCATGAGTAAGGGTGCACGACTTGGTTTGAGACTGTTTGGAGCTAGGGTGTGGAAGCTATTGATTATTGAACCATTTTTTCAATGAAAATTAAATAAAATTAAAACTGAAAACTGTATTGGAATTTGGGGGCATTCTTGTGTTGTTGGAAAGCCTTCTGTGAGTCAGATGTAATAGAATTTATTTCTCAATTTGCAGAGGTAAGGTGTGGAAGATATTGCTTTTTTAGTGGCTTTTGTTGCTGGAAATTCAAACAAATTGCAAAAATTGGGTTTGGAAGGGAAAATCAGTTGAGAGCCCTTGATGTGTTCACACTCGGGCCAATGGCATAGGCCACACTAGCTATCAATAATATGAAGTAAGCTAGAAACACAAGTCTCCACATATTTGCACAACAAAAATGCATATTTTTTTGGAAGGTGTGGAATTCTTGGCACCAAGAAATAATTATAAAATATCGGTCAACAGCTCCATGAGTTAAAGGGAAGAGAGATAATTAAAATACCTTGGAGTACCAAAGCTTTTTCCTTTCTATTTTTGGTTTCAAGAAAAAGTTAGCAAGTACTCATATGTTTGCATCATTGGACTTTTGAAGCTATCAATTGGAATCCTCAATGTAAGAAAGCTGAGTGCCCACAAGCAATAACCATATATGCTGGAGACCAGTTATATCTGCAAGAGGACATTAGATATTCATAAACAAAATTCCTAGTGTATTTGGAGGGCACCATATACCCCTGAATATCCCTCCTAGAAAAGAGTAGGGATGTTACACCTACTTGTTGTTCCATTTGGAGGAGGGATCTTACACCTACTCATTGTTCCATTTTGACGAGGGATCTTACAGCTACTTGTTGTTCCATTTCGAGGAGGCATATTACAACTGCCTACTTTTTGTTCCATTTCGACAAATCATTTAACACATTGCACTTGTTTATAGCTTTTGCCTGCTTCTAAAGCTTGCCATGAATTGTCTTGCTAAGGTGGCTGCTACTGTACATGCTAAGGATTTGTCTCGGACGCCATTTCCCAAATCTTTGGCAACAATTGTAACCAGTGTTGTTTTTTCTAAATTTTGTGATGTAGCCACAGTGATGATCATCCATCCATAAGAGGATTCAGCCATCTGGCTATATAAAAAAAATGAGAACGAAAAATTTAAAGTATCCTCTGATATTTTGGCTACCCTACTAAAAGTTTGTGTAGAATATGGTCATTTGAATTTTTTAAAATTTAAAAATTGGTGATGAGAAAACAAGAAAATTACCTAATTGAACATAAGAGCCTTATTGTAAATGAAAATAGCTTAATGATAATGGCTTTTCCAATAGCCCTCTTGCACATCAGACACTTGTGCAAAAGTTGAATTCATGGAGGTGAAAATATCCCCACAAGGTCCTCTGGGGTTCACAAATACACAATACAAAGTAGCCATGGACTCAAGCCCTTGTGGTTCAAATACAGTGTTGTCTGGTGCTTGATTTCAAAAGGAACCTTCAATTCTGGTTTTAGTTGATTTTATTGTTTTTATGGAACCTCCAGTTTGGTCTTGAGATTGGTTTTTGTTTTAATTTTAAAATATCTCTGGCTTTGGTCATTTTCACAAAGAATTTAAATCCAGTCTAGTAATTTAATACTATGTTCAATTCCATCTCCATATTATACTAAATGATATTTTTTGATCTAGTATTAGATTGTTCAACTATTTCACACAATTTTATTTTTTGTCATGATAAAAATAATGTAACATCAATTAAATAACTTGCTTAAAAATGTAGGGCCAACTTTATACTTTTTTTAATAAAATTATATTTATTAATGTAAAGAACCTGAACCTGTTCAAAAAAGGGTAGCATCCTTAGTTCAAGTTCTAATTCAATTTTTAAAAGAGGCCAGTTACTTGGTCAGGTTTCACTGGCACTTCCAACAAAACTAAAAACCTTTGGTCCAAGGACCCTAGAACTTAACCTAGACTTGAATATGTCTAAACCTTATATCTACTAACACTAGTCCAATCCATTGTCAAGTGAGTACCCACTTTGGCAAGTATGAACTTTTGGTTCCAGTTACAAAGAACCAGGTCTAAATTTTTCAAAATCAGATTTTTTAATATCTTATGAACTAGACCAAGAACTGAATTCTTGAGTCTATTTATGTGTGGTCCAATAAAAACTAAAACTAGGATATATATATATATATATATATATATGAAAAATAATAATAATTGGAATTGAGGATTAACCAATAACTAGGCACTGAAACTAAGAATTCTTAGAAAAACTAGACTTCAAACCAGATTTCTAGTTCAATTTATGTGTGGAACTGGAATGAGACAATTCCAATTTATTTTTCAAAACTGGAATTGGAGGTTCTTCATAAAACTAAAAGAATGGCCCAATGCTAATTCAATCATGGAGGAACTTGAACTGATTATAGCCCCATATATGGCCAAAATGAACCAGTATTCACCAATGCACCAATTGGAAAAACCTGTTATGGGTTTCATTTGGCTCTCAATTGATTTAGGAGGAAAAAAAAAAAAAAAAAAACCTCCATTCCTTTTTAATTTTTCTTTCTTTTCTTTTCTTTTCTCTCTTCCTATTTATTGACTCACCTATCTTTGACCCCTCCTACCTACTAACCCTAACTTACCTACCAGCCAAACTAGTGTGCCTCTCCCTTGCACCTCTTCTTCTTGATTTTTTAATCTTCTTCTTTCTCCTTCTTCTTGCTTGTTTTTGTTTTGCTTTAGTTTTTTGTATGCTTGCTAATTATTATTATTTTTGCTTTCTTTGCTTGCTATTTTCTTACCATTTGTTCACGGGTGGTAAGAAGCTTGGGGTTTTCTTATTGTGCAAGTTGCCATCCCCAATTGTTGTCATGTCTACTTGTTATGACCACCTAGAAAGGTATGCCCTGTCTTTTTATTGTTGTTGGAGGGAGTAGTGCTGGATCTCCAACCAAAACCAAGCTATTAGCACCACTTCTGAAGCAGCATCCCAGGTTAAATCCCTCTCTTGAAACGGCCGAAGAAACAAGACATTTGTTAGTTCCATAGTCACTTGCCACAACTCCAATGCCAGGGTTTAGGAATGCTTGTTTAGCTCATTCCCATTTGTAGGGTCCTTGCTATCATGAGAAGATAGCTTCTTGTTAGCATATTTTGGGCCATGTGCTGCTGACCGAGCTTTCCTAAAACCATAGACCAACTATGATTTGTTTGGCCCCTGAACTGTCTCACTCTTGATCATGCTTAGGAGGCAAAAGTTTACTTCAATTTGTGAGAGGTAATGTGACCCCCCCATTTGAGTGTCATAGGCAATTAATGAAGGGGCGAGTTTTTGAAGGATTTTTTTTTTATTTGATTTTTTCATGCGTTTGTGAGAAGACAAAGAAGAAATCATTAGAGGAGGAAGAAGAAGAAAATATCAAAGGACAACAAAAGAAAATTCAAAAGGAGTTGAAGAAAAATGAAAGGAAGATAAAGAAGGAGATTTTCTTTTTAAAAAACCAGTTGTGCAACGTCGATTGCTAGTTAGTTTTTAAATTTAAAAAAAAACTTGTGCATTTGGTTAGTTAAAAAAAATTTTATCTTCACTTTTTCAAAAATAGTAGTATTGTGAGAAACTCAGCTTACAAGCCTTGCATTACTTGATCATCCGTCATTCTCATGTTTGCACATTATCACCTATTGCACCATCATTCAACTACAACCACATTGTCATGCTTGTTGCTATCACCTATCACACAATTGCTTAGTTATAATGTGTGATTGCAATCTATGCCACCTACACCTTGCCCCTTTCTTTATTTTTTGGTTTTATCTGGATTTGTGAAACAAGAACATAAGCCAAAATAAGAATATGAAGGAAGAAGAAGAAGAAGAAATAAGAAGAGGATGAATTCAAAGGAAAAGATTAAATGAAGAAAAGAACCAAACAGAAGAAAGAGAGAACTTTTTTTTTTTTTTAATTAAAAAAAATTGTTGAAGATTTTATTTTATTTTTTAATTTTAAAAAATGTCAAAAGAAGATTATGTTTATTTTCTTTTTTCAAAATGTTAAGGTTAGAAAAATAAGACCATTTATTTTTTCTTGTTTTCTAAAAATCTTAATTGTAGGAAGAAGATGTTAGGAACCTCAAACCATTTTAAACATGGTGGTTTACGCCTTAAGGTTGAAATAAGATAGACCATATAAATGGAAAAAAAGAGATTGATAACAATTAGTTATGTTTTTGAAATTTAAAACTATTCAAATGAAAAAAAATAATGAATTTAAGATTAAACTATAAAGTTTAAAGCTAATTAATGTTAAAAAAAACATTAAAAGATAAATTGTTATTTACAATCAATTTTTATAACTAAAAAAGTCATTTGTAATTATTTTTTAATTACAAATGATAATTTTTAAATTTTGAAATAACATTTTTTAACTGCAAAAATTGGTTGTAAAAAACATGTTTTCTTCTAGTGATAAAACCCTAAATAATCCTTATTATAAATACCATAAACCTTAACAATTATACAAACATATTAAAATTCAAAACAAAATAGTTTTATAGCAAGTGGGTGGGTGGGTAGGTAGGTAGAGGGTTAATATAAAGGTTTTGTTGTGAGGTAGAAGTTTAGTTAGGAAATAAAATGGTTTTGCTGTGAATTAAAAGTTTAGCTATGAAATATAAAGTTTTTGTTAAAAGGTAGAGGTTTAACTAGGAAGTAAAAGGGCTTAGCTTTCATTCTATTTGGGGTTTAAAAATAAAGTGTAGATCATTAAATTGTGCACCCACAACCTTTGAAAACATTCAATTTGAATGGAAAATAAAAAAGATATGCCCCTCCAAAGTTACGGTGGTAAAAAATGAGAAAAACAAATTTGTCAAACACATGATAAGCCATGATGACTTGCTTTGACACTTATTACCAAACTAGTTTGAACCCCCGTGCCTAATGCACAGGTGTGTGTGTATTTGACGGTACATTACATATGTGCCAAAAAAATATATTACGTAGTGATGACCAAATGTCGCAAGCGACATGTAGTAGCTTATCGGACAACACAAAATGCTTTCCCATCTTTTTGGTCGAACAAATCACAAATTTTTTATTAAAAAAATCACTAAATGCGAGTATGCCAAAAAAGTCACATAGCACTAATTTTTCTAATGTTTGGAAAAATTTATCTGAACTATAGAAAATTGGCAAAAACAAAAAAAAGCTGTCCCAAACACTAAAACATGTGTCCAAATGTGACAAAGTATTCCTACCAAAAAAAAAGATGTATTTCTCAAAAAAATTGCAATTTTTTTCTTTAAGAAAAGGGAATTTGTGAAGAAAAATCCTTTTTTATTTTTTTGAGAGTTCTAACCCATAATTTTGAGAGAATTCATCATGAAACAAATTGGTTAGATTTTGGGTTGGGTGGATTATTTTATTTTATTTTATTTCTAATTTGATGACATCCGCTAAAAATATTATTAATTTTCAATTCACTATATATATGTGTATTCCACTCTTTCTCCACTCCGTCAGAGTAAACAGACCATGATGAAACGGATGGATGATCAGATGGATGTGAAGCATCATTTCATCCATTTGTCCCATCATTGCAGGGCTTTGGCATGTGTGCCATCTCTTCCTATTGCTTTCTCTGCCGCACTGTGTTTGTATTCCATTCTTTCTTCGCCTCGTCAGAGTAAACAAACCATGACGAGATGGATGGATGACCGAACAGATGGACGGATGGATGACAGGACAGATGGATGAAATGATGTTCAGGACGTCCTATACTATATGTAATAGTAATATGTTGACTACTAAACTTCACCTAGCCCCATCACTATGATGGATGAAGAACTTACTAATCATAATTATCAAAACCACTTTTTAATTTTAATCATGTGGTGAATAATTAATCTAGTTTAAGGCTTCTAAATCAATGGTAATGGGTGTATGCATCCCCATTCACCAAACTTAAACTGTGGGTGCCAATGCTCCATTGAGGGTGAGCTACATTCTAAGCTTGGATCCTCCTCACCAACAAATTTTTTGCACCTTTTTTATTTGTCATCAAGTTCTAGTCTTCTCTTCACCTAGCTTGGATCCTCCTAACTAAATAATTCTAGTCCTCCACTCATTGAGTTTGACTCCTCCTTATTGTGATTCTAGTCCTTTTTTTACCCTCCTAATGGTGCTTCTAATGCTTTCCTAGTTTAGTTAAAATCCTATTGATCATGTTTTTGGTTCTTTTTTCACCCTCTTGATTGAGATTCTAGTGTTTTCCTAGTTGAGTTTAGATCCTCTTGTTTGTGCTTTTGGTCTTCCCTTCATGAATTCGGCTCCTCTTGATCATGACTATGGTCCACTTCTCACTCTCCTAATCATGTTTTTGATGTTTTCCAATACAGTTGTTTAGTTATCACATTTAAAGCTTATTTTATGGATACCAATAAATCATATATTCCCCTTTTTTTTAAAGAAGAATATGTATTTCAAAAATATCTGAAATCTACTACACCATCTAGTTACACATTATTTTAGTTTTTAAAAAATTTGCCGATTATGAATATGTTGATTTTCAATTTTCACAAAATGATGTATATGCACAAAGGTTATGCATATCAATTTTTTGATTTTATTACCTATAAAAAAATTGCAACAAAAAACAAAAAACTTGGAAAGTTAGATTTTTAGAACCAAACCAAAATATGTGGGGGCATTGAACCCTAGTTCTATGCAAAACCATAGAATTTTGCCCAATTGTAGCACAATTTCTTTGCCCCAACCACACCCCACACAAACCCACCCCAACCCAAAAAGTCAATCATCATCAACTTGCAATTCTTCAAAGAAATCATATTTTTCAATCAAATTGTAGTTATCTCTTGCATGTTAACAAGATAAAGTGAATAATTTGATTACCTTGTCAAAACTGGAATAAGTAGATCTTAAATAGCAATAAAACCCATTACAAAATTGTGAAACATTGAATGTTTTCATTTCGATGACTAAATATGATATATGTTTACCTTAATGTGCATTGATTTTCATATTTCAAAATATAAAGTAGGTTTTAAGTAGGTTTTTCAAAATACAAGTAGCTTTTGACGTTTACTTTTCACTATGGGTTTTTGGTTTCAAGCAGGTGTCAAGTAGGTTCTTACAGAAAGGAAATAGATTTTTCTTAATGACTTGCTAAAACATATGTTGATCTTCATTTCCTAACTTATTACATATCAATTTCATTAATTTTCTAACCAAAAAGTAGGTTTGAACACATATTTTTTAGTCACTTTCAAATGTAGTATTTATCTACTTTTTAAATTCATTTGCTTTTGATTTCCTTAGAATTAGATTCTTATAAACTTAATAGAACCAACTAATGCTACTTGACACATACTTTCACGTAATCTGATGCTACTTTATGGCAGTTATATGAGAGGTGTAGGGTTAAAGTGGAGACGTCTACTTTTTTGGTATATTTTATCTTGCTTTGACCCCCCTACCAAAAATTCTTTTATTTTCAAATATTGTTTGAAATCAAAATTTGGCTTGTAATTGGCACATGGATCATCAAGCCAATTCTTCACAATAATGATGATCCAATCCATGTTGTCCATTTGCAAGTGGTATTGTCTTAAAGCTATCAACACCCCAACAAGATTAAAAACCTGTTCCATTTTTATTTGTGAACCCAAGATTCCAAGAATCTATTTAGCTAGAAAACCCAGATTTGTAAACTAGTGTTCATACATATGCCACCAAGTTAGTGGATATGCACATGTAAATGGAGAAATAGATAGTATCCTAAAAAAAGACAATTCTTTAGTGACTAATGCACAAAAATATTCGTCAATTGAGGTCCCCACTCTAAACATATTTTCTTTAAGCTCCAATCTTACATAATTAACTATTGTAGTAGTTGTAACAATATTGGGGTTTAACTACTCAAAACACACCATTAGAAGTGGAATCACAATCTTGGCATCACATTTAGATGCCAATTTGATTGCATTTTCGCATTCCACCAAACTTTCCACAATGCACAAAGCCTTGAAGCATGGATCCAACATGATAGCCATCATGTTGTTAAATTGCAGTCATCAAAAGACTTCAAGAAATCCAAAAAAATGTTTGATCACCTTTATAACTTCAAGTCACATATTCCTATGTAAAAATAAGATCTTTACCTCAAAAGGGTCATAAACTTCAAATGGGTTAGACAACTACAACAACTTAACTTCCATGTTCATAATCAAGCTGATAGTTATTGTCAAGGCATTTGACAATAACCAATGGCCCTTGGATTGATTCATCACACATGTTGAAACAATAGGGTTCAATGGGCAAAAGCATGTTAGGGTGTCTCAAATTTGGCAGATTAAAATCCCTTTTCAAAATCCTTTTCTAGTGTAGTTAAAAATTGGCTTAAAATATGAATATTTGGATGATAATGAAAATAACATTTTTTTCCATTTCCAATTTCAAGTCATGATGCTATAAGACATATAAAAAATATGACAAAATAAAATTTCTAAAATAATAATTTCTAGATGCTTAAAAATACTTTTAAAATAATTACAATATTTGGGATTTTGAAAAATCCATAACATAATAAATTAAAATCACATTCCATTCATTCAATGGATCTTTAATTTCTTAAACATAATTCGTCCATTATCCCCAAGTTTGAAACATATGAAACTAACACATTGTAAGATAAAGTCCATATCCAAGTCCAACCACTCTATTAGGAGCCACACATGCCCCTTTAGACCATTACTTTATTCTTAAAATCTTCTTGGAATCTTTTTAATACATCTTTCAAAAAATATTACATTTAAATTTTTTTTTAATAATATTATGTTAAGGTGTATATTAAAAAAATCCAAAAAATATGTCATTAAGAAATATTTTCAAATTGTGCTTTTAATGTCAAAATCATTTTAAACTATTTTCATGCAATTTTTAAACAATAGTTACAAGAGGTTAAAAATCCTTATACATATTTTTCACTTATTAGATTGAATCCAAATTTTTATGAGATGTACATAATGTATTCACAATAACATTTTATAAAATATTATTCTATTTATTTATTTTTAATTTATTTTTACAATCCAAAATTCAAAAAATTAAACAATGGTTATAATCACTTTTGGTACATGTTAACATGACTGCACCCATTCATTATTTTTGCAGGTGTGACAAAAAATGTGGGAAAAAATCAAAAGTTCATTACTTATTGGTTATCCACAATTTTGATTTGATTTTTTCATTATTGGAAGGTTGATTATGATAGCTTTAGAAAAATAAAACTCTTTTTTATTATTTCAATGAATTTTATTTATTTTATTTTCTTGTATCTAAAAAATATAAAAAAAATTGCCATTGTGATGTCCATATAAGGTCACCATAGTGTGCAAACACCTCAACACAAATGTGATTATTTCAACAATAGCCCACATTTGGGCTTTAGGAACCTTTTGTTGTAAAGCCACAAATTTTTGCCTATTATAACAAAGAATAAAAACATTTTTAAATTTTAGAATCTCTTCAAACATAATGACCTTGCTAGCAAATTTTGTCTTCATAAGAGTTTTTAATTTTAGATGTTGCATCCCACTTTAGCATAAGCCCATACCCATTCTTGTGTCCTTTTCTTTGATTTTTTGGTCCAAGTAATGGTTTTCTATAAACTAGCTTGGGCATTCTTCACACTCACATGTTATAGCTTAGAAGAAACCTTGTTGTCATTTGTAGTTCATTAATAGGCTTTAGCCATCACATGCCCAATGCATGTGCTTTCATAAACCCTAAGAATTTTCAAAGGTTCACAATCGATGATAGAATGTAAAGTTGTTGCCATTATAATTGCCAATTAATGTCTTCATCTTTCACAATGGCAATCACTCAATGCAACAAACCAAACTTCTCCAACAAAGACCACAACTATGTAGCCATGGACTACTCAATTGTTTCATTCACTTCAAACAACCCCACAACAACATGAATGGAAGCACAAATATCATTTAAAAACTTGATAACCAAAGTGAAAGTATCCACACTATTGCAAGACATCCATAGATCAAAACTAGTAAATATTACTATCTTTGAGAAATTGGTGTTGGTGTTCCTTGTTCTTTTTGTACAAGTTTGTAGCACTAAAAACTTCAATAATTGCACAATTAAAAGAACTTGACCTTTTCTTCCTTGATTGCCGAGCATGAGCAACAATAAGTTTTGCCATCACAATGAGTTGTTGTTTCCTTAGAACAAACAACTTTGGATGTGCAATTTACACATGAGTAGTCATGGGAGTGATCCCATTAACTTTTCTACACTTAACTAAACTTCTACACAAAGTAGATCTTTGACCCAAAGCATCGATGGTTGATTGCTCAGATCTACATATTATGTATCGCAACATTTACAAATTCACCAAATCCATAGGTAGCCCATTGTTCATAACAAAAAATCCCCAACATATAGACATGCAGTTGTGAGGTTTCCAAGCCATAGCTTGTGCTTTTATAACCACAAGTTGTGAAACATCAACAACATCTAACAATGTCACATTGCAAGATTCCAAATGCACACTTTCAACATTTGAAAGTGATGAAGATCTGATTTCATCAAGGGCAATTGATGTAACATCTTCATTAACTCCTCCCATGTACACTTTCAACAAAATAGGGTTGTTGAAGCCCTTTAATAATCAAAAAGACAAGAACCTAAATAAGAAAAACAAACAAACAAAACCCACATTTTCAACAAAACAAGGTTGCTAAAGCTCTTTAGCCATTAAGGACAAAGACTTAAACCATAAATAGACACACTTAACCTTTTGTGTTTCTATGTTTTTGGTTATAAACCAAAATATTCATGCACAATTATGTATCAATGTGAAAACTCACCACCATTACATGAATTATCTTAAATTGGACTATTTAATTTTTCTCATTTAAATTTGTTTCAAGTAAATGTTATTTGCAAAAAGTAGCCCCACAAAAATCTTGTAGTCCTTATTCCTTTTTGTGAAATCCCAATTGTGAATAAGCCCAAATATGAAATTGAATTGAAAAACCGGCCACTTTGGATGTGTATTTGGATTTTTCTATATAACATGACAACACTAGTGTTTTCTTAGTTAAGTTTGGTTCCTTTTGATTGTGTTTTTGGTCAACTTGTTTTAATGGTTTTTAGTCCTTCCTAATCAAAATTGATTTTTCTTGATGGTGCTTTTAATCCTTTCCTAGCTGAGCTTTATTTTTCTTGATGGTGCTTCTAAGGTGAAAACTTGGTAAAGTAGACAATTCAATCACCTTGGTAATCTATTTATCAAGCTAACAAGAAGTAAAACTAAAACCCATCATAAAATTATTATACATTTAATATTTTTACTTAAATGATGAAAAAAATTGAAAATCTTCACTATTATGAATTATCTTTAAAATTTTACATTATAAAAGTAGGTTTGAAGTAGACTTTTCTAAATGTAAGTAGCTTTTGAAGCCTATTTTTTGCAATGTAACATTTGTTTCAAGTATGTGTCAAGTATATTCTACCAAAGAGAAAGTAAAATTTATTTTCTTTCCTTCCTTTGAATATACAATGATCTTTATGTTATAATTTCACATAAATCTATTTCAATGAAATTTTCTAATTCAAAAGTATTTGTTCCCTATTTTTATTATTCCAAAGTTTATCAAATTTTATATTTAACTTAATACAAACCCAATGGAAAGCACCATGGTTTCAAAATGAAATTGAAGTAAAAATTGAATTTATTTCCTTGTGTTTTTGTGAAAAATCGTCTTTTTTTAAACTTGATATTTTTTCATCAACTTTTTTTGTATAAAATACCATGCTTTCACCTCTAATCCTTTCTTTTCTGGTATTCTCTTCTTCTGAAATTGGCTCTTCTTGATCATGTTTTTGGTATTTTCCTTTTGATGGTGCTTATGGTCTTTTCCTAGCTGAATTAATCATGTTTTTTTTGGTTTTTTCTTACTCTAGCTTGGATCCTACTACTTGTCCTGTTAATCTATTCATTTGAATGTAGCAACTTTACTAGTTGACACCTTTAGATTTATTGTCAAATCTTTGCTTCTTGTTGAGCCTCTCAATAAGGTGTTATGGATCCTAGATTCATGCCCATGTACCTACATGGATTTACTTCCAAGTTTGCCCAATTTTTTGATGAAGTTAATCACCCACTTCTTGTTGTAGTTCAAGTTGTGGCAAATTTTGTTCTAGCACGTATTTCAACAACTCTTTGAACTACTTGATCTATTGTAGTCCCTACATTTGTTGTTTTCTTCAATTTCTTTTCCTTTTTCTCCTTTTGTTTTCTTTTTTGATTTTTTTCATAATTGTTTTGTCCATGGCCTTTTTTTGCATGATATCTAAGTATTGATAAGATGTCACAACATGTGATTGAAAGTAATCAACTAATGGCTCTTTTCCCTTTGTTTGTATTGCAGGTAAACAAGGCAATGAAAACAAGTTATGCATAGACATGGATTCCTAGGTTAGATTTGGTGCAACAAGTGGATTGTCTTGTAGCACATCAAGGTTATCATATAGGTTTACAACATGGAATTCTTCTAGTTGCTCTTAAATCATAATAGGGCTATGAGGCATATCTACATAATAACGATGGTCATGTTTAGACTTGTTAAGCGTATCTTTAAATTGTTTGTTGAACTATTTCACTTATATGCATAAGACTTTCTACAACTGCAAATTTCTCTTCCTAATCTTGATTATGATTACCTTCATCATTTGTTATCTAGTCTTCACTTCTTTGATCATTGACACTTGCTACAATGTATATTTGTGAAGGTTGAATCTTGTTGTCCATTGCCTTCGAGTTCAAAGGCCATATACTTGTGGCCTTAAGTCCATACTTCATTTTTTTTGTGTAAGTGATTGTTTCAAGGTTTGATCTACCCATCTAGTCAAGGTTAAATCTTATTTAGTTCCATGTGATTGCTTCTAAACATAGCTACATCCTTAACCTTTTTGAATGTTGTTTTAGATGACTTGAAACAAGATACATCTAATAGTTGTAGAACATGTGATGTGTGGGATGGTAGGGTGATCATGTTTAAGGCAATTTATTTTGCTTGTGATGTTGTTTTTTTAGCAACATGGTTACTATGTTCATCCATAGCTAACAAATGCCTATTAATGAAGGATAATCCAAGGTGTTTGCACACTATGGTGACTTTATATGGACGTCACAATGCTAATTTTTCATGTATTCTTTAGATACAATAAAATAAATAAAATAAAATTCATTGAAATAATGAAAAAAGAGACTCATTTATCTAAATTTATCATAATCAACCTTCCAATAATGGAAAAATCAAATCAAAATCATGGGTCACTAATAATTAATGGACTTTTGAATTTTGCCCATGCTTTTTGACACACCCGCAAACACTACTACAAAATGTGGGTGTAGTTCACTAGTCCCGTTTCACTAAACCAATGAACTAGTTACATGCTTAGTGATGGAGGGCATGTTTATGCTATGGCTGTGAGGTTTGAGAAAAAAAGGCCAGAAAAGGCTGACTATGGTACAATATTGGTTAATGCGGGGTCCGAAGCTGGATGAAAAAAATGCAGCCCATCCTATAGACAGAACGGCCAACTGGTGCATTGGTGGGTGCTGGTTCACTATGAGCCCCAATAGCTCAATACATCACTCAAGGCTGTAGAGGGTGAGCCAGTAGTGTGGACCTCAAGAAGGCAAATACTAGGTGGTCTTCTGCCACCTCTTTGACTGGCTGAAGGCGGAACATATCATTAGTCAGTCAGAAAGAGCCAAGTAATAAGTGGGATCCTTAGTGTGTTGGAAATGGAAGGATTGTTTGAGTAGTTGTTTGAAAGCTTGTCAGGCACTTGATTAAACTGGACAAAATTATTTGTTGACGTCAAATGTGGAGTGCCACCATCCAAGCGTCGTCGTCGTCCTCCTTCAAGGTCCACTTTGCTTGTCGACAGATCAGACTTGTTTAACATGAGCATGCATTTGGAGGAAGTCTTTGATTGCTTTGTAGCTGACCTACTTCCATCCCATCCTTCACCAACCAAACATGTCCTAGAAATATTGAACTTCTTTAGAAAACAACTACCTTTCTTATCTCCATTTATAGATCTAGAAATTTGATAACATCTCTTTTGAATAACTGACCCAAGCGAGTGACCAACTTTGTTGGCACGGCTCTTTGAACAATTCAGTGATGCAATCTGCATCACCACTGACATCCTTTTCAGTTCTTTGCATGGTCCTCCTCCTCCTCATCCTCCTCTTCCAACAGGTTTATAACACACCCCCTCAAGGCTAAAAAGATGACAAGGGGTTATATAATACATCCAACTTCGCTTGATTGGGAATTGATTGCCCAACCTCCTCATAGGTTTTTGCCATGTGGGGGAGAAAATGATGTTGTTGGAGTGGAGGGCTTCCCTTGCATGCAAGAAAACATGCAATTGCAATAGAGATGGCCACAATAGGCTTTTTTATTGTATCCATGATTAGCAAGAGTAGGCCCCAAATGAGTCATTTAAAGTAATGTGATAATTTAAAAATATCAAATTGATTGATGATTTCTGAATAATTCGATTTATTTGGAAAATTCCAAACTAGTTACATGCTTTACTAAATAATGATACACTTGTTTTAGAATAATCTTGTCATGATTTTAAAAACAACATTTTTGTGATTGGTTAAATTGACCTTTTGCTAGAACCTTGAAAAAAATAATTCTTAAATTCCTAAAAAAAGGTTCAAGTTCTTCAGATAAGCAAGTTGAACTTAAAAAAAAATAAAATTGGGAAGTGAGTTGAATTGTCTAAGTAATTAATTGGATTTAATTAATTATAAGACTTTGTACCTATACATTCACCAATTTTAATTTATTATAAAATTTTGTACTTATACAATACTCAATCTTGAGGGATGTGTAATATGTACATGAAATCAAACCTAATTTTTGAACTATGCTCAAAAGTTTTTAAATTTGAAAAAATGTGCTAAAATTGGAACCATAGAGTTTAAAAATTTGAAGAACTGGGCTCACACCTACTCCCAGAGAACATCACAAAAAACAATTTTGTGTCAAAACCGGGACTTGAGGTTCACTTCAAAAGGCAGAACTGGCCAACTCGGGTTTTGACCCTTTCTTGAAGAGCAGAAACCTGAAAAGGAGAGCAGAAGGGCAGGTTTTAAAAAGTTGACATGAAGGTGCATTGTGATTGGTAGATGAGAACCAGGGCAGGCTTGAAATTAAAAAACTTGGGGCTGAGACTACCTTAAGTTTTCTAGATCTGAACTTTGATCCACCAATTCTTGTTGGAAAATGATTACTTTTAAAAATTTTATTTTTTATCCATCATATTATAGTCAGCAAACTAAACAAACCCAAGGAAAACCTTGCATATTTTAATATTTTGGAGTAGTCAAATCCTGGTTTGAAGGCATGTGAGAATTTCTACCCTACAATGTTTGAAGCAGTTTGGTTTAACTTCTCAATGGTGGAGATTTCTCAGATCTGGTGTTGTATTAGAGATGTTTGTTTCTATAGAATCAGAAGAGAGTATAGGTAATAGTTTAAATGACATTGAGATTTCAACTATCAAGATGCCATTTCAAACTATGACCTAAACTCTCTTTTGTATCATGTTAGAATTACCACATTAAAAATCATCAGTCCCTAACATTCTAAAGTCAGGGATAAACACATAGCACAAAATTAGGTGTCATAACCAAAAAGCTATTGAGTGTCACATATCAAAAGTGCATACACCCACCAACCCACCTTTTGATCTCACCCACATGACTAAACCATTTTACCAACCACCATTGGGAATTTTGGCATTCCACACGCAATGTGGACTTTCCAAACCCACTATTTACAATTATACCAACCACCAATTTACCAAATAGATTCACCATTTGCCCCAAGTTGTCACACATCCATTTGCAAGCAAAACTAAGGTAGTGCACATCACTACATTGAGGAGACTTTCTTTTCGTTCTAACTTCTTAGTTGTCACCCAAAAAAACCCAACAACTATACACCAAAGAACATCCATAGATTTGGATAGATTTTATGCGAAAATAGTGATGAGTTTGCTTTGTCTAGAGACTAGAACTTAGAATGCATAACGACAATATTTTATGTCAACTCCCCTTCCAACCTCCACTCTATCATTTACTAGGGCTTGAATTCTGGGGACTCCCCCCATATAATTGAGTAATTTCTGACACTGTGATTCCCTGCTTCATTAAACTACCTGGTGGCATCGCTAAGAACTTCACACATGCACATTGATTCAACAAAATATGTTACCTAAATTGAGTCCAACACACCCCACACAAAAAGTTAATCCTTCAGAAACAGACCAATGAGGATTCCTTCCTTACAATCCAATGTCATTTCCAAACTGAGAATAAATGGTAAACAAGTTGGCAGTCTGAATTTGAAGAGCCAAGAGCTTCTTTGTAGTACATCAATAGTGGCTGATCAATACCAATTTCAAAGGGACCAATGAGAGAAGATCATCTCTCATTTACACGTCAACTGCTTACTTTATAGGATATGTTAAAAGGTGTTTCACCTAGATAACTTTCACTTGGAGAAAAGGAAAAAGCCCATGTGAACCAGCGTCTTTTTAGGAATTTTTTGTTTGTAGCCAAAGTGGCCATCATCCATAGGAAGATGTAAAATAAGTGGCCATTATCCTTAGGAAGATTTAGCCAAGTCAGGCTATAGACCAGAAATAAAGTACAAATCTTTAATCATCCTTTTACATTTTCAGCTACACAATGCAAATTTATGAAATTGGAAGATTTTATCTTTTTCTTGAAATTTTTTTTTGGGACAAAATTTTGCCATTAATAGAAAAATTGATGTGAACAAATTGAGAAATTTAAAGCTAGGCAAAAGAGGGGGCTAAAGAGCAAGGCCATGCTCCAAGAGATTAGTGCTGACCTCTTAAGAAAAACGACTTCAGTGAGGTCATTTCTAGATCAACACTAATCTCATCAGCAAACTCACCAAGCTAACCGTGTCTACATGCACTAATCTGTTCTGATCTTCACTAATCTCATTAGGACTAGTTTTTGTAGAGATAAGCATAGGTTTGACACCCAGTCTAAACAACACGCTTTTGACTAACTCAAAGACATCAATAATGATACATGTACATTCATGTTGAATAAGTTATATTTGATATAGTCATGGTCCATTATACATGTGTAATCTCTAGGTAAACTTAGTGAGTTTCATTCATTTTCATGTTTGGAAAAAATGTGATTTTTACTGTAATTTGACATCTAATGTATAATGGAATTATTGAAATTTACCACATTCAAATATCAAGGCCTACTGCAGTTGGGAATGGCACATGTTCTACTGTAGTAAAAATTAGAAAAGAAAAAAGATAAAAAATAGACATCAAAACTTTTCAAAAGTCCAATTAATGGCTACAATGTAGATGGTGATAACAGGTAAGAAAATGGGTTCAATAATGATCTGAATCTAGCCAAAAAAAAAAAGGACAAAGTATTTTCATGTCCTGGAAGAAAGGCAAAGGAGGGAAACAAAAAAACAACACTCAGTGCAACAAAACAAAAAAGCAAAGAACAATGATCCAAAATGCTTAATATTTGATATGCTTCTCGCGAGGGCAGGGGGGTCAGGAACTTGATGTTCCACTTGTGGTTCACCCTCTTAGGTGGTTCTTTTGTCTTCTTGGATAGGGTCCTTCCATTTTGTTCCTTGTATTCCCCCTTTTTTTGGTGCTTTGGTTTATTTCTGATTGCCAGTGTTTCATCAAAATAGTGCTCAAAATCCGTGTGTGAAGGGAGGTTCCAATACATTTCAAGGGAGGGTAGGCTGTGACCTACCTACCTCCCTTTGTAAGGTACCTCGCACTGTTGGGCAGGTGCCCACTTTGGCAGGTCAGAACCACTCGTTCTGGTTCCAGTGAGTAAGAACCCAACCAAAACTTGAACTTCTTTTGGGAATTGGAACCATAATTGAAATATCAGTGACTAGGACTGGGATTAATTGGTAGTTAACCATCGATTTCAACCTGGGTTAGAAAGAAAGGGACTGAAACCCAGTTTGATTTTCAAAACTGTAACTGGAATACTTTTTGAAGAACCGAACTTGGAACCAAGGTGATTCTAATTTATATTTTAGAGCTAGACCTGGACCATCTTCATAAAAGCAAAGAACTGCCCAACACTGGTACTGAATAGGTCTAGGGAGGTAGTAGGTTGGTCCCAGTATCTTTCAAGGGAGGGGAAACTGGGACCTACCTACCTACCTACCTCCCTTGAAAGGTACCCTCTACTTCTATTACTTGATACCCATGGTAACCGCCACCAAGTCCGTCCACCAGCAGCGGTAGAAAAGGGCAACTAGGAATTATTGCTCAGGAATTTTTTTATTTCTTTGGATTGCTGCTGCAATTGGGTGTGCTCAACTGATGATGTCCATGAGCGGAAACATCCCATCAGGATGCCGTAGTCGACGGCCGTGCAGCGGCGTTGCAAGGAATCTAAGAAGCTTAGGAACTCAGAATTGAGGTTGCAGGAGGTACCTGGGACGGATGCTGCAGGTATCTATTTGGGTGAGCTGACATGAGGGAGATCAATCAATCATATGGGGAATGTTGGTTGCTAGCTAGCTGGGATTCTTTCTAGTGGAGCGCAGCCAGCTACTATTAACTAGCTGCATAATGCTCGATCGCAACAGTAACGGAATTTGATTCTAGTTTATTATTCTAGTATTCCGTGTCCTGCGGTTGAGTGCTGCGGTTGAGTGAAGTTGTTTTGCTCTGAGATTAGCTAGACTTAAAGCAACTTCTTTTTGGTACAATCATGATTGATTGATCATCTGAACATTGATGAGCAGTTTTTTCTAGAAAATTTTATTATTGTGTTATGATTATGATGATCATGTTGATGATGATTGATGATGCAGATCAAGCTGCTGCTGATCATGATATCTCATGTCAAGCAGTCCATGCAGTTAGAAGAAGTAGCTTATCAGTTGTCTAGTTCTTGTCTAAGTGATCCATCATCCTCCGCGAGTTCTTGCTGCTGCTTGCTAGCTGCTAGCTAGTCTTGTCGATGGAGTGTTGTTGTATAATAATAACAATTATTCTAGTTGTTGATCACTAATTGGGATCCGTATATTTCTGTAGAGATGATGGGGTTTTTCTTTATTCCTCGATGAGGGAGCTGGGGAGGATCTTGGCGATTGGTGTACTCAAATGGGAATTTTTTATTGTCCCCATGATTCTTGATCAAATTGGACGCTGCACCAGCTAGGTAGCTGGGTAGCTACAATTCGTGTCGTACAATGGTCAGCGGCGAATTTGGTTCGTCGACTAGTCCTAGTCCTGTAGTCGTGGTACAGGTAGATCATGAGCACTAGCTAGCAGCAGTAGCTCCTCCCTTGTTGAGTTTAAAAGGATTGCGCCTCATCGATCAGCTGCCATCAATGTCTAGTTCCACTTGTTCCTAGCTGACAATCTAACTGCTTGCAAGCAGATTAAGCGCGTAGTAGCTAGCTCTGGCACTTGCGCTGCATGCAGCTAGTTCTAAGATCAAGTGTCGTCTAGCTGATCACGTCTAGATCATCCTACTGACGATATATCATCTGCAACGAAGGTTGGAGACGGATATAGACGCACGAGGGTTCACTATTCGTGATCAGGATCTGCAGCATCAGTACTCTAGAATGGCGGGGATGATGTTGTTGTCGAGCGCGACGATCAAGGTGGCTAGGGCGGCGCGCATGTGGGTGCCGGCGGCGGTGGTAGTGCTAATGTGCTGTGCGATGATGATGAAGGGCAGTGTCGGGCAAGGAACGATCACCACGTTTCAGGAATCGGCGTACAGTAGCCAGTTCCAGGTGGTGTGGCAACCTAACAATGTGTGGATTTCCAACCAGGGTCAAGTCCTGGAGCTCGTCGTCACCGAACAAAGTGGTGAGCTTGCTGCTGCTCATGGATTCGACCATATATGTAATTGTATCTAGATCGCGAGATAGAAAGCTGCTGCTGTTGTGCTGTGAATCCCATGCTGCCTGCTGCAGATGCCAATGAGCTGATCAGAGTGCTCAAATTACATGTCCGAGTTTTAAAATTTATGCAAATTTTTGTGAATTCATGACCCATGCCTGAAGCTGCTGTGTGATCGTGCTGCTCGTCATTGGAACTTCTGAACCTGAAGTTGAGGTCGCCGTCGGGGAGCTAGCTGTTTGGCTAATTACTGTTGCTCGGTTGTTCTGTCAAACCTACTGAAATTCCTGGGAAATCATGGCTCATGCTGCAAATGTATAGAACATTTATATATTCATGCATGTTTGACCTTATTGTTTCCCTTGCTGCTACATTGAACTGCAGGCACTGCTTTGCAGTCGTTGAGCTCATACTTGTTCGGTTCCTTTCGGGTGGATTTGAAGCTTGTACCCAACGACTCTGCAGGTGTGCTAACGTCATTCTATGTAAGTCATTCATCTCTCCACAGCGGAAATTCATACTGACCCATCAAACTCATGATCTCTGCAACCAACGTATGTCGTGACTCGTGCTCCGATCCATGAGAGAGAAGACTTGTACCAACACTTCTATATATTATAATTAGCGTCAGACTGCACACGCAAAATATTGTGCGCAAGCTTCGATTCAATTAAAATCGACCGGTCTCAGCGTCTTTGAAGGCCGCAATTGGTGCAGATCATATGTTGCTCTTGAAAAGTACTTAAGGATCCGATGAATTAGTCATGTTTCAGAGTTTGATGGTAAGTCTTTCAAGGCATGATAACTTAGTTGCCAAAGCCCCTGAGTCCAACTAGCAGGTTTTCAGACACAGGACCCCGGGGAACGCTGTATGAGGACCAACCCTAATCCAGGTGCTGCTGCTGCGTCTAGCTTAGACTGAAAACATCATCGACTCATCTACTATTGGCTATGCCAAATCTGTCGATATTACGATTCTCTTGCTCTGGGTATCTAGAATACAGAAAGTTGTTCCTGATTTCTTCCTGATTTCTTACTGTGATCGATGAACAAGAGTTTCAAGACATGGTATTATATTATATACCTGTGCAGCTTTCTTCGACAGGAGATCGCCATGACGAGGTCGATTTTGAGTTTCTGGGGAATTCCACAGGCCAACCCTATGTCCTGCAGACAAATATCTTTGCAGCGGGTGTGGGAGGCAGAGAGCAGCGGATCAACCTTTGGTTCGATCCGCGCGCCGATTTTCATACCTACAGCGTCATCTGGAACCCCACCGCCATCACGTAAGCTGTAGTTCCAAACCACTCTGCACGTTTATAGTCACGACTCACACTTGAGGATTGCATCTAGATTTAGTGCTAGTCATTCTTACAGTGATCAAACAATCCTCCTCTTCCCATCTCCCAATCCTCCATTTAGTGCAGTGGGCAGTTGGTGAATCTTTCGAAATTTGAGAAAGGAGGGCAGTAATGAAGATAATAAGAGTTCTGGAACGACATCCTTGTTGCTGTTGTTGTTGATCACCAGATTTACCACCCAAATCCCAAACTCAAGACTTGAGGGTTTCATGAAATTATTGTGTGAAAACTAGTCTATATATTGGTGACTGCTGGCAAAGTCGAGTACTAGCTAGCAAGTCTTATACTGACATGAGATGAGCTTGGACCGTGCTGGATGATGCAATGATGTGCAGATTGTACATAGATGATGTGCTGATCAGGGTGTTCCAAAACCATGAAGCTCAAGGTCAGGCTTACCCAAATGCACAAGGCATGAATGTCTATTCCAGTGTTTTTGATGCTTCCTCTTGGGCTACTCGAGGTGGCTTAGTGCCCATTGACTTTTCTCAAGCTCCCTTTGTGTCTTCCTACACAAACTATGGCATGGATTCCTGTATCTTTAATGCCGCAAATCCCACTGCATGCAGCTATCCTCAAGCAGGTAAACTTATTTCCACCTTGATCGTATAATGTCAACATTGTCTAGTACTTGTACCATCTCTTCTCAGAATCTCTCATTATCATTGCAAATCCTGTCAAACATCGATTCTCATTTCTAACTTTCACCAACAGGACTTAAGACTCCTTGCGATCATCATGTCTAGGATCATGATTGAGCATCCCTGAGGAACAGGAAATTTTACTCAAACAAAATTTTCTCTTGAATCTGTCATGAGCAGGTACTTGGTGGAATGCACAAGAGTATAAATCCATTCCCGCAAATCGCATTGGCCAACTGCAATGGGTGCAAGCTGACTACATGATTTATAATTACTGCACTGACAATGTCCGCTACCCAACACCACCTTTTGAGTGCACAGTTCCTATCTACTAAGAGCAGTTTAAACTCATAAGACTAATACTACTCATGAATGCCCAAAAGATCAAATCCAGACACCATACTTCAAATCACGAATTCATATAGTTTATGACTTCATGTCAATTCCAGAGAGATTTCAGAGTTCAAGCCGATGGATATTCAATTTCAGTAGCTGATATGATGGAAGAGATCTGATGATGTCCATAGCCTGTATGACTAAAGGCAAGCTCCAAAGGACTTGGCAACTAAATCTTGGGATTAAATCTTAAAGAAGTGAACTCCCTTTGAACTGCAAATCCATGATATACTAATTTACCAGGATAAGCAAACAGCAACAACACACAGAAAACCTTAGAATGATGAGATGAGAGTCCAAGTAATTGGATTTTATTGTTCAGGGAGGGCAAACTAGCTCTTGTGCACTCTGGCAATACTGTGGTTTGAGGCTCGAGTCTTCTGATCCATGATGTAGTTTTATTTTACAACAGGAAACAAAATTGGGCCTCTAGTGCGAAATTTCCCTAGCATTTTGATTGACATATATCTAAATTTATAAATGTGTTTGCATCTCAACTTGAGTACATGATTTGCAACTCAAGAGCTCTCCAGGATCTGAGAGAGTCCAGGGCTAATAAAAACAGGACATCAATATTATTTGTTCCTTGGTCTCAAGAATCACAAAATTATGTGAATTGAATTTCTATTGCAAATTTTGTGCAAGTTTAATATTTGTTTGGAATGTATTGATGCCAAGCTTGCATTTCCTAGAGGATTTCTGGTCAATGCTGAACTACTGAGCACCACAAAATGTTTTCTGGTATCTGGATGACTCATCCGGTTTCATGTGTAGGCCATTTGTACTTGGGATTTCAGCATCTCTGATTGTCATGGCTCATGGCCATCTTGCACTATCTAGTTGGGGATTTGAATCACTAGTCTCTAGATCTAGATCTGTATGGGATCCTCCCCCACCACGATCTCTAGATGCCACTATGTACTTCTCACAAAAATAGATGATCCCAGCTATAACAGGGATTATTGGGTTAAACCAGTGATGAAAAGTGTGCAAAGAGCTTCAGGGAGCATTCCATTACCTGTATTGTCTTGGGTTGCAATAACAGTCCAAAAGTGAGGTAGAGTTACTTGTCCATCTTTGATAGGAAAGGCTAGATAAGTCCCCATGGTGAGGCTCCAGATCATTGGTGAAATAACAAGTTTCGTGCAGATGTCAGGTAAAGCTTTCCTCTGAACAACTGCAACGGGAAAATTGGAAGTGTGTTTAGCTACCTGTATCTCTAGCTGCACACTGGTCATTGCATGTATGAATCAGCACAGAGGATTTTGCACTGAAGGAATTCAAGACAATTCAGTATGGGCTAGTTGCACGACTCACCACTGTGGATCCCCAGCTCAAATCACATCAGAATCATCATGATTTCAAGGGATTAGGAAATTTGTTTGGGCTCCTTCAAACATCCAGCAGCTACTGTTTGTAAGAGTGGAACTGTTGGCACATGATGGCCTTCAATTTCACCTTGCACCACCTTCAATCATGGAATTTGTGGCTCAACTGCACCAATCACACAATCTGACGATGCTTTCATAAATCATGATGCCAACACTCAAAAGCTGGAGACTGTCAAAAGCAGGGATGTTCAGAAAAAGACAAGTGCACCTGCGAAAGTTGTGGTGAACACATGAACAGCCAATTTTTTCACTTGCTAGTTGCCAAGGATGCCTTCAACACCATCCCCCACATTTTCCTCACCAAACATGAGGTCACTACAATACCTCTCAACAGCAGGTTTGTCAAGGCTGGGAAACAAAGTATATGAAGAAAGATGCAGTTTTTGTTTTTGGAAGTGCATTCCTAACTCTTGAAGCAGCTTGATATGCTCAAGCAAGGGCAAAAAAATCAAGTAAGATGATGTCTTTAACTGTCAAAGATAATTGGACCATACTTCCTTCACATACATATTTCAGTTCCAATTTTGTTGAACTCATCATTGACATCTTTCCAAGGAAACTTTTCAAATCTGAGAAATTGCAAGAAGAAGAAGAAGAAATAAAAGCATTTCTCTAGAAGAACCTAGCAATTACTTATCTGTCAAGCTCCATGAAAATGCAAGAAGAAGAAAAAGGTGCACAGATTCTTTTCCTGAAGTTGCAAATTACAGTTCCTTCTTGCATTTTTCAAGCTATTCCAATAGAGAAATTCCAGCTCCACAAGTTTGCTCTTGAAGATGTAGGACCTGTCTGTCAGAAGAGATTGCACAGAATCTTTGCAATCTCTTCTGACACACAATACATGACAACACCAAAGACGCATGGAGATGCCAAACATGATTTAAGGTAGATAATTCCTTACTGTTTCTTACTCTAGCTCAGCGTTGTGATCAGGCCAGCAGTGATGTTGTAGATTGCCATGATCACCTTGACCCACAAGAAATTCGAAGCAAAATTTACATGAACAAATCTGCAGGTTCCAAAGAGAAACCCTGCATCCAGCATTTAATTGGATGCATTGTGAAATGAATCTAGAATGTATGTGACATTGCAGCCATGATCTTCATCCATCTCTTGATTGCAATCAGATTCCATTTGAGACTGGTTGCAGACAAAATACCATCCTTCAAAGCACATACTTGAATTTTCTGCCATTTTTTATGTGGATACCGGGTTAGAATGCGTGCAGGGCCAGCCTTTTTTAAAAACTTCTGATTTTGATCAGCAATTTTCCCACAGTAGAGGTCATAATAGCAACAAAGTGGTGAGTTTTGGGAGATTCTATTGTATATTGGATCTGTGATTATATGCTTGCAATTTTGATTACCTCTCTGCAGATGCTGTTCCAGCAAATAGTAGTAATTTACCTACTTGTCATGGTAGGGTATGCCCTTCAGATGAAAGCATTACCAGCATAAGGGCCTGCCTGCACAACAAGACACTTTATTTTTGGCCATCCTTTTGAAAAAAATTTGTTAGCAACAACAAAATTTCACAAAAGAAAAATTTGAACAAATGCAATACATATGTCTTTATAGTAAAGTTATGTGCAAAAGAAAAGGATCCTAGTGTCAAGAACTATATATTTCAGGAAGGGGGGTTAGCTCAAGGCGAGGTCAAAACTGGACACTAAACTCATCTGAGCATTAAATGAGGAGGCTTCCTTTACACACGAGAATGACAGCCCATGATTATCAAAATAGAAAATCTATGATTAGAGGAAAAGCTATTTCAAGATTCAAATCCACTTTACATAAGGTTAAAGGACCAAGGGACTAAGAAAATGAAGGGAACACGAAAATGTAATTGGATGAAAAATCAATATTAAATGCACTGTGAATAATGTTTCGTAGTGTTGTCACCCAAAAAAGGGGGTGATACCAAAATGTTACCCATGCTCTTGTATCAAGTGAAGATTTCAGCATTAACCATCCAGTTCATCAGGATTACAAGATGTGAGCAAACATCTGAATGAACTCAGACACATAAATAACACAAGAACAAGACCTAGACCTTCGATGGATCAGCTCTCTCTGGATCTCCTCTCTATGTGGGTTATCATGACCTACTGGTTGTGGGCAATCCAGCAAAGTAAATTCATGTAAAGCTAATACCCAAATCTGGTGGAACCAGATGCATCAAGGAAAGGACTTCATCCACTGCCATCTTCACTCCTTCTGTAAATTCCCATGCAACTAATTCTGGTCATTCCTCGGACACAGAAGCTCTAGATTCTCCACCAATTCTAACAGAAGTACCAAACACACTAGATTTGAGTAATATGCCACACAACAGGCCAACCCACTGACACCCTTGAACCTTTCATCATCTCCGTCTTAGATCTCTACTGACACATGAACACACAATGTTCTACCTGCTAACCTCAACGCAGCGGAATTTTTGAAGTTAAAAGGCAGAATAACTACATAATTGAGTTTGGGCATTCTTCCCAACACTCACACCAGCAAAGCAAAAGAACACAAAATTAAAGAGAAATTATGAAAACCAAGAGAGCTTAGTTCTCCCCGCCTTCAGGTATTTATGCTCTTCCACCACCAAGCGCGTTGCCAACCTCTTCGCCTCATCTTCATCTTCACAATCAAAGAGAATCCCGAGAACCAAGCTCCATCACTAGTTCATGAGCAGGGCGCCGGCATTCCATGAAGAATACAAACCAAAAGTCATAACCTGCAAACAACAATAACACACACAAAAAAAAATAGCAAGACATAAAGAAGTGGAAAGAGGCTCCTTTAACTCCCATGATTACCAACTGTCCCTTCCTTTGGCACTTTCTGCCAGTCACATTCGATGAAGTAAGTTATCTAACATTTTAGGGTTTCGTCAAATCAGGGCCAAATCACACAAATCAATCTTCTGACATAGGTCCAGGTCACTGTGTAACATACTTGCTATCAAGCCCACCTATCATGAGCTCAAAAAATCATGATTGGTTAGATTTTGATAATTCAATTTCAAGTTGTTTTTAAAAAAAATTAAAGGTGGGTTGGACATTTGTTAAAGCATGAACCCAAAAAGCCATGATTCGTCTACAAAACTTGTGTTGTGAATTTTTCTAAATTTTTTTAATAAGTTTTTTTTGAAGGTGGATGCAGGGTTCATAAGCCTCATGGGCCAAAGAAATCATATTTGGTAGATTTGTTTTTACATAGATATTTTCTGTCTACTAGTGGGTACTCGTGACTTTTGGGCACTGTGAAGTCCCTCGGTTTCTTTAAACTTGGTTCATGTTTTAGTTTTTTTTTAAAAACTTTTATTTATTTATTTTTTTAATGTGTTTTCTGTTTTTATTATTATTTTGTATAATAAAAATAAAGTGTTTCTTTTTCATTTTTATATTTTTGTTTATTTGGATGCAAGTTTGAAGTTTGGAGAAAGAAGATACACCTCAATCTTTTTCAAGTAGGGTTTTTCTTCATTATTATAAGTTTTATTTTTAAAATTTTTTTACTCTTTATTTGATTTCTTCATTTTTGTAAATTTTTTTTCTTTTAAAATTATTTTATTGTATTTCACTTTCCTTGTTTCATTTGTTTCCATTCCTTTTTTATAGTTTTTGCATTTTTACTTTTTTTTTGTTTATGTTTGTTTCATGTTTTTATTTGTTTTATTCTTATTTTGTCTATCTTCATTTTATTCTATTTTTATTTATTTATTTATTCGGTTTCTAGTGGGTACCCGTGACCTTCGGACATGGTGAAGTCCCCTATTTCTTTAAATTTGGTTCATGTTTTAGTTTTTTTAAAAAACTTTTATCTTTTTTATGAGGGGACGGATGAAGGGACGAATGATGGGACGAATGACAACGAATGACGGGACGGATGGATGGAAAGGACGACCGGACACCACTGCAAGCGGACAAAACCAAGAATATTATATAAATAGATTAGTTGGTAAACCCATTTTGCAAACAAAATGATTAGGGGAAAAGTTTTATCAGGAGGTAGAAAGAAAAAAAACGAAAGAAAAAAGGAAAATCTCCCGGAAAAAGGAAAACCCTAAACCCGGACACACCCAAGAGGATACCCATTACACTGAGTGATACCC
>Ga0116231_10002449_pt1 | contig 38811 bp, 25 predicted proteins | sample S1TSphgellanicum_2_FD_89695 | JGI IMG/M metagenome (GOLD analysis project Ga0116231, IMG submission 89695) | Host-associated microbial communities from peat moss isolated from Minnesota, USA - S1T2_Fd - Sphagnum magellanicum MG | ecosystem: Host-associated > Plants > Peat moss > Unclassified...
CATTCAACAAAGGAAAAAAAAAAAAAAACAAAGGAGAAGATGAAAGAAAAAAAAAAAGAAAACAAAAAAAAAAAAAAAATAAACAAAAAAAAAAAAAAAAAAAAAAAAAAACAATGAAAACACATCTAGGAAGAGATTATGTTCTAGAAAATAGTTTTGCTTTTAGCCTATAAACTTAAAAGGAATTTTTTAAATGTTTTGTTTATGAAAACCAGATGAAACATGAAAAGGTAGTTATTTTCCAATCTTTGGATAATATTTCAATGAAATTGAATTTTATTATGAATTTGTTGCCTTCACATCCATACCTATTGGTTTCATGTTTGTAGCCCTTGCCTTCCATTAGTTGTTTTAATTTAATAACTATTATCCTATTATAATAAATTTTCAACAAATATGTTAAAAAAAATGTAACGAATAAAAGTTTGCATTTAAGTTGACTACCTTCTTGTTGCAACTACCATCCTCCCCAAAATATTTTAGAAAGTAAAAAAAAATCAATAAAATTAAGTAATTAGAACTATTTTATTATACATCAAATTAATACTAAATAATCTCTTTTGCATTCAAGAAATCAAGGTAAAACACACCAAAAAAATGTCACTTGACCTTTAGCCAAAATTCATTATATTTTTTCTTCACATAAATACACACCAATCTTCTTTCACTTCACACACACCAATATTTTTTAAATCATTGACATAAAATGATAATGATTAATAGAATGAAAGAATGAACTCAAAAAATAATAAGGAACCAAAAGTGATTCCCCACTACACATGGGTTTCCCTTATTTCTCCTATATATTTTTGCCTTATCTTAATCTTTTTCACATATATCTTAATTAATGACAAACTACCTTATTTAAAAATATTAATTACTTGAATGGCTTCATCCCATAATAAATAAGGGATAATAAATATGAACCTATCATTAATAATTAGATAATTATTAATATATTTTCTTGATTATCTAGAGTAAAAATTTTACCCATTAACAAATATTATTTTATTGAAATTGTATTCTAGAATTAACTTATGATTATTTTGTTCTGAAGTTAATAATTGAGAATACTATTGTCAAGTAGCATTTTGATTTAAAAATTAACCTTTGATTATTTTGTTATCTGACATAATTATTGTTAATTAATAAGAACATATAAATGCCACACATGTGGGCCAATCATTGTGTGGTCACTACAGTTGACAAATTCTATAATGAATTTCAATTTTTTTTCAAGTTTTTATGACACCCACACTATCTTGTGTGAATTTACAAGAATTAATGTCATGGACATGAAAAACCACAAGAACAAAGGTTAAAGGACAAGTTTAAGTTTAACTTTCAAACAAGGAATAAGACAATATTATGTGATTCAAAAACAAAAACACAAGAACACGAGATGGGTAAAATAAACATGAAAACAAATCCTTATTATGCTAACATATGCAAACATGAACATGAAAATAACAAGACAAGGCTATAATGTAAAATCATGCCTAAAACTAGTGTTGAACATATTAAAGGAAATGAAAAGTCCTACTTCTATTTATACCCCTTTGGGGACCTAGTTCAAGGAAGCTTCGAAGGAGGCTTCTATGTGTGCATCAAATAAGGAAGCTTTTTGGGAACCTTCCTGACTGGAGTTGATTATGAGTTAACTGCAACTTAACTCTAACTTGACTAGGAAATAACTAGGAGTTAACTAAAAGTTAATTGGGATTTAATTAAAAATTAACTAAGATTTAACTAAGAGTTATGGATGAACATTATGGATGAATTCCATCTATTGGAAGATGGTGTCTAGTGTTTGCATTTGTCACAATTAATCCCATTTTCACATTCTTGTGTTGTTGACTACATCCAAATTTGTGGTACAAAACATTCTACAAGAAATTTTTAACATGTTTAACATGGATTATGGTATGTGTGTTTTACAATTAACATTAAACATAATCAAATGAATTAGAATGACATGAATTTAGTAATTCATAAAATAATGGAGCTTTAATACATAAATTATTGTTGAACATATATATGGTTTACCATATATTGGTGTGGTATTGGTATATAAATTTCTTAAAGATAATATCAAAATGGTACCAATATTAAACACACTGTCAATTTCATACATGTTATGGTGTGAATATAAATCAAAATCATAAAATAATGTTATGAATATAATAAAAAACCCTAAACACATGAAATAATTCTAAAATGAGTCATGTTATGGATTCTTATAATTGTTAACTTATGTAGGAATGTATGATTACAATAATTATTAATTTATCATTATTTATAATGTGATACAATATGGCTTGAGGATATGATTTAAGATTACAATCCATTTGTTTATGATGCCTTGGTAAAAGATATTAAAAGCCAATTTAAAGTTTTTAAAGGTTATTTTTCCTCCGAGGCTTCCTAAATACCTTTTAAATCCAACCCATTTGAAAACCCAATTTGGGCACATGTGAACTTGGTATTAAGATCCTTGTTAGACCATATTATATTCCTCTACAAGGTTTTGAGGTGCTACATTCAAGATTTAGAAATGAGCTTATTGATAATACATAAAATCTTTAACACGATTTTTCACAAATTCATAAATAATTTGAAATGTGCTCAAAAAATTAGCTTCAATTTGAGTTGAGTTTCAGAAAATCTTTTTTTAAGGAAAAAATGAATGTAGGAAAAAATTGAAGTCTACTTTATGAACATTATGGTATTTAAATATTTAAAAATCAAAATATCTTGTATTGAATTTTTTTTTAATGTTTATTTTTTTAAAAACTTATTCTTAAATTCCTCATTTCATGGTGGCCTATTTTTATTTTTATTTTGACATTATTATGACATACTTTTTGAGTTCACATTTTTCATTTTATTTTCATCACAAACATAGTGTCATCATTTCAAAAGCTCATTATAAGTTCACATTTCTTTTAAAATTCATTCATATTTTAAAATAAAATTTCCACTAAATTATATTACAACATGGATAATCGAAAAATTAACAATGTTAATGTTAAATATGGCTATACATTTTAAGTTCATTTACAATTCTAAAAAACTATGATTATAATAGTCCAAATAATCCTACTAATTGTGCTTTCACCCAAATCCAACTTATACCAATTGTGCAATGACAAAAAAAAAAGAGTAATGAATATTAAAAATAAAATTTCACATCCTATTGGTGATTGATTTGTAAATAATAATACTTGTTGGATTTTCATACATTTAAAATCCAAATTTAAACCTTGATAACTTCATAATCAAATATTACATTGGATCATCCTTAATACCATTACTTATACCATGTAATACACCAAGTAAAAATTTACATACATGTTCAACACTAAGACACACCAATCATTGTGTAACAACCCATACAAATGGTTTATCATTTAATGATCTTGTGCTTATGGCAAGTTCACAAAAAATCATGAAAAATTATGCAAATTAAAATTATGCAACCAACACATGGTTAGGTATTTGGATGCAAAATTAACTTAGTAATGAAAATAGCTTTTAAATAATACTCCTAGGTCTTTGGTTGTCATTCACAAAGTGATTTGCCATTCAATGTGTAATTTGTGTAAATTGAACAAATGTGAATGATTTGAATCAACATTTGTGTAAGTTTTACCCAAATGTCAAGTATCTCCCTTCTTGGCAACACCATTAATCCCATGACCACAAGTCAACCCATCATCAAACACTATAATAACACATGGGCACATTATGGCCAAATGGCTTGTTGGTCACAATAGATTCAAACATTTCATATGATTATACTTCCAAATTCCAATTGCTTTAAAAGGGTACATTCATGGTTGGTGTATCATAACAGGAACCATGACATTCATTTGTCTTGTGTCTTGAGTCCTAAAACAAGGATTTAACAAAATAAATATTTTGAGATGTTAAACAATGAAAGGGGGATATGTATGTTTAGACTTTCAACCAATAAATGTTATAATGAATGATTCAAATCAATTGAATAAATTTTGAATGTTATGTTCAAGTATAAATAAAAAAGGAATGTAAGATTACTTAAACATTCTAGAATGACATATTTTCATTTGAAGTGTCAAAATTGTATTAAAAAATCAAATAATGTCTTATTTTTTACACCCACATCTCCTATACTTCTTTCCAAACCTTTGGAATGTAAATTTGTAATTAACAAAATTAATTTGATTGTCCTTATTAACGTATCTGTTTTATGAAAAAAAAAGATTTTAACATCAATTCCACAAAATTTGGTGATTCATCATGCTAAAAATTTGTGCCATCATACAGAACATATGTAGCAATTTGAATAAATATTGTTAGTCTTGTTGAGTCCTTTTTGATAAAACTACGTAGTGAAACATGGTTTTTAAGCCATCTTTCAAGACATTTAAAGATATGTTTTAATCATCCAAATCACAAAAAATCACCACCATGGTAGATGTAAGTTACGATGGTTCATTTTTTGCAACCTTATGGACTTTTTATACAATGTATTCTATTCAAATGCCACAAACATCAATTTGACAAAAAAATTATGGATTAAGATTTCTGATTTGAATAAAAATATGTATTAATGAACGAAATTCAATAAACATGCACTAATAATATAGTAATGGACTTTTAAACTGGACATATGGATTATAATTTGGATTCTGCATTAACATTCAAATGCATTTTTTCTTATGATTTCATTTCAATATTTTTTATAAAGACTCAATATATGATACATAATGGGAAAGAGAACATGAATTGAAAAAAATTACAACAAAAACTTTAACAGACAAATAACTATGGACTTTTGAATGACCAAATTTGGGCCATATTTTCAAAAGTCCCAATCTTAGTCATTTTTTGTTAGATTAATATTTTTCCCCCCTAACATGTATAATAATGAGTTATTAAAACGGGCAGCCTTTCATATGAACTTTATTAAATGATTAATCGCCACATAGGGCCCACTAAACATTGGTTTTTAACATATATATTTTTTTCCCATTTTAGGGTTAATTTTTCCATTTATATGGATTTTTGGGATTGGGACTCTTGACGCTTTTGAGCCATCGTAGCTTGCATCTACCCACCATTTTAATCAAGAAGTATGTGACTATCTAATGAAAAAAGAAAATCTACCAAATAAATTATTTTGTAAACTTAATTTTCATTCAAAATGGTGAATTGAAAGTGATTTTGGGGCAAGACATACCTTTTATGTATCCCAATTGTGAATGTACCCATAAATAGAATCTTGTGAATTTGTTTGGTGTGTTTAGTGATTTTAACATGCACTCATATGGTATTTAATTAGGCTATAATGGTCATTTTGCAATTTATCATGTTATAAACATTCATGTGTGCCCAATTGTGGTTCATTTAAGCATCCTATAACAACACTTGATATAATAATATGTTTATACATTAGATTTTGATATCATCATTTGATGATATATCTTTTTGGTTCATCCACAAATAAGTGTTAGGTTTCAAAGCATTCATCTATGACCAAGTTGGATATGTGCCTTGAATTGAATATATTTAAGTTTAGAATTTAAACCCATATCGTTAAAAAAAACACATGGACAAAGTGATTCACTACATACAAAGGAGTGCATTCAAATTAATCTAGAAGGTCATTACTACATTTGTTGAATCAAAATTTGAGCACCAAAAAATGTCCTTTGTTATTACATGTAATATATGCCATGAATGTTTACATACCATTGATTTATCAAGTGGTATTGGTGATACAAATATATGTTTTGATAGATAACAACATAAATCCCATAAACTTGGGGCACACTATTAATTCATTATGATTTGGACAAAAGGTTGCGAGAACTGGATGTGATTTAAGGTGAAAACATGGTAAAATATGCCAAACAAAATTAGTCACACATGTAGTCACGATCATTTTTATGGCATAAACATGAAAAAAACTATTCAAAAGTTTTAAAGCTTTCATTATGAAGTAATGGTGGACTCCATTGAGTTTATGGTAAGCTACACATAAAATGTGAAGAATTTTAATTTAAGAAAAATGGATGAAAAATAGTGTATGGTGTGTAATTCATCTCATTTGGCTCAAACCATGCCTTGGGTTTACAACATGCCCATTTTTGTTTTGTCTTGTTGCAACCTTGGTCTAAAACCTAAGGTTAGTGTTGTGATAAATGTGTTTTGTGTCATTTCATTCTTGTTTCAAAACTCTCTTTTCTTACTCCTCTTATTTCTTTACCTTTTGCATTTTTCAATTCCAAATTGATAATCAATCTTGTTTATTTCTTGTTATGATTTTCCTGTTATGTTAATAGGAATGTAAATGAGCTATAAAAATAATTGAATAATACTAATTTCTTATGTGATTACTTTGACATAACAATACAATAAACATAAAAAGAAAAACATTCATGGTGACCTCTAGCAATAATAAATCTTACCAAATGAAACTCCATCAAAATACAATTTGTTCATGAAATATCAACTAATTTGGGATTCAAACATTTTTTTAGTTTGTGGATTAAAAATGATTCGGAAAAGGTTCAAGATTGTTGGCTTGGACCACACTATCCACTCCTTTTTAATTTTGCATTGTCCTTTTAAAGCTTAAAAATGCATCCAAATGAAACAATATGGAATTGTCCATGAAATTATCATCATAAAATGTGAAGGTTTGCTTCAAACATATTTATGACTTCATGAGGTTTCCACCCAACTAGTAAACATTTTTTCAATTTTATACCGTAATTAAAAAAAAATTCCAAACATTTGACACATGCTCAAATCTCTTTTCATTGATGCTATGTTTTTATCATAGAATAAATTATAATTGGGGCATGTGTGAGGATCAATTCTCTTGAGTTGTCTCCTCAAACATACTTGTATCTTATAATAATTTGAATCATTACAAAAGTAAGCAACATTTGATACTAATCAGCCTTTCCTTTGGAAATTGATTATGCATCCACCAAGTTTATAACACCTTAATACTACCTTAATGTGCACCTTGTGATTTGAAATATGTGTTTTTCAAACTCATCTATATAAAATACTTAGTAATTTAGAACCAAGTTATGAAAACCAAGCTAGTACTTTGGACTAGAAGGTATGAAAGTCAAATAATTTGATTCAATTTCATTTTTAAAAAAAAGTAATTCCATTATTATGCATTTAATTGCATTACATTCTGGATTTTTTTTTGTTTAATTTAATTTCAAATATTATGTTGAGAAATATAAGATTTTATATATGAAATAATTGAGGTATTTTGAAATGCAATTATGTTTAAAACTATATAGAATTAATGTACATATCAAGACATGAACCTCATGTATTTTGCACCTTATTGGTCTCCTGAAGAGAAAATATGTTTAATTTTTTTCCTTTTAAACCATACCAAGGGATTAAAGATTTCTATTTGGTATTATGGTTGTTGGAATCTTCAACTTGCAAATTTATATTCATTTACTTTTGAAGGGTTTGTATAAACACACGATTAATTAACTTGGCCTTTGACTTTGAATTCCATTTTGGCTACTAGGAGTAATCCACTATAGCCCCTTAAAATAGTCCACTATTTTCTTGAGTATAGCCTAAACACATGTTACATGTTGAAACTTGGTACCATTTTGGTGCATTGATTCATCAATTTCATTTGAATGCTTATTTCTCCAAGAAATCCTTCACCTTACATTTGCACAATTGTCAAGACCAAAAAACATTGTGTATTGTCCCAAAAAAAGGTTTTTTCTTTCAATATTGGGATGTATAAGCCACATTGGCCATCATCCACAAGAGGAATTAACCAATTTTGGCTATAGTTTAGTGGAAAATATAAAATTTTAAGAATTTTGCTATATTTGGATGACTTGTTAAAACTTATTATAGTGATACTTGAAGTCATGCCCAATCCAACCCTTATTTCATATCTTAAATTTTTTAATTTTTTTTAATGTTCCTTTTAATGTTATTGACAAAGTTCAAAAAACCTTGACCAAACATCAAAATTTAGCATGAGAGGGTTGATGTTAAAAGGAGTTTGGTCTTAACTATGACACCCAATGCAAATTAATTTACACATTTACCATTCACCTAACATTTCCAACACGGTTGGACCCAATAATGAGTCATCCCATATTTAAAACACTTTACAAATATTTCTATTATCTAAATATGATAATTTAAAAAAAAATTCCTTAAAATCTCCCAACTTTGATGCATTTTTTCCACATAATTCTTGTTTGAGTTGCATAGGATTATATAGTTTTCCCCAAGTGGTGAAAATTTGTCCACAAAAAAAAAGAGCTTGGTGCCAACTATTAAATTTTGAGATTGCGAAAACAAGTTGCCAAATGCCCCCAACAATTTAGGTCAAGCTTTAACTCCTTTTGACAACTTTAATTGAAAACCAAAATGCAAGTTAGGTTCAATTTCACAACAATGGGCAAGTAGTAAGGATGTGAAAAAACTCCCATACATCTTCTTCCTAAAGTAATGAATGTCTTTTCAACTTGGAGCATAAATGTGGGCAATTCACTTTTAACTACACAAGCTATACACCATGCCACCACCTTTACACAACTAACTTCTCCCCTTTCAATGTGACAAGGGAGGCACCTTTGGCAACTAAAGCTTGGGATGATACATGACACTTAACACATAAATAAGCAATTTTTATTTATTTTTCCTTTTTATAAGGTGTCATGCTCTTATTTTTAATTGTTCAATGGAATTAAATGGTGACTCATTGAAAGGCAATGGCACCACATTCTTAGGCCCGCTTTACACTACTAGGAGTCATGGCCAATTTTCAACCCAAATCCAGCATTCCTATTGGTGCAAAAGTTGAAATTGGCCCCAAAGGGCTTTACACTAATTTGCAACCCAAAAAATGCTCAAAGTTGGCCCCAAGTTCTTTTTGGCCTGGACTCCCTAGTGTAAAGCGAGCCTAATTGTCACCATAAATTGCCTTGTGAATTTGAAGGGCAATTTATATTCGTGAATAGCCCTTTGAAAAAAGAAGAGCAATATTGGATTGACTCCTTATGAGGGAAGGACCTTACACCTATTTTGCAAGGGATTTTACACTTAAAATAAACACAAAAACCCTCCCACTTTTAAGTAGGAGGTATAAGGTTTAGGGTTTATCTTTACCCTAAATTTTAAAATTAATCTTTAAATTATAGATCATTTTGGTGGTCAATTTAGCAAGCCCCTAGGTCTAGGGTTTAAGGTTCTTTTGTTTTCAATGAAAAGGAGATGGCAAAGATCACCTGATTTGTAAAGAAGGTGGGAAGGACGGGTTGTTAGTCGAAATTGGTTTTGCATTTGTTGGCCTTGCCTACTACCAAGGCAATTAGGATATTGTGTTTTGATTCATTATAGAGTATAGTAGCTTAAGGGATTTTGGCCCCCAAAGTAATAAATAATAGGTCTATTTTCATATAAGGATTTGTGAAAGAAATGATATTTTGGCTTGTGTTGAGACTTAAGATTAGTTATAAGAGTTACAATATCTTGAAGGATTTTGGTTTCTTGTAGACGATTTTTTGAAGATTACATTTTTGCATGGTAAAAAAATTGAATGAGTTTTGCTGTTGTTGTTGGAGTGGATGTTGTTGCAGGTCTCTTGCAGGTCTTAATGGTTTTGATGGCAACTAACTTTGAGCTTGGGTACATCTGCATAAAGTCGAAGATTCTTCATTATGTTTGTAGGTGGTTGTTGTTGTTGTTGTTGTTGTCGTCATCATCTTGGCTCTGTTGTAATGCCCCTCAGCTTGCTTGCTTGCTTGCTGCACATGTATGTATCTCATCACACTCCTCAATGTTGCCAGTTTGATCACACGCATGACATGAAAAAGATGAATTTGACCTTGAACTATAAACCATTGTTTGTGGTGTGTGGGATGGATGGTGAAGAGCCATGTGACCACAAATGAGTTTAGGTGCTCTACACACACCCCTAAGTTGTCATGTTATGATCATCATCTTCTTGCATCATCCAAGATCTTTAGTCTTCTTGCTTGTTGTTCAGGTTTGAATTGTGTTCATTCCCCCATAAATTAGCTCTTTTGTATTGAAGCTATAGATTATGGTGTTGGTTGAACCAGCTTTGCATCAGAGGAGATGATGATGATGCCCTTTGTGATTTGTCTACACGAATGTCTTGAGCCGTGCTTGTTTGTTGTCATTCTTTGTCTGTTTGTCTGTCTGTCTCTCCTCTTGCTAATTGTCATTCAACAAAGCTCAAGACATGTTTTCCTTCTTGTTTGTTCTCTCTCTCTCTGTGTGTCTCCTCTCATACAATTGTCATTCTCTTCCCATCATAAGTCCTCAAGAATCACTCTATCTCTTGCAACAGCCAGACAACAATGCAACAAAAGTTTTTTCTTAATTGCAAAAATGATCATGAAGAATAGATGAAGCAAATCTTGTGTGGAGTTGTTTATCATAAACTTTGAATTTGTGGATTTGTACAAAACTACAAAAGAAAAGTTATCCTCTCTCTCTCTCTCTCTCTCTCTCTCTCTCTCTCTCGTTTTGGTCAATGTACCCACTCTCAAATATGAACCAAATTCAGGAGCTCTGAGAGCTATGAATCAAACTGCGACTCAGCACAAAATGACATCTGTCCGTTTTTTTTCCTTATGGACACGGGTTCTAAGAGTTCACAAGATTTTATTACATATTTTCAATGCAGTTGTAGTAGTCTGCAGGTCCTCTAATGGAAAAGGAAAGCACCAATCCGTGCAGCAAGGAACAAGACCTCTATGTCAGTGGCTTTCCATTAGGTTGCTGTGATCAGAGCACACTGTTTGTAATGGAAAAGAGACATTTAGTAATCGTCGAACCGCGTGCTTCTTGTTGTTGGCAGGTGCAGTGCTGCTGCTGGGCTTGTCGCTCTAGATGCACTACTGCGCGTTAGTCGTCGAACTGTGAAGGGAGTCGTCGAACTGCATTTCTTGCGCGTTGTGAAAGACGAAAGTTCTTCGTCAGATTGTCGTCTCGTGAGGCGTACTACACGACAACGTCGGAGCGGGCGCGTGCGTCGTCGTCGTGTTTGATTTTCCCACAAGCCAAAAATAGCGCACTGAGAAGGCATGGCGGGACATATGTACTGATCACATGTATATTTGTATATTCCTCTTTTCTTCTTATTCTTCTTCTTCTTCTTCCTCTGCATCCCTACCAAGGTCTATTACGACTACTGCGCAACGGAGAGCTTCCTCTCTCGTGTCCCTAGCAGCAGCGTTCTCGAGGATGTTTCGGAGGTTTGCTCACTGCTGCTGCATCTATGGAGCCATGGATGGTGCGTCTTTCTTCTTCTGTGTTCATCTCTGTTTATATCTGTGCTTGTGTGTGTCCTCGTGCTTGCGCGCGCGCGCGCCAAAGAGAGAGAGAGGCTGCATCGTTTTTCTTTCAAGTTTGCCGCGAAACAATTTGAGAGAGAGAGAGAGAATGCATCATTTTTCTCTCAAGTTTGCCGCGAAACAATTTGTGTGTGTGTGAGAGAGAGAGAGAGAGAGAGGCTGCATCATTTTTCTCTCAAGTTTGCCGCGAAACAATTTGTGTGTGTGTGTGAGAGAGAGAGAGAGAGAGAGAGAGAGAGGCTGCATCATTTTTCTTTCAAATTTGCAGCGCAAGAATTTCTGTTCTTGCTTACGAAAGACTTCTTAGAGTTTCTTGACATTTGTATCTTGAGGAAATTGTTCGAGAGAGCAATCCCCGTAAGCAATCTCCGTTGTTGGCACGGGGAACGCAAATACTATCATAGCTTCTTCTTCCTCTCTTTCTTCTTTTGCTGCTGCTGCTGCTTCCTCTTCTTCTTCTTCACTGTCGTCAGCAGAGCTCGGAGGAACGATTTTTGTAGACCACCGATTCAAGTCGTGTAAGCCGTGTTCGATATGCGGATCCGTCGACTACAAAAACCGCATCTGTAGAAATCTGACGCGATTCTCGATCGTGAAGACATAGGACTTAGGACTTAGTATGTGATTTCTTTTACAGTTGCAAAGGGAATCTGAGGAAGAATAACATTCTTCACCTGCTTTTTGACAGAGACAAAAGCATGGTGGAATCTGATCTAGCATATATCATTCTTTTTCTTCTTCTTCCACTCCTGCTCTTAGGCAAAATCTAGCAACTCTTGGAAAAAAAGTTCTTACTTACCATGTGAATCCATGTGCATTCCGTGAGCTTGAAGATGAGATCACAAAGAGAAGGTGAGAGTGAGTATGGGGTTTTGTTACTCCTCTGTCCTGTATGAAGAAGAAGCACAGATCCCTCCCATATTGTTGTCAGGGAAGTCATTTTCCTTTCTGTGCTGATTGATTCGTCTGTCAGCAGGATGGGGTTGTCAGAGATGAAGACTCTAGGCTTGCTTACTACCAACTTGCTGATGATTGAATGAGAAAATTATTGCAGGAAGGAGATGGGCCTTGGAATAAGGCCAATGGAGTGAATGGTGTCAATGGTTTGGAGCACCAAGATTCTGCTCTACTGAATGGTGTCAAGCAGGTAGAGGAATTTAGTCCATTGCCACATCCGTTGGAGCAGACAGATATAGACCAACCTGTCCACTGCCCCGCACCAGAACCGTGCATCGTCCATGTAATGATCAAGAATCTTAAGACAAGTCCCTTATAGTAGGTGTTTTGTGCAAAAGAAGCGATTTCCTTGTTTTTTTTTCGTTTGTTTGTTTTTTTGGGTTTGAGTTGGTTATGGGGTTGCACTGTGGTTTGTTTTGTTAGAAAGGATATCTCAAGTTTTCCAGGATTCAACCTTTTAAGTTTTTGTTTTTGTTGGGGCAAGTGTTTTGTTTGTGACAGCATCACAATCATGCAAGCATTATAATCTCCAGCACGTTTTGTTTTCATCTTCACTGATCTCAGGTGTGAGTGGCTAACATCAGTGATGAGCATTAATGTTATTCACTGTTGTGATCTGCAGGATCGAAAAGTGTGGAAACAAAGGGTAGTTGCAATTGCAAGGCGGAGAGCTGAAATTGCCAGAGCAATGGCTGTAACTGATCATATCGAGTATTACAGCAGTACCCAACATCGGCGACGCCGCAGCCGCTCCAGGGAGAGCTCTCAACTTCCATCCCTCACTGCTCCTCAACTCATTGCTCTAAAATAGGAGATTGAGCCACCCGGTGCCACATACTGTTTTCCAATTGTATCACTAGTGAAATTGCTAGCATCTACTGAATCGGGACAAAACCCCTTGAACACTATCGATTTACTCATTAATATTAGCTGCCAACTAATGACTATAGACAAGATGTCAAATAACAAATCTCATCATTAGAAAATGGACAAGCAAACTCATAAGCAAACATACGAACATTGTGGGTCTCTCTATTCATTTATACCAGTTCCTACAAAGTTACACACTTGGGTTTCTCTGGTCTCTAGGTGATTTATAGAGAGTTATAAACTAATAGTGAAACCAAATGACACAGATTGCATAGGATAAAGCCCATCCCACCATTTTGTGTTGTTTGGCCAAGAAAGCCCATCATATTGTACTATGTTTTCTCCTTCAACCTATTGAGCTGAGCTTCAATGCTGTTGGTGGGTTGTCATTATTACCATTCAGGTTCTCCCCTTCAATCCTTTCCACTTTTTTGTATGTGCCCTACTGCGTGATTCTTGTTGGAGTGCGAGTGTTTTCTTTTTCCTCTTGTTTATGTGTGTACTTTTAGATTTACATTCCTACATTATGGTCGAGTTTATTTTTGTAACACAAAAAGATGAGACTCCATAGCGACCACCCCTTGGGGAACAACCCCTAAATATGAAGAAGTTGGAATCTTGTTTGTGACACTAATTTAGGTTCCAACGAGAATATAAATCTTGTGAAAAATCAAAACTTTTGTAATATATACACAAACGCTAAGTGAGTTTGAAAAGTATTTGAGGTTTGTTCAAGTAACATAATCTTGTTGAAGAAAAGAATTGTAAAGCCAATTATGACACGATTCGATCCTTGGTTTAACAAGCCATCTCCAACTAGACAATAAAAGCTCTCAAACATCTTAGAGATAAAATCATTTATGCAAATCATGTAGGTTACACACATGAGATTCCAATCTCTTCCAATAACAAATGACAACCAATAATATGACAAATTCTCATGAAATATAAAATTACATATCTATGCATGTTATCTATGCATCATGTTCATCCATATTATTCACCTCATGTAGATACATATTATCATTTTATTCACAATTATTGTTTATTCATGAAACAAAAATTTGAATGAAGGGACAAACTCTTGCCAACTTCATTGAAAATGTGGGATAAAGATATTTAACTTGCAAAAAACACATAATATAACAATAAAATAGGTGATTGTTTTTTTAACATTGTCATTGATTTCTTCATATTTTTTCATTGGTGGCCATTTTCCATACATTGTTATAAGAGCATGTTTGTTCAATCCTTCCCCAAGGTCTAAATTTCAAACCTTATGTACACATATGGTTCCTATTGACTCATTGAATCATAGTTAGGGTTGGTTGGTTTTGATAAGTAATATGGAAGATGGCCTAGTGGTGACTTGAAACCACAACCACTATGGTTCCTAGGATTCATAACCCTTTAGCTATTTGCTTGATGTTATTTAACCCATGTGGGTTAACATTTTAATTACCAATGCCAAATAAATGTAGCCTAATGAAAATTGTGATCACAAAACACAACATATCAAAACAACTTTCATATGTGCACTTAATGAGAAAGCTTATTCTCCCTAAGAATTCGGCCTACAAGTCTTTAGCTTATTACTTGCACAAACATAATGAAACTTCCATATTTACAAATTTGGACTATGGAGAAGATAAGAGCTAATTACAAAATAAATAAATTATATTGGTTGATTTCATGCAAAATGCTAAGAGCTTAATGATATTGAAAACAATGATAAACATTTTAAAATAAAATAAATGCAAGTAATTTCATGACAAAAAGACCTATTACGTGGATTAATATTGTTAAAGAAAACCCACATTGCCATTGGAAGTATATGATGTCCTAGTATGAGGATTAGTTCCCAATACATGACAAGTTATTAGTGAAAGTTTGTATGAAATGATGCATTGAGTCTTCAACTCCAAATATTTGCATAGTGAGAACAAAATTAGGGTAGACTCTATGAAGATGGGTGTTGAATTTGGTGTCATATATGTGGGTCCCTTTTGGCAAATTGTTTTTGAATGATGGTCCACTCATTGACGAGATGCCTTCCAAGGTGCCGATGACTTGGAGGTGGGCTCTATCATGTTCCTTCCATGGTAGATCGGACACTTAAAGACAATGGGGAATAATTGGGGGTAGCAAAGTGAAGGAAATTGATGAAAAAAAAAGACAAACTTCCAAATATAATTATATGTATACATTATTTTTTTCAACCATAGTTTGAAACGACTTCAAGATGCACGGCGGCCAAATGGCCATATGATGATCCATGAGAGAAATTTACAACTTGGAACCACCATCAAATCCATTGGCCCCTTTGAAAAGCACATGGTTCTTACATCTTGAAGAAGTAGATCTTATGATTGGGATGGTGTCTTGATTCTCATTTGACTATTTGGGATTTTGTAGTTTGAGTTGAAGGTTGGTTGATCGATATCTTTGTTGGAGGATTGAAATTCCAAAGACAAAAACACACACACATACATACATAGTTCCCAAAATCGAATTGGCTAGCACTTGAAACTAAAAATATGATTATAAGGAATGTGATTCTATGTCAAATGTGTTTATCTCAAATGAAAAATACACATTTCTATTGAATTCAAGTAACAAATAGTTAAATTGGATGAGCCAAAACTATACTAACAATTCTTTCTCCATGTTGCTACAAAATTTAACAAATCAATTGTTAAAGCCTAATTAGGTTATAGTCATTTTTGTAGAACACAATTTTTTTTCTAAAAAGAAATTATTGATCACCAACTAGTGTATTTTCTAATTTTTATACCTTGAAAGTTAGACAAAAAAAAAGTTAATGTGTGTTTTGTGAATTTACAATAACATTTTAATGCTTTATTTCCTTCTTTCATTTGTAAATTTATTACAAGGTGTCAAACCATGTGCCTAGCCGATAAAATCTTTGATAACTTAAAAGATTAGTGGATCGAAGAGCCCAAGCATCTAGAATGTCATAAATATTTTGAAAACCTTGGAAAAAAATTACTTTAAATGATCAAATTGTTGGGACATGGAAAAAGATCATGAAGGAAGGTATGATTTTGTTTGTTTGTTTGTTTGTTCTTCAATGTCAAGATGTTCAAATTGTTGATGCCAAGGGTCCATTTATCCCAAATTTCAAAACCTTGCGACATTTAGAGGTAAAGGTCCATGACATTGGTCTTTGAAGTGGGAATCATTCCAAGTTTGTGTGTAAAAGGCATCACCAAAAATCCATTTCCTAAGGACAATGTTAAACATGCCCTTAAATTAGGTGAGTTTGTTTATGATTATTGAATTTTTGGGTCAATGGAAAATCCTTTTTCACAATAGGTCCAAGTGCTTCATGAATTTGATACCAATCAATACATAAATGAAAGAAAACTATTCTTTAGAAATGGATGCTCAAAATGAAGCACAACACTAACATGAATCAATTAAGTTATTGCAAGGTTAAATCCATTTGTTACTAAAATCATATATACAAATGCATCACTTATATTGAAACTTTTTCTCATGTGGACACAATTGAAATCCATATACATCATACAATTCTTAATCCCAAAAATTTAAGGGCTCATAAGTTTGATATGAAATTTGCATTTTTGATTGAATGGGATGATGGAATAAAAGCTTTTTAAAAAAAAATGGATTTAGTAGTATAAAAAATACATTAGTGCTTGTCAGAAAATTTTGGTATCTAGAATTTACTAAAAAATATTTTAAAATGATATTAAAATAATTATATTGTAGTACCTTTTCAATAATTGATTTAAATTATTATTGAAAATCTCAAAACTTCTAAAAGTTACTTGTTTGAAATGTTGAAATCTATATAATACAAATAGTTGTGTCTCCTTGTGTTGACTAAACCCACCTCTTCAAAACCCAACTACCTCACTCTTTTCCCCTACCCACTTAATTGCATATTAAAAGGCAAATTAACATGTGACTTTTAATTATCATTTCCATGTAATTTATATTAAATTAATTAATAACCTACCTAGTCTTTCAAGCCTATCTACTAAACCCCTTTCCCCTCTCCACCTACATGGACATGAAAAAAGCAAAATTTTGGAATTTGACATAAATAATGATGAACCATATAAGAACATAAGAAGATTTTTTTTCATTTGATTTCATAAAACATTTGTAGAATCCAAACATTTTGTATGGTAAATTTCATTCAATTTGATTAATTGAATCATCCATGTTGTGTTTACCCATCCATGTTATCAAGGACATTGGTGTTTGATATTCATTTGCAATATTAGCTTTTTGTCCATGTGTAATTTCATCCATGTAATCTCATTCCAACCACATGATGACCAATTTACAATTGATAGGTCAAATTTCATCCGGAGATGTAATTTTCATCCATATGACCAATTACATGAGTGATAAAATAATCCATTCTATAAACATAATTTCATTCATTGCAATTCATTTCTATTGGAAGACTCCATCACAGACTTTTGGGTCTTCATTCAGGACCTTGCGATTCAGGACCTCGGAGCTTGTATTTCATGACCCATGTTGTGTGATTATTTGAATTTCCAAAGAACTGCCGGTTCCTGATCTTTAAATTATTCCAGAATTTAGAGAACCGGCCCACCAGCTCCGGTTCTTTGAGAAGAAATCAGAATCAAAGAACAGCCAGTCCCGGTTATTTAAAAAACCCTAAAAAAACTCGTGGGTCTCACAAAAGGAAAGGAAATGAACTGGTGGTTTTATGGCTGGTTATCATTTTTTTTAAAACACGGAAACTGCGGTCATATACTAGAGTTATCCGTAAAGTCACCCTGTATTCACCCTCTCTTGGGGCCTGCTTTCACCTCCTATCCCCCGCTTTCAGTGGTATCCACAAAATAATGAAATTTTTATTAAATCTCGCTATGAAATGCTGAAACTCGGCATTTAACGCACAAGGTTCGATTCGAGACTAATTATATTAGTTGTACAGGTAGGAGCAGTGAAAATATATGTAGCAGTGGTGGAGGCGCTTAGGAAAAAAGGAACGACAGGATTAAACTCTCAGTTTACCACCAAATCGGTGAAAAAACTAGTTTGGGTCCCAATTATTTTGTTTTGTAAAATTTTCATTCCCAGTTAAGCGTTTGATGGATTATTACCGTAGTACCTTGGCCATTTCAACACTTGTTCCTCGAATAATTAATTAATTAAAGAAAATTCATTTCAAAAAATGAAATATTCCTAAATATACACTATTATCCTTCCCAATATTTTCTTATTTGGAAGGAATAAAATTTGAAAATTTCAACATTTTTGAAAATTATTTTAAAATTAATGTTAAATTGGCCAAGGTACTACGGTATATTGAAACTGGCCGTTTTTGTCCCCTAATCGCCTGACTTTACGGATAAATCGACAATACCTAAAACCAGGTCTGATTTTTTTCAAGAAGTCATAGATTCAAAGAACCGCCCTGATAACCTTCGGAGGTCTTTGCATGTTTACATTAACCGGACCTCTGGATTCAGGACCTCGATTATTCAGGGTACGCGATTAATCAGGATCTCGATTTTTCAGGGCACGCGATTCATCAGGACCTCGATTATTCAGGGCTCGTGATTCAGGACCTCGATTTCTGGGGCGGCCGACGTGCCTGGCTCGGGTGCGAGGAGGGAAAACAAAGAAGAAATGAAAAGATAGATTGGGATCTTCTTCCCGGCTGACCAACGAAAATGAGATGGGATTCTGAAAAGAAGGAAAAAGATGCGTAAAAGACGGAAGCCTCTTCATCCTCTTCTTTTTCCGCCATGGCCGAAGTGCGAACGCTCCGCACGCAGCAGCGGCCACGAACGGACCTCTCGCGGCGTCGAGGACGGTCCGCTACTTCCCGGCAGCCGATAGCGGAAACCGATCCATTGAAGCTCCCTGATCTGAAGCTCGGTGATGGGTTGCGCTTCGTCTGTCGTGGGTGAACTTGCGATCGGAGAGGAGGTCGATGAGATCGGGTGATGCCCAAAATAAAGCAGCAGCAACAACAACAACAACGCGAGGAGGAGAAAGCGAAGCTAACAACTTTGGGTGTTTGTTTGCCGCCAGGAATAACAGTCCCAGCAGCAGCAACGGTTCCAGACAACGGAAGAAGAGACCTTGTGTGTTCCCCCCCCCCACTCCTCTCCTGGAGATATGAGCATTTGATTGAGTTTCCTTTCATCTTCATCTGTCGTGGTCTTGGAAGCTTCAGAAAGCTTGCAATTAGGAGGATCCAGAGAACAGACGGAAAGAAACCTATCAACGGCTATGTGTGGGAAGAAGTAGGTAGATCGCGATCCTCATTGCAAATCCTCGGAAGTTAGAGAGAGGACAAGGATGAGGAGGCACACGGATCATCATCGAATATGTGTGAGAAACTAGATCGGAGTTGAAGGAAAGGGGTCATCTGAGCAAAGGATACAACCATGTGCTCTTTTCTGAGGGATAGATAGGGATGAAGAGATTGGGAGATCCAATTCTTCGCGGATTCCCGAGAAGGAACTTTCACGCCATCGCCGTGCCGTGCAAGAAGCCCTGAGAGTTCTTCGTGATGACATTGGCAATGCAGCAACGCTGTCGCTGTTGTTGTTGTCCTCCTCCGAGAAGAAGAATTTTTGCGGAAAAAGGCTTTTGAGACGCAAGATCCTCTGAGAATTTTGATGATTTTGTAGTTTGCAACTTTCCAGAGATCAAGCAAATTTTCCTTTCATTTTTTATTTTTTTGCCAAAAGAAATTTGTGGCTGCAGTACTGTATGTACCTCAATTGGGCACAAAAAGCATCAAACAAATTGCAACGCCATTGGATTCTTCAACAATTGCGTGTGGCTTTTTCTTTCCACGTAACCTGAACCCTTAGAAACCCTTAGAATGGAGATGATGGCATTGCAGCCAAGGAGAAGACGGCGACGGTCATCCTCCATGAAATCAAAGGACATTGCACAGTCAAACAGGTAAGTAGTAGTTTACCTAGTCACCCAGCTCTGCACTTCACATAAGATGGGATGCTGCTGCTGTTACATTCTGATGATGGAGCTTCATTCCTCAAAACCCTGCTTTGCTTGCTTGCTTGATGATGATGGCTTTGAATCATGTGTGGGGGGTGATGATGAACAGGCGCATCTATGATCCTCGCAGATGGCATAAACGCTCCAGTAGCAGTGGGATACATGTGAGTGGACAGCCTCCAGCAGGTTGGGTTCTTATCTGGGCTGGCAGATTCAAACGCTGGCGTCGCCGCTGGTTTGTGGCTCATCCTCCAGGTCTCCTTCTTCACTACAAAAACTCAGACCAGATTGGTCGACCTGGATGCATTAGCCTACTTGTGAGCATCCCCATCCCATCCCCATTCCTTCCTTCCTTTCCTTGCTTCTCCTTCTCTGTTCAATTTTTGTTGGGTTTTTGGTGTGAATTTCATCTGTCAGATTGCCTCAATTCCTTTTGACTGAGTTGTTACACATCTGCTGCTGCTGCTGGGCATCATGAACAACAGGGAGCATCAATTGTTCCTGCAACAAGCAAGGAGCGGCAATTCAAGATCATCAAGGGCTCGATTGTTTACTATCTTCGAACCATAAACCGTGACTATCGACAGGTTGGTAAATTATCTTGGGGGATTATCGGAGACTCCTCCCTCTTCTTCAGAGAACATCACTGATTGTCTAATGATGATGACATTACTGACTCAATGACAACATCACATGATTGTGACTTGCAAAACCTTTCACTTCTCATTCTTGGTGAAGTGAAAAGTGTGAAGTAGAACATTTCTGTAGCAAGTGAGAGGGCTGGCACTGATCTGTTTTGTTACCCGTAAGAAGACAAATCAGCTGAATTCGTGGTGGGTGGGGGAGCCTTGTGAATGCGTTGGTGGGTGCACAGCCATGGTTGGACACCATACAAGAATCGTTGCACACATACAACAAGTCTCTTCAAAAAGCAGGAGTGGGTGCTGTGCCTTTGGGGTGCCATTTGCTGCCTCAAGAATCTGTACCCTCGGTAACATGAAGCCAAACCAGTGACACCCTTTTTGTCATGCTGATTATGCATCAGGGCCAATTACACGCCCTGATGTTTAATCTTCTAGGACTGATTTCTTCTTCACTGCCAAGAGTTGGACTCAAAAAACTTCATAAGCAGAGAATCTGAACAAAAAATGCAGAAACAAAACAAGGCTTGATGATCTTAATCCTGTATGCTGCCTTGAGTTTGATGCAAATAGCTGAACATTGTCACCTTTTCAATATACAGCATGTGAGAGGTGACTGGGAGGAGCAAGATAAGGAGCTCAACAGAAGGATAGCAGGACGCCTTCAGGATGTGGAGCCTGCTCGGCGTGGTATTTCCTGGTCACCACTTCTGTGATATTGGGAAGTTCCATTGCCTTTCTGCAGATTAGAAAGAAAAGGCCTGGGATGCCTCAGGGCTGCTACTAAACTGCCAGGTCTCTAGTTAGGGGTATTGATCCTCTGTTTTCTTTTCTCTTCAAATGAGTCCTCTCACGTCAGCTTCCACAGTGCACACGATAGTGGGTATGTGTGTCCTATGGTTTGGTCGCTGGCATCCAACCATAACAGCCTGAGATAAAATTATGTCAGTAAAAGGCTGGTATGTGTCTAGTGCAGATACCACAAAAATGTGTGCAGTTTGCTTCTAGTGATACTCAGATGATAAGTATTTGTTCCTCCCATTGCCTGTGCAGAATTTCTACAACAGTTGCAAGCCTTACAACAGTCAATATCAACAATCTCAGGAGTGCTTGGATTTGCCAATTCCTCGGGGGTACCCATGACCGGTACAGTGTTGTCCACTCTGCCAAGTTTGCCTGAGGTGACTTGGAGATCCAACGGCATGTTTGTTGCAGACAATGTCTCACAACATCCTGTGATACCAAGTGATGACAAGCTTTCATCGCCAGATTTAGGATCCAGTGATCCAGATGTGCGTGCCAGGCATATGCTTTCACCACTGCCATCAAGCTCACAAGAAAATGGTGTGCATCAAAGACCAGTTTCACGTTCTCTCTTCAAGTGGAAAAGTGACAGTGAATATCAGAACAGCAAAGTCTCCAGCGGTATTAGTATCAGGTTACTGTTTTCACTCTTTTTCAGTTTCAAGGGGGGGGAGATTTGAGACATGAAGTGAAGACTGTCAGTTTCAATGTATGTGTTGGTTTTTGCAGTTGCCTTCTTGCTTGTTCATAAATAGAGGTGGCATTGTTGCACATAACCATGTTCTCTTGTTGTTGTATTGATCTCCTGCAGGTCTCATAAATCTACATTGGCAGTAGATGTAACAGGTGAGAAGAAATTCAAACGAGAACGGCGCAGGAGCCTGTCATTATCACTTGATGATCCCAATGATGAATTTCTTCGTGATGGGAGCTGTATAGGTGCTGAATGCTTTCCTGGACGAAAGATGACTGTCCGTGGAAGTGGTCATCTATCAGACACAGAATTGGGGTCTAAGAAGTGGAAAGGAGATGGGGGGAGTGACTTCTCCTGCATGACCACCACCACCAGCACCCGGGCGACATCTTGTCAAGAACCTGAGACAAACTCTATCAAAAAAAACTTAGAAAGTAATAATAATGTATCAATTCATCCAAAGCAGGAGGCAATACCATCAAATGGGTCAATGTCTAAACTGTCTCAAGCTGCAAACCTGAGGAGAAAGGAAGTCAAGTTGTTGGATGGGGAAAGCTCAACCGGGAGAGGAGGAGGGTTCCTAGCAAAAGGGCCCCTTCATGCAGCTTGGAATCGGATGCAGGAGACATTCACTGATGTAAGTTGATTTTCTTCAGACTTTTTTCCCACACACCACACAGGTAATCAATCAGAGGTAAGAGAGACACTGATGCTTGAAGTGTGATCCGTGCTAAGAATTGGTCTTTGTGCTGGTGGTGGGTCGGACAGGCATTGAAAGAAGAGATTCAAAGGGTGCTTGAACTGGAGGCAGAAAACGCTGTTCTACAGGAATCACTGGCAACCCTGCCACAATTGCGAAAGGATCGCATGGCCTTTTTGAAATTGCAGGAACACTTTCAGGTGCCTGATTGCTGGATTTTTCTTTCACCATCTCACTTGCAATTTCATGGGAACCTCATGGTTATTGGAATTTTTTTTTGGAAAGTCAAAACCATTTTGAACTGTTGAGTCTGTTGTTGTCAAGCTGGTTGATAGGTTCCTAGTTCTTTTTTGTCAGTTATGTGGCGTTGGGGGTTTTGGGTGCAGAAGGAGTGTGTGTGTGGGGTTAAGAAGAACCTGTCAGACAGAGAAGATGGAGAGGAAGGTGATGATGAAGGTGATGACACTGAGGAAGAAATCTCCATTGTACCCACTGAAGTTACAAATGAGGTATTACCAAACATCTTGCACAAAATAAAAGAGCTAAACCACAAGTGTTTCTTGCAATATATTCTGCTCATCTTCAAATGGGCTTCCCCCAGTGTTTCATTTCCAAGACTTGTGAATCTTTGACAGCCAGCCTACAATTAGGGTGATGGTTGATCACACTATATATAATCAACTTGACCTTGCGCTTCTTCTCTGGCAGGAATACTTTGAAGCACTAGAGGTACTAAATCAGCATGAGTATTTGGCACGAGTCACTACTCTTGAAAGCCAAGAAAGCCTGGCTGAGAGGGTTGATGGTGTCCCAGATTCCCCCGAGGAAGGAGACTACACTGGTGACACAGACATTTTGTCAGAGGCAGAAGGAGAAGATTTTGAGCAGCCCAGGACAAGGTCAGCTTGCTCCCTCAAAAGTTCATTTCCTTCCCCCTTGAGTTGTGTATCTGAGCCTTCCATATCTGCCCTTTTGTATCTGAAAGGCATTCCCTCCCAATTCCTCCCCTCATTATTCATTACCAGATTGCTCCTTTGATCCATGTGTACATTTTCCATAGAACCTTGGAATATAAATGTAACAACTGAAGATTGGGTTTTCTCTCTAAATCTCATGTCTAGGGGTAAGTTCTCTTGTGAAATTTCTTGCCAAGTATAGGACCAAGAATTTAGCCCTTAAACCCTAAATTCTAATTTTGGCTCATATGCTCCTCACTTTAAACAAGCTTCCAACTCACAAGTTAGACATTCAAGTTGGCTGTGCTTTGCAACTCATCTGCTCGTTAAAACACTGTTTACCTAGTATAATCCTAATCATGTGAATCTCATTTTTTGGGTATGGATGGATCTCCATAAATTTCTGGATTTGATATTTTGGACCATCTTATTAAATCTAATTCCTGCCTATTTGTCCTTCATAAGCTAGTATCTTTAGTAAGAAGGTTTTTTTGAAGATCCATCTAATTGGGAATTTTGAGTGTCAAAATCTTGTCACTGAGCACATGGATAATATGCAAGTCGTGGGAAATCCCTTATTGTCTCTTCTGAAATGATCCCTGTTGCTGTTAATTTTGGTTGTCTTTGAATCGAGGTGGTTGGCCATTTTGCCTGCAGATTACCAGCACCTAGACCACTTTCTCGAGGTTTCAGTGTATGGACAGTCCTCAAGAATGCAGTGGGCAGAGATTTAAGTCACATCACCATGCCTGCCACCATCAACGAGCCTCTTTCTGTTTTACAGAAATGCGCTGAAGAGCTTCAATTTAGGTGATTCATTCAATTCCATATCTTGTAGCTCAACACTTCTGCTCTTCCATTCTTCATGATCAGAAGAGAAGATTTGAAAAGTGTTTTCAATCTTCTACCTTTCCCTTTCATTATCTGAGATTCCTTCCACCCATGAAGTAGAAAATGGCCACTTGTGCAAAATAGTGAATCAAAATGCCAGTGTTGGGCATTGGACATTCAGTATGCAGTTTGCACTGCATTATTCCCATTGGTGCCTAGGTACGATTTGACAGAGGATTTATGAGACATTATCTTTGGGCGACTTCTTTAGCAGCTATTTCTTCTGAGGCAGGGAGTTGTTGGAGCAAGCGGTCCAGAAGGAGAATTCTTTGGAGCGTCTGCTGTACGCAACTGCTTTTGCCTGTGCAAGTTATCATGGCAGCATCCATCGTGATGCTAAACCCTTCAATCCATTGCTGGGGGAAACCTATGAGTTTCAAGATGGCTCCTCATGGTTTCTTGCTGAGCAGGTTGGAGAAGTTTTTGCATAATGATATCTACATATTATGCTTGTTTTTCTCTGACAAAATAGTCTGAGTAACATGAAGTTGGTGATTGAGAAATCAAGTCTAGCTACATCAAGTATGAATCGAAATGAGTGAGAAGAAATAGAAGGGCTAATTTTCTGTAGACCTGGTATATGCAGGTCAGCCACCATCCTCCAATTTTTGCATTCCATACAGAGAGTAATAGTGCAACGTACAAGTGTTATGGTGAAATTGAGATCAAGAACAAGTTCTGGGGGAGAAGCATTGAGGTGAGTCTCCTTCCTTGAAAGCCTTTCTTTCAGGAAATTTTGATTTTCTGGACTTCTCTGTAAAACTCACTCACAAGAAAAAATAATTTTCTGTGTGCGCTGCAGAAGTGATTTTGGATTTGGAATTGATCCTAGGCTTTCAGGTTATCAACTTAGGTGTTTTTTGTTTAGGCAGCAATTTTCCGTTGAATCTGCAGGTGCTATGTAATGGAGTGGTCCATTTGAAGATACCCAAATTTGGGGATCACATCACATGGAACCGAGCAACATTATGTATCCACAATGTGGTCGTAGGGAAATTGTGGATTGACAACTATGGAGAGGTTTTGATTCGAAACCATAGCACTGGGGAGATGGCTCGAGTGCGATTTCATAAAGCAACGAGTCAACAACAGTGCCACATCAGTGGCAAGGTAACTGACACTCTTTCCACTCATCATTTTCTGTAGTTGCAAACCAGCCCTGAAAGTTTGATTGCAAAAGGTGGATTTGTTGTCCATTCTTAGTAGTGATCTAGTCAGTAGTTTTAGTTTCCTTCATATCTCGCTTTTGGATCCAGTTTGCTTGATGATCTCTTAATGCTGATGAAACTGGCTTTCACTTGTTCAGATTTATGATGCCGTTGGTGCACCACAGTATACATTATTTGGCAACTACATGGACCGAATTTATGCATGTCCAGAGGCATGCACCAACTTTGATGTGAATGGCCCTGATGTGCGGCTTCTTTGGAAGGCGCCAGAGATGATTGAAGATTACCATCAACAATATTGCTTCACAGCCTTCACTCTTGGCCTTAATGGTGAGTTGTTCTTTTAGTTTTGCAATTTTTTAGGATCACTGCAGGCAGCAGGTAGCCTTTGACATGCCTGTCTGTGGATGTGGGTCTCCACATTTTTCTTAATCTGAACTTGCAATTCTCATCAAGATTGTAACAGATCCTTTAACAATAGCTTTAGTCTTATTGTCTCCTGTTCATATGAACAGACTTGACACCCAAGTTGGCAGAGGTGCTCCCCCCCACTGACTCAAGGTTTCGACCTGACCAACGTGCTCTGGTAATATACATTTTTTTGTCAACCCCTTATGAGCCTCCCCTTACTGCTTTCAATGTGTGTAATCAATGGGTCATGTACTTGATTTTGTCTTCTTCTATGCCTGTGACTTTATATGGTGAAACTTTTTCCAGTCTCCAAAGTGGCCTGAGAAGTATGCCATTATCAATGCTTCTTTCTTCATTCTTGGAAATTGACCCATATGGAAGCTTCCTCTTTGTGGATAATGCTGGGCTTCTTCACACAGGAGAATGGAGACTTGGAAAAAGCTACACCTGAGAAGCTGCGTCTGGAGGAGAAGCAAAGATTGGCCCGTCGAACTCGCAAGGAGCAAGGCCTGGAATGGCAGGACATGTGGTTTGGCCAGGTTTTTCACTCTTTTATTACTCGCAGTTACATTTGGCCACCGGCTTGCCAAGCAGCATAGATAAATATTTAGGGTTCAGGGTTCTTATTTAGAGATTCTCCAGACACTTGTGAAGATAATATTGTCTATACTCATCATCCATCTGGAGCTGATGAAGTCAGGGGGAACTAATGTCATGATGAAGGTGATAGGTCGACTCATACTTTGTGAGTGACACTCACAAGGTTATGACCATACTCTTTCTTGTTGCGTTTGTTGTGATCTGGCTGGATCTGACATGATGGTTACTTTCACTGTATCATCAAGGCATTTTTCTTTTCTGCAATGAGTTTGTTTTCTCATGGATAAGAGGTTTGTTTTCAACTGGAGTGATCTTCTTCTTCAATTGGTGTGCAGAGAGAACCAGGAGTGACAGAAGTGAAAACTGTTGACAATGGGGACATGGAACCCTCCTGGGTTTACAAAGGCACATACTGGGAAGCTCGGGAAAGACAGGCATGGGAGAATTGTCCAGACATCATGTAGAACTACAGCCTGCTGCTGAAACAGACTTACCTCTGTGAGTCAATCAGCAGCAGCTACTATGCTCATTACATCCACCCAATTACCAGGATCAAAATCCTTGTGACAAGGCAACAAGAGATTTCAATTTCTCTGTACGCTCTCTTGCAACCCTTCCCTTTCTCAAAATAGAGATGGTCGGGTTGTGAATGGTGTATGGGAGAGGGTCAATAATAGTCTTGTGGGTATGAATCACCAACACTCTCCATGATCTATTTTTCCTCTTTGGGCAATTTTTACATCACAGCATATTGTTCTCCACAATGGGATAATTTTCTCACTCTTTCTCCTTGATGAGTTCAAAGGTTCTCAGTCAACCTATATGTGCTACTACTGTTTATGTAAAACCTTCATTTTGGTTCAAGGCACAAATATGAGAACTATTTTTGTGTCTTAACTATCTGCACCTATGCTAGTCGTGTGCTTCAGCGAGACTATTGTTGTGTTTCTGTTTACTATCATGATAAACGAATTTTGTATTCTGGAGCGTGCCATGTACAGGCCATTGTGCCTAATGAGGAAATTGGGTGAGCCCAAATTTCTGAACTTGCAGTGAAATGGGTACAATGAATGGCCCGTGCCTGACATGCACGATGACATAATGGCTTTCATGGATTTACACCATGGCCATGTGGATTTAATCAAGGAGATTCAAACAGTATTAACAAAAAGAGCTAAGCTTTGGGACCTTGAGCCTGCATTAGTGTACCTCTACACTGGAGATGGACAGAACATGGAAAGCTGACGTACCTTGGGACTGAAACCCTTCATTAGGGCCCATTTACACTGGAGATTGAGAGCCCTCAACAGCAGTGTCAATTTTTTTGTCAATTTTGTGATGGCTAGCCAAAGTGGTGACAATCCACAGGAAGATATAGCCAAATTTGGCTACAATTTAAATATGGAAGTACATTTTTTAAGAACATCCTTCTATATTTTTTGGCTACATACTTGAACCAGGTATAGAAATTTGGTGATTTTTCTTATATTTTGGTCGAATTTTGGCTATTGAAAATCTCAAAAAGTGATTGATTTTTACACTATCAATTTTTTGTATGTAGTTTTTTGGTGATATATAGTCAGCAAAAAAAAAAGGCTGCTCAAGAGTTGAAATAAAGAATCCCTGGTTGGAGGAAAAGGTTGCAGTAGTATTAGTTTATTTTATATTATGGATGAATGCTTAAAGAGATTAATGAAATGTGAATGGGTGAAAAGTTGACATGCAATAGTCTTATGTGGTTGGAGATTTATTATGTTTTAGTTCATTTCACATTAAAGGTGGTGTTGTAACTTGATGTAATTAGATTATTATTTATGTAATTATCTAATTAAATTTGATGATTTACTTGGTAATTAGATTTCATAATTTAATAGTGATTTGGTCATAATTTTAATTAATATGTTTGATTGTTACATGATAATTTATGAATTTTTTTGACATATTAATGTGCATGTTGAATCATATGAGGAACTATGTGATGTGTAAACTTCTTGTTTTTTTTAATTATTTTATTTTATTTTGGTTAATATATAAATGAATGTTTACAACCTTTGGAAACACTGTCATTTGAGAAAAATAAATTGTTATATGAAATGAAAAGTTTCATGGAATAAAATTGTGAAGAGGATTGATATTTTTGTTTTGAATAATTTTGACAAAGTTTGTGTGTGAAATCCATGATAAAAAGGAATGATGTGCCATACTAATTATACATTCCAAAAAAAAGAAAAAAGTGAGAATATTTGTGCAAATGAGAACGTAGTTTCAATCCTAAACCCACTTGTGATCTACAATACTAAGTTTGAAAGAGCAAAGAAAAAAAAACTTGAATGGATAAAAAGTTGACAAGTAATCAATCATACGTTGCCAAAATATTTCACCCATTGTGCATGGATTTCACAAGTGCAAAGTCTACCAGACTTTGAACCCAAAAAGTTGTGATTGGTTGTGAGGAAAAACAAATTGGTTATGAATGGGAAAATGGTGGAAAACTTTTGTAGCTCCATATTTTAAGTTAAAGGTACCTCTCAACACCTATAGTCCATCATCAAGTGAATTTGCATGAAATATGCTCTGAAATTTCTGGCAGTGCTTTACAGGACCAAAGAACCACCGTGATAACTAACTGGCAGCCGCGTGGTGCCATTTCTGATACCCATGTCGCCATATCCATGTCATGCAGAACAGTGCTGTGCAAGTTCAAATGAAACCATGAGAGATGATCAAACGTACATTGAGAAAAGCTACTTAGATGATTTGAATGCAAAATGAAATTGATTCTTAAAACAAAAGAAAGCCTAAAGATACAGTTGAGTCTCCAGCTTACATTCACAATTCGGTTAACAGTTCAAAGTTGGAAAGTTTATCCCCAAATCTTACAAACACATGGAGTCTCTTTTGCCTTTGGGGAACGAGCCAACAAACGCCATTCACTATTCTACAAATTGGACCCAATCCAATGACATGTTTTTAATATCCATTACAATGGATGAGCCCAATCTAAGAAAATGATACCAAACATGGAACCACCCCACAAATGCACAAACAGCAAAAGTGACAATAGGGAAGCCAAAAAAATTGGAATTAGGACCAAATTGTGCACTCATGTTCAAAAGCAAAGGCTAGGCATTCCCAATGTGATTCAGCAATCAACAACAATGATGTGCTGATACATCAAACAAAAAAATTGGGGTCCCTGAGTTTGAGGAACAAAATTGGCATTGGTTCAATCAAAATAGTCACTATGATTGCACCATTTCTTCAAAGAGCTCCTTTTTTTGCCTCTCAATGCGAGAGGAGTGAAGCAGGAAGGTATTGGAACTAACTTTAGCTCTAGTGGCTCCTGCTCAAGGATGGCTGTCTGACTATCTTATGTCAACAAAATTGATGAGATCCTCTGTCGTACATCACTAGGGTTGGTAAGATGTACAATAATGCTGGGTAGACAGATTGGTCACTTATCTACAATGCCGGATGGGATCACCAGAGAACAGGATTAAAATTCCTGGACTTGGAGTTGATTCCCAAAACTGCCAAAAGCAAGACACATTTCTGTGTATGGCTCTGTGACACGAAGAAGCTGATATAAGGTTGACTTGTGCTTCAGCAAGGTCAACAGCTCATCTTCTGAATCTAGTGTAGGAGAAAATCTCAACAAAGTTTTGACCTGCAGCTGGGAAATGGATTCATCCCATCTTCACATCCCTATCCATTTTGTTGGGGTACTATGACCAGTAGCCCATGCTTCAGTAGTGATAATATCACCAACCAATGCTTGATATTCTGGAGTGGATGGCAGCTGTAATACAACTCCTTTGTGAGGGACAAAGATGAGGAGACCTTAATGACTCTGGCAGTGAAGAATCAACTCCTTGCTCTGGTAGTACACCATAAGGGTTGAAGCTACAACCTCTGGAGCATCCTCAGTGAAACTTGTGAATGAGGTTATAGATGGTCTCGCCGAATCCTGCACTGCATGTTCACCTACTTGTCAATTTGTTGCACGCCTGCTGTCTAACTGCCCCAAACTAGGTTTTGAAGAGCTCCCTTCCATAGCATCCTTAGAGGAAATTGCTGAGGAGGTCCTGGAGAGAGTCACCAACTCTTGTACTGGACAGTCACCTGCTTGCTACACTCTCAATGTCTATGTACCGCATGCTGGAATGCAGTGAACAGGCCCCCTCGAAAGTATCCTGAAAGAAACTTGCTGGAACCCTACTGTAATTTGTTGACTCCTGCATTGGAGAGTCACCCCCTTGCACAGCCATTGCATTCTCACTCTCTGCTTGCCACATGCCGGGTGTTGAAGGTGCACTCTCTGAAAAACTAACTTTAGAAGGACTTACAGAACCAATTTCTGGATTTTCATTTGCTCGTCCAATCATTGCAGAACAAATTTCTGGTGGCCCCATGCTGGGTGTTGAAGGGACGTCCTTGGCATTTGCCAATAAACTCTGCAGCCCTTGCAGTGAAGTGTCACTGGGCTGCCTTGTAATTTCTGGCTCCCCTGCGCTGGCTGTTAAAGGGGCCCCCTCCGTAGCATACTTAGGGCATGAGGGACTCATTGACTCCTGCAATGAATTGCCCGTGGTGCTTAGCTGCTCCATGCAGGATGTTAGAGGAGTCACTTCCATACCACCCTCAGAGCAGCTCGCCAAGGAGACCTGAGAAGCACAAACTGTTTCTTGAATTGGACAGTTACCTGTGTGACTCTTTGTTGTACCCCCACTCTCTGGCTGCTGCATGTCAGGTGTTGGATAAGATTCCTCCCTAGCATTGTCACAGAGATTCAGCAATTCCTGCACCAGGGACCCACTGCCTTGTCCTGTGGTTGTACCTCCACTTTCTGGCTGCCCTGTAGTATCACCAGAGGCAGGAACCTCAAAACCTAATCTGCCTCCATTCTTGTGCATGAAGTGATATCCAGATCCAGTGTTACTCACATGGTGCCCCAGCTGGGGAATCTTCAACAGAGGAACAAAACTATTTGTATTAGAAGGCAGTGAGCTTTCTTCCTCTGGAGATGTGGCAGTGAGCTTTGCAAAAGTTACTCCCAGCTCTTCTCCACCAGATACATTGCCTTGAACATCAACAAGCCCCCCACCCTCACCTATGGGTAGTCTGTCAGGAGACATGTTGGCCATTAAACATCCTTCCTCTCCCATTAGAGAAAATGTATTCACCTGCCACAGCAGTCAGGTGCAAGCTTATCTGTATTTTGTAGAGGATAAAAAGCTTCAACCTAGAGTACAAAAGATCAATTTCCAGTGCTCTCACATAGATCAAACACTGTGTGTCCTGATGCCAGTACACCAGAATTTCAAACAAATGATAACCCTCAAAAGACTATTAACTGATGCTGTCCAAACTTACTAGCAATATGAGAAATGAAAGGAACATCAGGGGCTCATTTTTACCAGACACTTGGGAAAAGTGGTTTCAACAACTGGTTCTACCATGCACAGTTCCTCCTCACATGCTTTCAGCATGCATCCATCTTCCAAATACCTGCAACGCATCCACACACACAAGTTTGTAGTGAATTTTTAACACAAATCCCTGAACAGTTTACAATCCAGCATAAATTGCATTCAAAACTTCCATCTGGTTCAATGATGAAGAGCAGTTACGTCAGTGTTTAAATACAAAAGAATTATCCTCTTCTTTTCTTTCAAGACTTTAAACCATCTAAGTAATAAAAATTTCACATTCTGCACATTTTCCCTTAGCTTCAAAAGCAGGTAAAAGATCATGGTGTCATAGGTACCTGTCTCCCTGAGAATCATTCTGCAGGTGCTGGATAACCTGAGCCCTAGGAACATCTGCAGGAGATTGTTCCAAGGTTGCATGCATGTCAGTGCTGCGCAAATCCAAATCTTCATGGGCATTTACAACAGAGCTTTCTGAAAGATTATAGCTTGGAGAAATCGATTTGTCCATCACAGGCAAGGACACCATATTTCCCACTGTAGTGACAGGCACCAGAGCCTCAACAATCTGGCATGCTGCCAATGGGTCCAACGATTCACCGGAGTCCAGTCCAGAATTTCTCTTCTCATGTTCTTTGGGGACGTTACTAAACACAATCTGCAGTTCTCCTGCAACACGCCTGATTGTGCTTTGTCTAATCCTTGCACCCTCAGTTGGCCTTCCCTTTGAGACTGCAGCACAAAATGCTGATGGCTCAGAGTCCTGTGGCAGATAATGGACCTTCCCTTCTAGATCTGCAGATGAGGATGCAAGGAAGTAAAGTCCTAGAACTTGTGGAAGATTCCTCAGGTTACAAAGATACCCATATTACAATGTAATAATAAATAGAGCATAATCACCTCTTACCCACCAGTGAGACACCAGGCAATGCTGCCACTTGCACCTCTATCTTAAAATCTAAATGGAGATTAGTTTACACACTTGTGTACTGTACATGAAACCTATCAAAGAAGTTAAGAAAGATCAGGACACATACTTGGAAGAGCTGCTGGCATCGGTAATCTTGCCAAAGGTTTTTGTAAAATCGATGTTCCTGGAAAAACGAGAAGATTCAGTTCAATCAGCATCCTTTTCAGGGCATCCTCCATAGGCTGGAAACCAAATGCCCCTGACCAATACTCCCTCATTTCAGGAACAGCTGGAAGAACCAATGTTTGTACACCCATCATCTGCAACATCTGCATTCCAAAACACCAGAATGGTTAGCAACAGACAGAGAGGTTCCACAACAGTTTACTGAATGATGCCTTGACACAAGGAGCTATGCAGTCTTGCCAACATTGGCTAGACCTAACAGGAGACCCAGGAACAGTAGCACACACAGAAATGCACTTATGAAACTTCTCATCTGACCTGAGTCCCAGCAAAGCAGAGAGTCACAAACAAGTACCTGCTCAAGAGCATTCATGAGACGACGGCACATGCCCTGCCTGCGGTACTGGAACCGGGTTCCAATCAATGGCATTTCTGCCAAATGTGCTCCATGAACCCTGCACCATCACCATTTGTTAACAAAAAGCTGCCATATACAAGCATTCAAAAATACACTGTTTGCCAGCTCTGCTTCACCACTTTTCAAGTGTGAACTCCAGAGAACAGATAATCCTACTACAGCTGGATATCTCTTCAAGAGGGAATGACAAGGACCTAGAATCCAGCAGTATAGAGCTGGCAACTTGCTCACAGAGTGGAGTCTACCAACAAGAAAGGCTGAGGAGAGAGAAGGAATCAATCCATACCTCACTGTAGCCACCGATATTAGCTCATCTCCTTTTTCCAATATCAGCGTGTAAAACCCACAGTAATTTAGGCGACTGACTTCTGACCTGAGCAACAACAAAGGATTGGTATCAAAACAAGGGCAATAGAAGCTATCAGGACCTTAACATTACTCAGATGTCACTTATGTTGATAACACGTCTATCAACTGGCACACAAATACATCCCATGTTGCTTGGTCGAAGACAACTGCAAAAATTTGAAGGAAAAGGACTATGATCCACATTATACTCAAACATCCAATTGTCATCAAGGCTCACCCTCGATTGTAAAGTACATGGGCAACTATGTCCACTTTGGTGTGAGGATCAATCATGGGCTTGAAGCATTCTTGCATCACACTGAAAGCAATCGCCAGTTTGATTTTTTGTTCAGCCATCACCTCCTTATCCATTGCTGAAAGTTCTAAGTCCTCTTGAGATCGCAGCAATGTCCAGGAGTATCCATCCTCCAAAGGATTACTGGTGCCAACCAGTCTCCGCAAGTCCCGAAAAATCTGCACCAACATCACCCTCATTACTCTTCAAGACCAGCTAGCTAGATCAACCTACACTACTAGTAGTATGGAACAACCACAGTACCAAAAAACCTGCAATTGAAAGAAAAAAAGAAGAAAGACACTGTCTCTTCAATTGATGCTCATTTATCCCTCAGAAATGCAATCAGAAAAAGGTGAAATTTCTTCAAGGTTTGACAAAGTACCTTCTCACATGAATGGCCACAAAACCAGCTTCCTGTCGGACATTGATCCAACTTTGGCAAGCCTCTAGCATACAAGCACTTCAAATGGACTGAAACATGCAAACAACATTCAGATTATTAGAATGAACAAGACAAGCGAGATATCATAATGCTCAGCCCAACAAATCTAAAGTTCACAGAAACATGAGTACAAAGTGGTCCAAGTAAACCAAGTTTCAAGCTTCAAACTTACATTCTCGCTCGCACTGGTCACAGGAGAGCACAACCATCTCATTAAATTCATCAGGATTTGCATTTACTGGGGGCCCACCACATATAGCACACCGACAGTTGGGACAGAACCAGTCCTCTTCTGGAACAGCCTGCATAATGAACCAGCAAGTTAATCTATCAGTACAAAAATAGATGCTACACAGCGCAGCAATAAGCCTTACATTGTACACTTGCATGGACCTTAATCCCATGAACATCTTCTGTGTAAATTTATATACATCTGTAATAAAAATATATAGTTTTGACACTAAAATGAACCAACACAGAGCAAGGGTGAAAACAAGCTGTCGAAGGAGAGGAAACTTCACCTCAAGCTCCATGCATGTCAGATGGAATGTTGATGGGCAATGATCACAGCAAATAAGCATCCCTCCATCACCACATACACCACAAGTGTCATCATTGCCATCTGCTGCATGTTCTTTTCCTTTTGTAGATCCACTTTGTCTCCTCCCTGGACCCGTCGCAGGATGGAAATAAATGGACCTCTCAGACGAGTTGTGTTTTCTTAGTGCTTCCATTTGTAGTTCAGTGAGGGTCCTACCATCTTCAACATAGATGTTGGCACATGGGCGATGAAGCTTGCTGCCACAATGTGCCTCAAACATGGAAAGAGTCACTATTGTCTTACAGCAACCACATAGAACTCCTTCTGATGTCACCCAACCATCCAATCCCAACTCCTTCTTGCGGTGCATGTAGCGCAACTTTTGGTTTTCAACTAACATTCCCACATCCATCAACCATGAAAGAATGCTCTTCTTTGCATTCACAGACATCATCATTGTCCCTGCCTCCCCCCCAGGTGCTGGATCCTCAGGAGCAGAAAGCTTCACCTCCATTCGGCAACCTCCCCGGCCCCCACCCTTTCTCTTTCCTACTTTCTCCTGACCCCAACCTAAACCCTTGTAAACATCCACACTCTTCAAGGCTTTCACCACTGCATCTTGCGCCAACTGAGGTTGGCCCATTACATTCATAGTAGGTCTAAACCTGCTTCTTTTCTTGGAATGAAGCTCAGTGTCTAAGTTGCAATGTTGACTGTCTGATGACAGGGGTTTCCTATGCTGCATTGCTCTGTGCAGATTCCAATCCATGTTGGCCTTCTCACTTAGTTCCACCATATTGAACTCTCCTTCAGTAGATGCACACCATCGTCTTCGGAGCACTATGGAAATTCCAACATCTATGGAGCTATTCCTCATGTCACTAAAATCCTGGACAGAACTCTGAATTCTGGATTTCTCAGTCTGAGAATATTGCTCTACAATGAGTATGTCCACAAGCTTCTCTCTCACATGTTCACTATCCTCTCCAAGACCCTCTGAGCCACTCCTCACTACTAGTCTTCTGCGAGAGTTCTGCAGCAGAAGAGCTCCTTGTGAAATAGGAAGTTCTGCATGAGGAGGATCACTGCCTTGTTCCTCCTCTTTCTTTTTCCAACTGCGAAGGGATCTCTGCCTGCCCCCTGATTTTTGTTGCTCCTGTGCTTTCAACCTCTTGTGCTGCTGCTCCTCTTGCACCTCAGATACAGTCTTGTCCCCACCTCTGCTTCCAGGGGAGGTGGTGGGCTTGCGCTTCCTTGACAATTCAGAACTGGGCCACGTGGGTAGTAATGGTTGTGCAGCAGGAGCCTTCAATGCTCGGATGCTAGGAATGCTGGAATGTTTTTTCCTGACGCTGGTGCGGCCGATGTCCAAGCCTCCTGAACACGAGGACTCCTCGTTATCAGACTCTTGTTCCATCTTCACAGGTTTCGGTTTCTTCACCATGCGCTTGAAGATGAGCTTCTTGGCTGCAAGAAGAACCGGTTCTTGTTTGCAGAAATTCCGTAGACTCCTCCGCACTGGAGAATGTGAGGGTTTAAGGAGCGCCAGCTTTCCATGCGCCTTGAGTCTCCACCGGGCTGTTTCTTCGTCCCATTCCTGGCGAAGATGCAAGTCGTTGATGGTACAAACTTTTTCACCATCCTCCTCGTCGGGGAAGTAGATTCCCAATCGTGAAGTTTTCTCAAGCGACAAATCTTCCAACAGAATCCCCTCCCACCAAGCATCCCTCCACAGCACGTCCACGCTGAGCCCCTTGTTCCAGCTCCTCGCGGGAGCGGGAGCAGCAGAAAGCACTACTGAAGGCCGAGGAGGAGTCGTCCTCCTCAACAGCATCCGGCTTGGATATCGTCGGGACGATCCTCGTCCGCTGCACCCGCCGTCGTCTCCTTTTCTTCTTATTACTGCAGGAATCGTCGCGGCCTGTTGCGACTCCAGACCCCTGATTTTCGCGTGCCCGAAAAGCTCCTCATACTGCACCATAACAACTCCTCTCAGGTCGTCACAAATTGCATCTACGCCAAGCGCAACAATCCCTGCTCCTTCTCTGAACCCAGCGCCTTACTTCTCGTCCACGCAACCACAAAGTCTTTCTCCGGAACTCGAATTCTCGCGTCGCCGAAAACAGGGGAAGAAGCAGAAGAAGAAAACCGCAATTTCTTCCCACCCCGGCCGGCTTCTGCAACAAAGAAATCCCGAGCATCAGCAACAACAACCTCGACGGATGTCGAATCCTTCCGTCTTGTTCTTCTTCTTCTTCTTGCCTGCCTTCCTTTCCCTCTCAGATCCGGCAACAACTTCCGGATCTCTCCACCAAATCGCACAATATTTGATTCGCAAGATTCGCCTCCTCTTGTTCTCACAACTACCATGCTAACTCTTCTCCCGAGTTCCAACTTCGACAGAGAAATCCGTCTCGAAGCTCCATGACTTTTGGGGCTTCGTCACCGCGTGCGGAGGAAGAAACCGGAGTGCGCGCTCTCTTCCCCATTCCCTCCTTCCCTCGCTCCCTCCAAACGCACGCGCTCCGCTTCCCGTGTCTCTGAACTCCTAGTGGATGAGAAACCGCGATTCATTCAATGAAAACACGTCCACACTTGGATAGAAAGCATCGATAACAAACCACACTTGGACAGAAAACATCCACAAAGCTAGGAGTAAAAAAAATAGGATAGGATAGGTTGTAAATTCCACTTTTGACTTTGACTTTTGGTTTCTACTTTTTGGTTTTTAATGTTTTTCTTTTCCAGTTTTTTTCCTTTTTTTTTTCTTTCAAAACTTTAGATCTTCAATTTTTTTGGGTTTGATTTTCAATGTGGCAAATCTAATTCTTTTCTCTTCCCTTTTTCTTGTAAAAACTAAGAAAAAGCAACCCAAAAATTAAAAAATTAAAAAATCTTGAATCTTAGGTCAATAACTTCATGATTTTTTTTTCAAATTTGTGATATTTTAAAATTTGGCGAATATTTTTCAAAAAGTTAGCAAAAATTAAGGCAAATTTCATTAAACAAACAAAAAAAATTCCCTATTTTTTGTCCAGAAAAGACAAGATTTGTTCCCCCCCCCCCCCCCCCCCCCTACCCCACCAAAAAAAAAAAAACACATCACACAAAAAAAATATTAATCAGAAATTTTTTTTTTTTTTTTTTATAC